>JACLAA010005749.1_pt1:0-2500 | contig 11111 bp, 8 predicted proteins | sample 8027891 | NCBI WGS metagenome assembly JACLAA01 (sample SAMN15724900, study PRJNA655200) | protist metagenome | isolation source: fluorescence activated cell sorting (FACS) single amplified genomes of... | place: Spain: Blaines Bay Microbial Observatory, Mediterranean Sea | collected... | reverse complement strand
AGCGTGAGCCACGACACGAAAAGCGCGCCGGGGACGAGCACCCACAGCGCCGGCGCCGCCGCCGCGACGCTCGAGGTGAACAGCAGGAGCCAAAAAATCAACGCGCGAGAGATGTGTCGCGCGTACGACGGCGGCGTCGGAGTGGCGGCTAACCTGTCGGTTCGCGCGGCGTAGTTGTGCAACGCGGTCAGATCGTTATCCATCAGCAGCTGGTAAATGAGTTCCACCTTGTGCTCGTTCATGCGGTCCAAACCGCGCGTGATCTCGGTCATGAGCTGCATGGGCACGTTGCCCCCAACGCGCCCGAGATCGTCCCTCCCGAGCCGGTCGACGCCGTCGCGTCCCAACACGTTTTCGAGTTCCGCGCGCGCCGCGTCCGTGCCCTCGATGCCCTGCCCTCTGTGCTTGATCGCCCACGGGATCGCCGCGACGAGGCGCGCGTTCGCCTCGCGGTCGTCCAGGGGACACCACACCACCATTTTTCTCGACAGGTTCCTCGTCGCCGATAAGACCTCCGCGAACGCGTCAGCCGCGGCGGAGAATCGAGCGAAAGCTGAGTTTGTCCTGAACGCGAGTAAGAGCGAAACGGCGCCACCCGCCACATTCACCACCGGCGCGAGCGCCGTCAACGCCGCGACGACGGGGAAGCGCGCGCGCAGAACGGCGACGAGCGCGGAAACCAGCGCTATCGTGAGCACGGGACCGGCGATTCGTCTCGCGACGAGCGAACTTCCCATCGACGACACCATCTCCGCGTACCGATGGGTCGATTGGTACTCATCCCACTTTTCGGTTCGGAACACCTTCGCTACGGAGAGGCTCCTTGGATCATCACACATCAGCGAGCGGTTCAAGCCGGCGTCATCGACCCAGTTCGGGATGCACTCCTCGTCCGCCTGGACGGCGGAAACGTCGGGTCCGCTCACCGCGTGCGGTCGTCGGGGGGAGGCACCGGGCGCGCGGGGACATCCGCGCTCGGGCCCTTTCCATCGACAGGGGCGCGTCGAACGACGCGAGTTCTTTTGCGACGCAGAGGACGCGGCCGAGGGGAAGGCCGCGGAGCCCCCCACCGACAACGAGGCCATCCGTCGAACACAGAGACCCGCTCGATATGCGCCGGCGACGCTGTCAAGAGTGAGGAGGACGAGATTGGGGTAGCTGATAAAAGCGTAATCCATCCGTGTCAGCGCAAAAATCACTTTGAGACACGTGTGACGTGGGAGTGGATCAGGTTCCTTTCGTCCCGAATACTCGTGCCGACAGCCGCGTTGCGGTACCGCGACGAGCTCATTCGCGGCCGGAATTACCGACAGCCGTCATCGCGATCGCGATTCACTACATTAAAAAGGCGCTCTTACGCGTTCGCGTTGCCTCCAAACTCGTGCGAGAACCACTCCTCCAATTGCGCATCAGCGTTGGGTTCCCCCGCGGCGGCGCTCGCGTTGTTTCCGGAGTTCGGCACGCGAAAAACCACCTTCAGCGGCGGCCGGGCGTTGGCGGCCGGCGCGGCGGCAGTCTCACGCGCGGGGGGCGCGCTGGCGACGGCGTTCTCGCCTCTGGCGATTTCCACCGGACTAGGGACGGCATTCGCCGCGGCAGCGGATACCCGCCCCCCGCCCCCGTGCCCCTGGGAAGAGGCGGCGGAGAGCCGCGACCGAGCCGCGTCCGCAGCCGAAAGGCGCGAAAGAGAAGCCCTCTGGTCGTAGTACGCCGAAGCCAAAGCGGAATACGCCTCTGGAGAGTTCAAGCGCTGGTTGTCTCGAGCCGCCATGAAAGACGCGGCGACGGCTCCCGCGGCAGCCTCGACAGCCACCATCGCCTCCGCGGCCGCGTCCGCGGCCGCGTCCGCGGCCAATCTTCTCGCGTCCGCGTCGCGAGCTCTTTGCAGCGCGGAAGCCGCCTCCGCCACGTCGGCTAGGTCGCGGCCGGTTCCCTCGCGGGGGTCGTTCGGCGGCGCCTGTTCCGAATCGCTGTCCGAATCAGAAATCACGATCACCTCCGGCGGTGGCGGCGGTGGTCGACCCCTCCGCGCCTCCGCGACGGCGCGCCGCATCTCTTCCTCCTCGTCCGTCTCCTCTCCGTCCGACTCGAGAGTCACCCCCTCGGCGACGGCGTCGGACCGCTCGGGCTTGACGCCCGAAAAGTCCCCCGCCCCCGCCGCGTCGCCCGGCTCCGCCGCTCGGAGTTCCGGGGGCACGTGGAGCACCGCGCCGCCTAGGCCGAGGACCACGCCGTTCATCGCCTCCGTCTCCACCCACGGCGCGGGCGGTGCCGCACCGGGAGGCCCGCCGTCGTCGCCCGCGAGCGGGCGCCCCCTCCCGTCCGGCGTCACCTCCCCGCGCGAGACGCCGACGGACTTCCCGTCGCGGCTCCGCGCGCGGAGCACCCCCAGCACCCTGGTGAGGAACCCGTCGATGACGATGTCCGGCGGGCGCCCCTCCGCGCCGCAGTGCGGGCACGTCCACTTGCGCACGCCGGCGTTCAGCTGAAGGTACGTGTC
>JACLAA010005250.1_pt1 | contig 11124 bp, 4 predicted proteins | sample 8027891 | NCBI WGS metagenome assembly JACLAA01 (sample SAMN15724900, study PRJNA655200) | protist metagenome | isolation source: fluorescence activated cell sorting (FACS) single amplified genomes of... | place: Spain: Blaines Bay Microbial Observatory, Mediterranean Sea | collected 2016-01-19 | reverse complement strand
CCAACTTCCTTGCCTATCCACAAATATAATGAGCCAGCACCAGTTCCCGTTAAAGCAAAAGAATCAAAATTGGTATCAAGGCCGTTGTTTTCAACCCCACATCCACTATCGGTACTCACCGGGTGTCCCCGCACAACACACAAAATGGTCATCTTTGGACATCTTTGTTCGTTAAATACACCGCGTTGTCGCCGTATGCCGCCTGCTGCGGCTAGACGTATAAACTCTACAGTATCACACGCACCAACAAACAGCGGATAACTGGTATAACCCACAAATGCTGCACAGTGTACGCGAGATCGCATGCCAGACCCTGCAGCAACTCTAGTTCCATCCTCCCATCCCCCTGATCTAGTCACATATAGTGAGTATGAATGATCCTTATCGCCACCGATAGCCGCCAGATGCCGACCATTTTTTGAAAACGAAAGTAACAGCACACCACACCGCAGATGTCTTGGAAGAACAGAAATTGTGTTTCCAGTCAAGGCATCCCAAACCCGAACACGTGGGAATTTCCCTTGATCTCCAGATGCAGCAAAATGCCCATCAACAGTAATGGCTAATGAGCATATGTCAGCTAAGGCACTCTTCTTGATATCCCCTTTCTCTGAGATGTCAAAATCTGGAGCACCTCCCTTGTGATGATGGAAATGAAAGCATTGTGAATGTGTCCTGGCATCATATACGACTCCTAACCCACCACAAGCATACACAATTCCGCCCTGTGAGTTATATGCAGCACACCCCCTAATATCATCAGATCTTTGGCCATGTGCGCAATCCAGGGTCACCGAAATCTGTGGTAATGCTGGATTTTCATCTTCGAGATTTGAAGGTGGAGTTAACACCGACATCCAAGCGGTGATGTTGTGTTGTTTATCATCTCGAGCTCTCGGCGACTTCCTTTTAGCGTCGAAATGGTAGACAGTTGCTTTAAATGCACGCTCAATGGCAGTGGCCATAGCACGTCCACCATCAGCATCTATTGCGTCATCATAATCTTGAGCAGTCTGATTAGCTCCAATGGTATAATTATAGATTGAATCTGCTGAATCGGGTACAAAGCGCCAAACGCAGATGTTCCGGTCTAAGCCACCGACTGTGACAAGGTGTGAGTCATGGTCAGTCCAAGCCAGACGGCGCAACGTCCCCACGTGAGCAACTCCAACTCTTTCAGCAGAAGATTCAGTCGCACTTGTAGCTGGGTACTGCAGTAGCCGTAGAACTCCATGGTGGTCACCTACTGCGACTACTTTGGCTGAATTTGAGCGGGCAAGGCATACTAAGCTGAGAACTGTTTTATTGTCTCCGTGAACGTCAATACTACTAGTCTCGTACCCCCCACCTTCTGGATTTGCCAGAACAGCATGTACCCCGACGGTTGCCCAGCCAAAAAGACAACTGAAGGTTGCCCATCTGGCATTTTGTAAAGTTGAAGGGTCAGTTACACTGACCCCAACACGAAGATCACCATAGACTAATGTACGAGCTTCATCTGCAACTTGTATGTGCCGACCGTCAACGGTGAAATCAATAGCGTAGATAGCAGCACCATTTGAAAGCACCATGGAGGTCGTGCATGAAAACTGTCCGTGTTCATCTGATAGATAAACATGTACCCTTCCGTCTGTGCCACCAGCAACAAGAGTTTGACCATCAGGTGAAAATCTAACTTCACGTAGCCACTCGTGCGCATCTGTGAACTCGTGTACTAGAGCTCCAGTGCCTGACCGAATGAGCTGCAATGTTCCATCAACTTTAGCACTTGCAAATTTGAATGAAGTGTCAACATCGCCTCTCACTTTCTTTGTTGCTTCATCATCCAAGAAATCCCTACGCTTCCTAGCCCAGTCCAAGGTCATTGCCTCCTGTCTCGGACCACCTAGACATGATGCAATCAGTTTTCCATCGGGAGAGTATGCCAGAGCTCGACAAGCGCCGGCCAGCATCGTCAAATATCTTCGTGCATCTCGGACATCAGGTGCTTCGATGTTCCAAACTGCCAATGCACCATCGTCGGAGGCTGTTGCCACACATTTCTCTACCGGATGTGGGGCTAGTCCCCATAATTCGCCAGCTGCAGCGCCACCACCGGCAAGAGCCACCGACGTAGGAACACCATCAGAGGTTCTGAATTCTCTTAGTTGTGCAGCTGCTTGAGAACCGACCAGAATTCTAGATGAATCTGCGGAAGTAAACACCGAGCGAATCGGACCAGCACCCCGATTGTCAAATTTGGAAATAATTTCAAGGGCACCGTTCCAGAGTTTGATGTCCCCATCACGAGCCCCAGTGACTAGCACAATTGCACGTACCTGCTCCGCACGATGCCAAGGTGCATCCATGGAATATATAAATCCGTCGTGGGCTTTTATAGATTTTGCAAGCTCACGGGAAGAACCCTCAAACACATAGAGATGACCGTCGGCAGTACCAACGACACAAGTAGCATTAGGAAGATATGCGCAGCTGAGGTAGCTTTGAATCGTACCTAGTCGACCAATCCTTCCAAAAGATGCAGAAGCATGTCTCGTGGCGGCATGGTTGGCAATAAATGTAAAAAAAAGGACATACTTGATACCAACGATGACTATTTCGCTTCCAAAGTTACCAAAAGCCACATCAAAGGGCTTGCGACAGGTGGTAGAAGACATAAACAGTAGATAACCCGATGTCACGTCATGGACAGCGACCATGTGACGGTCATCTGCCCCTAAACTTACTAGGGTCTTCCCTTTGTCGTCATCGAATGCAAGGAGTGTAATGGCATTCAAATGCGGACCGCGTATTACTCTGCTTGGCCCCTCTGCAACATTTAACGCCACCCATAGAGCAATTTTCGGCTCCGCGGAAATATCTGACGTTGCCAACATTAATCTGTCTTTTGATATGGCAAGGGCACAAATTTCAGAGCCGGCATGAAAAGTACCAAAAGATTGCCCACCGCTTCCAACATCCACACGAACTACAGTAGCCCCAGCTGGGTATACCACAGCACCACACGCGGTGTACTTTGCGTTATTTCGGCTTGCCTCACAGCTGTAGCCAAAAATCCGCGACAGAATTACAGCGTCAGTGGGCGCAGCTCCCATATGAAGCTCTGATTGTTGCGATGGAGGCATTGATATTCCAAGAAACCACGGATCATGCGAGTAGGGTGGTATTAAACTGTTACTTTCTGCATTCTCAGCCAACTCGAGTGTTTGCTCTACCTCATTGCACATCCTAAGTTCAGCAGCTAATGGACGCTCATTAATGAGGTCGACAGCAGTCTCAACGTCCTCGTGGCGTTGAAAATCACTACAGTCTCGCAACTCAGGAGCATAATCTTCTACTTCATCCTCATCTCTATCATCAGCGTCTTCCAGTCCACGTTCGTCTTCTCCCAGAGCCCACTGCATGACACAGCGATCGTCGCGACCGCCAGTCAACAGATGAGTCTCATCAGAGTCCAAGCTCATAGCTACCACAGAACCGGCATGCCCACGCCATTCAAGAAACGCCGCATCGTGCCTTGACGGGAAGCGTGTGAGCCTAATTCGCCCGTAGGAGTCACCAACCAAGATGAACCCGCCACCTGTTTCTGGTCCTTCACCATTATCACCCTGAGCTCGCGCGCAGGCTGTGAGTATGGCGCCATCTTGCTTGGCCGCAATATATGATCCAGCCACACCATAACCATAGAGACATGTTTCACTTGCCCAGCGAATGTCTTTGAGTGCACTCAGATTACTTTGGTATTGTGCCGAATTTGCATTGAAAAAATGCAAGTGGCCGCCATCACAGCAAGATCGCAACCAACGAGAATCACTAGAAAAGTCAATGTAGCGCACTGGTGACGAATGGCGTCTACATTGACCTATAGACTCATATTCTTCTCCACATGCATACAAATAGACAGATGAGTCTTCGCTTGCAAATGCAAGGATTTCCCCATCTGGCGAAAATTGGCTGGCAACAAGAGGGAGTGTAGAGTCTTTGGCCTCGAATGCAACTGATAGATCGCTATCATTCAAAACGCAAAATCCGCCTATTTTCGATTGCGGCATGCCCACTTCATTTGCAGTACTTGGGCAGCCGAAGCCTGACGCAAGGAGATCACCATTAGGGTGGTAAGCTACACAGCCGACGGGCGCCGCCAGCTTTGCTGTCCGCACAGGGCATTTGGTGACAATATCCCACGTTCGCACAGTACAGTCGCCGCCGCAAGATGCAAACTCTGGTTTCAGAGGATGACATGCAACGTTGCACATGGCTCTGCCAAAATGGGAGGTAGTCACGGGACCACCAAGAGCATCCGACCCATCAACGGCAGATAGCTCATATATTTCATTTCCTCCGGTACCAACAAGCAGCCTTGTTCCATCATTAGACAAGCAGACTGATCGTATTGTTGGGTGCATGCCAAGCTCTGACAAATCAAAACTGGCACCAGGATTGAGTGTATGAGACCACTGTCTTACTTTTCCGTCTTTTCCTCCGGTAAGTACACCATACTTGCCCACATATACAGCGTTCAATGAGCCTCTATGTGCCTGGAAAGCCTGAACACAGTTACGTCCATGCCACACATACAAGTGTCCAGATGCCTGTCCGGATAGCACTACGTCGCCACACCGGGCGAGGCAAAGGGTTGGCTGCCTTCGTGCTCGTCTTCCAAATGCGGCACGGCGCCGGATGATATTCACGCCCTCACGTCGCCAGAAACAAGCAAAAGGTTCGCCAATACCACACGCAGCAATTGAATCTGGGCCATCATCTACAAATGACATGCCAAGAATAGAGCCCAAGATATTGGAGCGTGCTGAAAACATCCGAAGACCAACGCGCCAGTTGTATATTACGAGTGTGCGTCCTACATCACCACCAATAGAAGCAAGGCGCTCGCCCGACTGCGAAAAGGCTATTTGCGTAATTGCAATAGCATGTAGACCGGCTATGATTGAAAGCGGCTTGCAAGAGGTTACATCCCAGCATATCAAATTAGGTCGAGCACCCGCCTCCCCAGTAGCCACCGTGTCTCCATCGGGAGCCACACCTAAACTGACAATTTCATTGGTATGACATGTCATGTATCGTTGGCGATGCTCTAGCGGAGAGTAGATGATGCCCAGCTTTGCTACTGGATAAACGATCTCGCCTGTCAGCGTGTATCGCACATTACCCCTGCAATCTTCACCGCGATATCCGTGCACCCATTCGAGCGTAAGACTAGCGTCCGGAAAGCTTTGATTTGCGGTTGCATTTGCGAGCGCAGTCGGCGTTAACGAAGCAACGGACTTGACCCATGGTTCAGGATCACCATGTGGATTTTGAAACTTAGCTGAAACCCCCGTTAGGTGAGCAGCTAGCTCAGGTGAGCCTTCAAGAGCCGCAAATGCGGCGGTAGTCGGAGAAGGATAGCAGCCGTCTTGAAAGTAATCAATATCTTGGAGTGTCGGGGTATAGTCCAATGATTCTAAGAGTATGGGGAGCTTAGTGTCGTCGCTAAATTTACCATCAATGCCACCTACAGCAATTTAAACATTGATTCGTGTGGCGGGCATGTAAGCACACGTTCAAGTTCGCCACTATGAGAAGACATTGGGTCAGGATCATCAAAGAATTCAAGCCATGATACAGCTACTGGATCAAAGAGACAGAAAGCAACCAGGTCCTACAAAAATAGGGCGTCTGAAGAGCACAAGGCCAAGATTCACCAGAGTTCGGAGCTTGGCCTCCTGGACAGAAGATTTTATGCTGGGCGAGTTTTTATTTGGGTCAATTTTCGCAAATGAAAATGCCCGCATAGCAACGAGCTCCACTTCATCTTCGCAGGGGCAGGTTTCACCGGTGAGCTTGCTCAAGCCCATTAGGGTGCAGCGAAATGCCAGGGTGATTTCGTCAACACTGAGTTGCCCCGCGCCATCAAAATCAAAGCATGTGAATGCGAATTCCAATTTATCGCGAAACGACATTCCCGACGCCATGGCAAGTGTTGAGAGAAACTCAATGCCATCCACGAGTGCATTCTCATCTGAATCGATTTGATTAAAGAGCGTCTGGACGTGTTTGTTGAGCGCTGATCGACTGATCTCTAGCTCAGTGGTGAGCTCCTGGCAAATCAGCTGCATTTCGCATAGACTTATTCCAAATCCATCTGCAACATCGTTGAAAGACTCCCACAATGCATTGATTGCGCCAGGAGGAAGATTCATAAATATCCGCGCTCTCGGATCCCACTTCGCCTTCCCGACCATCTGACCTGTGAAAACGTTAAATCGAGGGGATAAAATCATAGTATTTTGGCTCGCTGCGGTTCGCCCATCGCAATATATCAGCGTTACCACGGCAATCCCATCCAGTATATTGGAAAGTAACTTTTGATATATCGCAAGATACGTGATCTGCGTTGCAGGATGGCAGGACGCAAGGTGGCAATCTATAATTGTGCACGAGCTTTGGATGATAATGACATATACATACTGCAAATGTTCGATACCTCTCCGTCGGGCCTTTTGGTAAAGGCTTATCGGCAAACCGAGTCAGTCGAGTATTTTATGCCCATCACGGAAAGCGAGTTGGATAATGCTGCCTTAAGCCGATCGCAACAGGCCCTGTCCAAGCTTGCGGAATCTCTCTCTCTCGTAGAACTGAGCGGTAAACTGGTTTTGATGTCTTCGATCACAGGTATCATCAAACCTAAGGTACTGCCAAGTGGAGATGGTGTGCGACAATTCATTGGTCGGACAAAAGCCGGTAGGGACGCCTTGTCTGACTTTCTCTCCGAGGCCCTTTCCGAACTCTGCAAAGAGAAGCCAGTAGGCCTCGATGCGGTTCGCTGGCTAGGGCAATGGATCTTGAAAAATAATCCTAATCAGCCCACAGTAGAGGAACCAACAGACATGAATGCCACCCTGCAAACATGATGTCGGACCGCAATGAGATATGAGTTTACATACTAGAATATCACAGCAGGAGCCGTTTGAATACTAGATTTCAACATCTCCCAGGAGCCGCATATCTTACATGGCACCCAAGGACCAACATAAGCGCCCGAGGCGTCAAGATTCGAAGCGCCATTGGACACTTCCACCAAAATATACCCCAAATAGGTGGATTACTAGCACTAGTACCTCCATTCATAAGATATTCCACAACAACTTGAAAAACAGACGAAGAAGGGCAAGGACTCGGCCTAGCCAAATACCGGAATTTAATCTCTTTCAAGTTGAGCCCTAGGACTCATGTAGCGCATGCGCATGCGCTACATGAGTAAATGGGCTATATGGGTAAATGGGCTATATGGGTATTTGGGTTATTTGGGTATTTGGGTTATATGGGTAAATGGGCTACATGAGTAAATGGGCTATATGGGTATTTGGGCTATATGGGTATTTGGGTTATATGGGTGTTTGGGCTATATGGGTATTTGGGTTATTTGGGATTTGGGTTATATGGGCGTTTGGGTTATATGGGCGTTTGGGTTATATGAGTAAAACATACTAGCGCTAACCCTAAACCTGAGTTTAAACTTCGGCATAAAATCAACCTGCTTCCTCCTGGGTTTTGTAGGGGTAAGAAACCCGCTAACTCATGATGCGATTTCGAGCATGAGCGAGTATTCGTACACAACACACACAACTATATACCTTCTAGCGCAAACTTATCTTTGCGGGCCACGCCATGGACATCGGACCCGCTTTGCCAATCGGGAAAGGGAGGAAACGAAGTCGACGTGTCTACTGAGAAACGTCCGAGAGGCGCGCCCGACACGCTCGTATTATGTTTATTTCTAAGGGGTTCGGAGGCTTATGACTTGCGTGGGGTGATCATAGCGAGGCTAAGGCGGACTTGAAAGTCCAACTAACTAGAAAGTAGGGAAGGTCACGTCCTTGGCTCTCGTGGGGTTGAGTGGGTGCATATCAAAGCGACGTGCCCGAGGAAGGTTGACACCGGCATCGCTCGCTTCATGTAGTTACATGGAGCGCAACAAGGAGCCACGTTACCCTTGACGTAGCCACGATTGTTGTTGAGACGGTCCACTCCAATGCGAACAGATTTGGAAGGCTCGGTGCCGCAGTACGCACATGTACTTTTGATAAGTGTGGTGTATTCATGGAATGTAATCTCGACAGTTTTGTTTCTCTGACGGGCCTGGTTCTTGAATTGGCTCCAACGGTATGACACCTTGGACAACAAGCGGGCATGTTGAGAGCCGGTGGACGTGGACTTTTTCTTGGTGCTAGGACGAACAAATTGACAAGAAGTGGGTGCTCCACGTCGATGGAACCAGCCACACCGACAGGGGGTCGCCGACTGAGCTGGTGGTTTCATGTATATATTTCACAATTAGGGAGAAGCTTTCTCAGTATACCTCTGTCACCTACATGAGACTGGGAGTTAGCAAACAGATATTTCCAGGAATTTGCGGGGTGGGTTTCCAGAAAATTCCGGGGAATATTCAGGGAATTCAGTTTTGAAGAAAAAGGGCTGATGTGTGCTGCCACACGCGCGACGTACCAGTGAGGTTTGTGTAGCGGAGGTTCAAACTCTCAAGCTTGTCAAGTTTTGAAAGTTCAGAAATGTCACCTGATCACGCACCACATTTAGATGACCACTGAAGACCGACGTGTGCTGCCACACGCGCGACGAACCAGTGATGTTTGTGTAGGAGATATTCAACTCCAAAAGCTTGTCAAGTTTTGAAAGTTCAGAAATGTCACCTGATCAGGCACCACATTTAGCGACCACTGAAGACCGACGTGTGCTGCCACACGAGCGACGTACCGGTGAGTGAGTTCATGTTAGAGAGATCCACATGGGTCATATCAGCGATGTCACTCAAATCAGATGCGAGTGTCAAGTTACCACAGTTATTTAGGTTCTTTTCTTTAATTCCAGACAACCATCGTACGGTTGGTCCCGTAATCTCACCTATAACGTCATCCTTTGCGAGATACCGACGTGTGCTGCCACACGCGCGACGACGTACCAGTGAGCTTTTGACAAACTGCAAGGTTCAAATTCTCAAGCTTGTCAAGTTTTGAAAGTTCAGAAATGTCACCTGATCATACATCACACTCAGGGACTCTTAAGACCGACATGTGCTGCCACACGTGCGACGTACCAGTGAGTTTTTCACAATATTGAAGGTTCAAATTCTCAAGCGTGTCAAGCTTGGACAGACTGGAAATGTCACCTGATCACACATCACACTTAGAGACCACTGAAGACCGACGTGTGCTGCCACACGCGCGACGTACCGGTGAGTCTTTCGCATTGCCAGAGGTTCAATTCCTTGATATTTACAAGCTTGGACAGACTGGAAATGTTGCCTGATCACATCACACTTAGAGACCACTGAAGACCGACGTGTGCTGCCACACGTGCGACGTACCGGTGAGTCTTTCGCATTGCCAGAGGTTCAATTCCTTGATATTTACAAGCTTGGACAGACTGGAAATGTTGCCTGATCACAGCACACTTAGAGACCACTGAAGACCGACGTGTGCTGCCACACGTGCGACGTACCGGTGAGTCTTTCGCATTGCCAGAGGTTCAATTCCTTGATATTTACAAGCTTGGACAGACTGGAAATGTTGCCTGATCACAGCACACTTAGAGACCACTGAAGACCGACGTGTGCTGCCACACGTGCGACGTACCGGTGAGTTGTTCACAATCCTCGAGGTTCAAATTCTCAAGCTTGTCAAGTTTTGAAAGTTCAGAAATGTCACCTGATCGGGCACCACATTTAGAGACCACTTAAGACCGACGTGTGCTGGCACACACTTACCGACGAGGTTGTTTTTTGCTAAGTTGAGCGAATGCACGTGGCGACCTCCGTCCGCGAGGGTCACACCAAACCAATCCTTGACTGGAACATCTTTCCTCAACCATCCCTCTTTGTTATTCCAGTTGTATCCTTGAGTGTGCTCAAAAATAGAAGAAAGCGCCATCACGTCGAAATAAGAAACCCCGCTCGGTGTACACGCAAACTCGAAAGAAGGACCAAGCTTCAAGTGAATTGTAACACCTCGATTCTCGAGTGATTCAACAACGTCAGAACTGAGCAAATGCTGCGATGCATCACTGATACTCGTCTCGATGACCCGAAGCGTGCTAAGATTTTTAAAGGACTGAATATTGCTCGGTGTGAGGCTAGACGTCACAGGTGAATCACTCAAAGTGAGTTCTGTGAGTTGGGGGCAAGCATTGCTTTCACCACCTGCATTTCCACTCACTTCTGCTAGAACATTCTTTGTCATCATTTTCAGTGTGATCGTCTGCAGTTTTTTAGTTTTCGAACATGTGAGATAAGGTGCAAATTCAGCAGGTGGTATATTGTCACCCTCGAGGATAAGATGCTCGATTCGACCAGTCTCCAGTGCTTTTGATGCAGAATCCCAATTGCTCGTCACGAGAAACTTGGCAGAATTGTCAAAGACATGAAGTGCCCTAGCAAGCTCATAGTTTTTGTGAGCCCCTTCTTTCTTTTCGAGGATACTTTCAAAATTAAGCTGGATCTCGCATACCGTTGATCCGCAGTCCTTAAATTTGTCAAAGACCAAATTAAAATTAAGGTCCATGTACCCCATCTCTTTCTTGAATTTGTTCGAGCACTTGATCACCTCGTACGGCTGGGAACTATAGGGCTTCTCGTTACCTCGAGCACCATTTTTCAAAGCATGTACAACGTCCATCATCGTCTGTACGGCCAAAGCCTTTGAACTACAGTTCTTGTCACAGATTTGAATGGTGCATCGCGACAGATCACTCACACGTCCAAAGTCAAAGTCATACTTTTCGGCTCCTTTCTCGAAAAAACGCTCAAAGCCCTTGAGAGCTGGCAAAACGACTTGAACCTCAATGTTAGTTGTCACTTCATCCTTGACTCGCTTTGCGAGTTCGTGTAACTCCTGCTGAGCGTCAAATGCATCGCTGTATTTGCTGAGTATGAAAGACAGAGAAGTTTTGTCGTCCTGGGTAGTTTTATCAATCTGCTTGGCGTCTTTGCGGTTGTCGAATTCTTCAATGGTTATCAATTCCTTCCATGTAGGGGTTTCGCTTAAGGGGCGGACGACTTCTGCGAATGCTTCGGTCTCGTTTTCTGTCTTCATCTTCGTCTGGATATCAGAA
>JACLAA010004289.1_pt1 | contig 11144 bp, 6 predicted proteins | sample 8027891 | NCBI WGS metagenome assembly JACLAA01 (sample SAMN15724900, study PRJNA655200) | protist metagenome | isolation source: fluorescence activated cell sorting (FACS) single amplified genomes of... | place: Spain: Blaines Bay Microbial Observatory, Mediterranean Sea | collected 2016-01-19 | reverse complement strand
TTCAAAAACTATTAGAAGGTTTGAGTTTGCAGAATTTAATTTCAGCAAAGCGCGATAACTTTGTCGCTTTCCGAATTTTCTTGATGTTCATGCGCGAGAAACTCGTGAAACCATACACCTTCCTCCGTTTTTTAAAAGATTGGTGAATAGCTCCGGTTTAGAACCAAGTTGAAATGTATCAAAATGAGAGCTTTGAGACTTGGACCCGATGGGATCGGCGAACTTCATCCGGTCGCGCGGCCGTCCCGATCGACGCAGCTGACCCTGCAACTCGCGTTTTAAGTTCCAATATTCGCGTGTACGCACAGTCAAGAACACCGGTTCTGACTAAATGCTCAATGTAATACAACCATCCAACTTTTTCGGGGGCGCGCCCATCCAGTGCGCACGCGCGCCGGCATGAAGATGCCCCTGAGACGCACAGTCGCCTCCATTACGTTCGCGGCATATGTAGACGTCTTTTGAGCTAAAGCATGTCACTTTGGCTGCGGAGGCTGGGGCAGCACTGGGACGCGAAAACGCGCTTACAAGGCATTTTTTTTGCCATTTCGTGTCCGCTTGCTGCGCGCTAGGGGTGCGGGATATGCGTATCACGAGATGCTGTGAGTGGCAAAGTCGGTCATTGTCATGTAATTAAACGGATTTTGGAAAGAAACGGGGGTGCTCTCACACAAGTTCACGACGTCACCTTCGTCGTGCGCCATGCGGGATTCCGCCTCTTTTTTCCCGGTGCGAAAGGCCTATTTTGATTTAAGTTCTCGCGCAATAGTTTACAAGTTTTTAAACCGTGATTATCAGACCGCCTTCTCAGACACGCCTCATCTGCGGAGCAGCGTCGTGGCCGGCCTGAGCCTCACGGGCGCGGATACGAGCGAGACGGGGCAAGCGGCAAAAACTGTCGGGCGAGTGATGAGCATGATTCGTTCCGCCACGCACTTCACGCGCGCGACCTGTGAATCCTGCCCGCTAGTAAAGATTTGGTGCGCGAAAAAAGGGTGTAGAGTTTAATAGTTGTGTGTACAGCGGGGAGCATTGGGAAAGGAGAACAGCACATTTTCCAGTTTGTGAAAAATATCTGAAATTGGTGACCAAAAATTAAAGTGGGGTTTCACTAAAAAAATCAGCTGTACAAAATATTGGAAATTTGCGTCGGCGCCCCGCGTTGCTACCGATGGAACCGATGGCTACCGTTGGCCCTGGGGCGCCCCCACTCTGTCTGGCGCAAAATGGCCCCCGCGACGCGTTCCGGGGTAGGGACGGGTTCATCCTGCGTCACGGCAGAAAGCACGGCAGCCGCGGGCGCCGCCCATCCTCGCCCTTGCCCTACCCGGGCCGCCGCACTCGCCGGGTGCGCGGGTAGGGCAGGTAGGAGGAAAATAGAGGAAAGATGTTGACGGCGTCTGGCAAGAACCATTACGAAGCGGTCTCCGAATACGCGGCGAGCATGGTTCACGCGCGAGCGACGGCGGGGATGTAAATACCATGTATATTACACACAATGGCCACTATCTCTGGTTAGTTCTCATCGCCTCCTGCGCGAGGGGTTCCGAAACCCACACGGCGTAGATGGGATTGACGGAGTTCCGATCGCATGATGAGAGTACTCGCCTACGTAATCTGGCCCTCACCCCAGTACTACTGTGCGAACCTGTGCGACGTCGTCCTCCAGCGACCGGCGACCTTGATGTCGTGCTCATTCTCACCGCATCGAGCGGCCCACTTGACAAAAGCCCGGCGGATGGAATAGTGAGTGCATTCCGCGAGCTCGCCCCCGCGTACACGAAAGCCTCTCGATTTTGACCGGTGCTGAGTCGGTCAGTACGCGCGCGCTCGATCAGATCCGAAAGGTCGGTAATTATTCACCCACTATTCTACCCGTCGGTAAGAATCGGTATTTTTTCCCCGTTTCCGGCGCGCCACGAAATCGTGTATCGCGCACGCACGCTGCGATCGGACGGAATCGGTAACTCTCAGCATAGGACATGAGTTGCTACTAGAGAGATTCAGGAGCGCAAAACTGGAGATCAAACTGGAGCTCGAGCTCCAATTTTGCCCAAAATTGGAGATCGAACTGGAGCTCGAGCTCCCGAAATTTTGGGCAAAACTGGAGCTCGAGCTCCAGTTAGATCTCCAGTTTTGGCTCTGAGCTCCAGTTTTGGTCGGTCGACGGGGCCCATATTCGTGGAAAAGCGCGATATTTCTCGAAAAAGCGCGCGTTTTCCCCACAACGAGCGCGCCATGAGCGAGACCGTGCCCGAGACCAAGCCGACTCAGGAGGACCCGGTGCAGGGTTTTGGCGGGGCCATGTCTATGTCTCTGCCACTGCCCCTGTCCCCGCCGCCCTCTATACCGGTGGAGCCACCGCTATCCGATCGTGCCAAACGCGCCGCTGCGCGCGAGGCGCGGTCGCGGTCGCAGTCGCGGTCGCGACAATCCTCGCCCGCTCACGGCGGGGCACCCGCGGCACCCGCGGCACTCGCGGCACCCGCAGCACTCGCGGGTGCCGCGGCGGCGTTGACCCCCATCGTGGAAGTGGATGCTTCTGAGGTTGAGGTCGACGACGTCGTGCCCGGGGGCTCGGGCGCCGCCGGCGCCGCCGACGCGGCTACGGTGACGCGCCGGCTCTCAAGGTTGAATTCCGGCTGGCACGCGGCCGGTTTCAACTCGGGCAAGGAGGTCGCCAGGGCGCGCAAGGACGCGATCATTGCCGCCGTCGGAAAGCACATGAATCTGGAAACCGCCATCGATAATCTTTTCGTCGATAAAAGAGACTTGGAGGTTGATTACGAGAAATACTTCACCGCATGTAAAGTGTCGTCTTGCACGTGCACGACTATGACATCGATGAGCAAGACATGCGATCGCTAAATTTCGGAAATATTATGCAACATAATATATTCCAGCCAATCAGGTGACAGTATTTAACATTCCAGGCTATGCATGGGCTTAAGCACTGGATGTTGAAGGTAACGCTGGTAAGGGTACCCAGTGAGCGGGAAGCGTCAATACTGTGCGTATGAGAAGTATATAAAAATATCTAGTGCATATCCCAGGGGGGGGCTTTCTTCCATTTTCCAGTCGTCTTCAGTGGACGAGCCTGGGAGTTATAGAGCCTGCCTCCAGTTCGACACTGGGTTTAACCACCTGTGTCAGAAGTTGTCCGTGCGCACTCCTGAGGAACTATTCCTCTTTAGCCCGCTCAACAACGGAGGAGCGAAAATATCCCAGCTCTCTTGCCAAACTGGAACGGAATATATTCCTTCTTCTGACCAATCCGAACACGCGCTTTGGTTCTGTTACGTCGGAACCACTCACATGGGTCGTACAGCCTACGTGAGTGGTTGGAATGGGGGCCAACTCAAACACCGTTATGTCTTCTTGACAAGCATCCGTTCGACCAGTTCCCGAAACTACATCCTTTCTCGCACCGATACCTTCAGCGACCGGCTCTCTTGCTTTTGTGATATTAATTTTACCGCATTCAGCTAACCATAGTACTGATGTTGTCTCGAGATCCGCCATCTTCGAAGTAACCAGGTGGCAAAGTCCGCCTTCCACAAGTTGCAGATGAGTTGTGCTGTAAAGTTCATCCCAACAAGAAGGTCATGGAAAAGTGCTTGATACCTTTTTCGCAGAAATGTTTCTTGACAGCCAGAGTACGCACGTCAAGTGGCGAGGTTGCGTTTGAATATAATAGCTCAGGACCAAGCACTCGTCCCACTGTATATCCCGTGTATTTTGACAGTGTTCAGTGAAATTTGAGCGTCACATATTTTCGTTTTGCATTTATCATCGAGAACGAAACCTTTCGAACATAGACACACGCCAGCATTCCCTGTCGCGTATTGCACGACTTTGTTACTTTTGATCTTTCGCATAGCACGACCACGATAAGTTATTCCGATGGCCACACTTGTGTCAAGAGAAAGACATGTGTATCGGCAGCTCTTAAGCAAGCTACTCACAGGACTGAAAACAATGTGAAGAGTACCCTCAAGTCTGATTCTCACTGTCACAGAGCCAGGCAAAGAAGGGTTTTCCTGTGTCAAGGAACAGAAATTTTCACGCTCCCACGAGTGAGCAATAGCGGTAGGTTTTGAGGGGTCTGGTTTGTGATAGTCAGTAGTTACCGTTTCCAGGAAAGTGAACTTATTTCGAGTCTCGACGATCTTTGACATGATAGGATGCGAAGGCAACGAGTTTTTCAAGAAACGAACGGGTGTGTCGAAGCAAAAGAATGTCATGCTCTGTGCACCAAGACGGCAAGCCCTAACAGAGTTATCGTCCCTAAAGCTGATCAATCCGAATAATCCACCTGCAATATTTGAAACTGCAGAATGATATACCTCACTACGAGCCCTACATTTGTGAACACATATATAATATGCCGAAAAGTCGCAGGGAATATCAGTAAGTTGGAGGCTTGCTTTCAGCTGACAGTCCATTTGTTTTGTTAAACTCCACGTCCTTGCGACTGTATTTGAAGGGACAGATAGACAATCCCACCACGCATCTGAGTCCACCTTGCAGGTTCGTGCGAACAATTTATCTTCGGCACAGCCTCCACATGCGGCACAGCATTCTGCATCATTGGCGTGCTGCACGACTAGAGAGCCATGTGATGTCGCTTCTGTGCGAGAGACGTTCTCAAGTGAAACGTGGTATACTCCGGCGTATCGATACCCATGGCCTCCATCAGATCGTAGGTGATACCTCAAATTTACGCGGACAGAAGCATAAATCTTATCATTGAACTGAAATAATGAGCCTATATTTTCTCCACCTGCGTCTTTGAATCCAGAGGTATTAATCTTGGTGTAAGTGTCACCCTCTCTCTTAAAAACACCAACATCATAGCTTCCTTGGTGAGTGACAGCAAAGTCGCCGTTGTTCGTGTAAATGAAGTCACCGGAGGGCCACAAGTGACGAGACAACATTTCTTTGCTCAAATATTTATTGGGCTCGGCTTGATCCCCGCCCCACCCGGCGTTGAGTTCTTCTTCTTCAATTTTTATCTCAACACTAGGCTTCGAACTTTCCATTTGCAACCACAGCACGGCAGAGAGAGATTTGCCATCTTTTGAATGCAAAGAGGGAGTGGAGAAAGCCCTCTTGTCAGGAGTCGGGTTGTAATAAATGCCTGTTTGACTGGAATTTCCAAAGGTATAGCGAGAGTTTGAGGTTCCAACGTTTGGGAAACTAAGGAAACAGAGAGGCATCAAGACGTCCGGAAGCAGTAAGGGGGTATGCATTTCTGCTGCCGTCGGTTTTGGTATTCTATGTTTGCTTGGAAATAATCTGTGAAGATACTGGCAAGCATCCTCCTGGTGACTTCCGGTTATAAAATTGCACTCGGTTGGACTAGGCACAAAGTCGTAGTCGGCAGTCTTGTTGACATGCTGCTGTTGTGAGGTGAGTGGGGTGACCCACTGTGGCGAAGTGACAATTTGCCCCGTTGTGACCTCTTGCGACCATTGGCCAGAGGTTATCTGAAAAACGGCGAAGGCAAACGGACAAATCACCAAGCATACATAGTTGTGGCATATATTTTGCCCATTTCGCATCTTTGAAATTGTAGTCTCTCGTCCACCCGGAAAGGAATGTGTGCAGAATGTCCGTTTTCCTTCCACTTCTCTTATTGAGGTGCGGTCAACCCTCTTCGATGTAGCGTTTCCAAATTTCGCCTCCTAGCCCGACAACCACAATGCCTTGTGAGTAGCTCGTTGTCTCTCGACGCAGGGGGACTAAAGCATTAGTAGTCTATCGATTATTACGTACCGAAGATACTATTTTGCCTGCAACCATTATAATGAACTATGTCGAGAATAGAACGTAATGATTCGGATTTAGTTGGGCCAGATCTGGTCAATTCGCGCTTTCAATTTGACAGCTTCATCGATCAAAAAGACCAGACGTCTAAATTTTAGGGGGATTTTTCACAAAAAATAAAGAACTTGCTTGTACGCTTTCTTCGCCTTCCCCTTCGACGACAAATTAGACGACAAATTAGACGACAGAAGCAGATGACGTGGCTTTCGACATTCTCATTGGCCAAATCGGATCGAAAATATCAAATATTATGTAATTGTTAGTTGGAGCGAAAAGCTGTTGTAACTTTGTAACCAATTGCTTTCCTACGACATTTAGTCAAAACAAACCGGTAATTGAGCGTACTCATTATCAATTACAGATTGATAGGAACTAGCTAGTATGACGATTGTTCTTATGCCAGTTAAAACACCTATTCATTAACCCTCCCGCCGCCTTTCCGAATCCCGACTTTAGTCACGAGTAAATTTGTAACTCGTGTAGAATCACCAACTGGTGGAGAAGCCTCGCCCATGGAAGCGCGCGAGCCACATCGAAACACATCACCCCGCGGGCCTTAGCAAGCTGTGGCGTCGTTTTGGTCGATTTCAAGCGTGAAAATCGACCTTCATTCGGCTGTAATACAGTTCGGGACTCTCCACTTAGATCTGCAACTTCTTGTTTTTCTTCCTTTGTAGCTGGCTAGCAGACAGCGACAAATTCATCGGATTTTGGTCGGTATGCGTGTCGCCTTGCTCGTACCTTCGCTGTTTGGTCTCTTGGCTGTAACTGCGATGTTGTATGACGAGAGACACGTCAAGGATCCTCGAACACCTTTCACAAAAAAATACGTGCTTTTCGAACAGCCTACCTCTATCCCTACGATAACCATATCTCGAGATGTTGTGTGCCAACATGACATCTTACCACCGGGTTCTTTGCATATAGTCATAGCCGCTTGGGAGTATGACCCAGATTTTCAGGATCACTTTCTCTGGGATACAGGGTTTTCTAACACTCATATTTTTCTGTACCGCCGAAGTGAAGAGCTGAAACCCTCTCGTCACTGGACTGGGCCCTGTGGAATGGCAGCTACAGAACTACTTCTGATTCCAAACAGGGGTTATGAAGCGGCCGCTTTTCTAGACTATATGACGTTGTATCATGATGATCCCCCTCTTGCCATGGCTTTCCTACACGGTCATGTCGCCAAAAGCTGGCATACTTCATGCGAAGCAATCCTCTCCAGAATTGCACTCTACTATGACGGATTGAGGCGAGATCTTGAACGTATGCCAGACATGGTCACGCTTACGAGTAGGTCGGACAAGAGTTTCGATGGTCTTGACTGGTTTGGTGGAAGAAAACTGAAGTCTGCACAAGACAGCCACGATGTTGTCATAAGCGCCACTCTTTCAGCTTGCAGGAACCTTGTCACAAAAGTAGAGCAAGGCATGAACATGACAGACGTTCTCGTCCCTCAGGTTGAGAGTGGCGCTCGGAGGCCATATTTTTCGTCGTGCTGTGCAAATTTCATTCTTCGAGGAACAAGATATCGACGAGTTCCGTTACACAGTATAATTGCGATGAAAGATTTTGCGTTGAGTGCCTCGTATGATTCGAAAATAGTCGCTACGCACTGCTTCGAGTTCATTGTGCATAGCCTCTATGCCAATCCAGATCATGATGTTGTTTTCTTAAGAGAGTGGTACGAGCTAGCTACAAGACATATGAAAACCGTGACGTTATCCACCCGAGCGTTCGCGAAGTGCAAACAGAGTTGATTTTTATCGCACTGGTTTCTGCCAAAGTCTACAAATTCTCTGGACGGCTGCACAAGTGCTTGTCTGCCTCTGGTAGATATATATGCAGCCAAAAATGCACGATGGATACATTCAATTTTAAGCCAGAGCTTGCGTAGAGTATCATTCGCTCGTTCATCAACTTTTTCATTTTGGGGTGGCATACTTTAGTAGATCAGGCCCTGTCTTGCAGACAAAGGTTCAGTTTGGGCACGATGCGACGTTTTCGTAGTCTACCATAAACTTCCTTTCGTGTGGGGCGGGGTTGCAAGTCAGCGAAAATCACGCTTAGTCTTCACTCACTATCTCAGCTGTCTCGGCGTCCAACGAGGGGATCTCGCGAGATCTCAGCAGCTCTAGTCTTATCTGACCCCGCGATTCTTAGCCGGTTTATTGACTGCGAAACTCTCGATACCTAGACTGACGCTCTTGAGAGATACATGTCATACAAGCAACGACTCGTCGTCGCCACAGGAGTACTCTATCAATCCTTCGTCCCGAAGTTCTCGAAGCCACAGTGCTTCTTCAAATAAACAGTGTTGGTTCTTGGGAGATACCTTCAGGTCAGCAAAGTGATTAGTCTTCGAGGATCTGTCATTGTATACCAGCGCTTTTTTATCAAAGAAAGATGGGGTACCCCATCCAAAATTTTCCCAACAGAAAACCTTTGTCTTGCTACACATATGTAAAGCGGCAAATACAATGTAGAAGCCCGAAGATATGCCTGGGACGACTTCACTGCCCGGTACAAGTGAGCAAGGACATGTCGCATTTCTCAAAAACATAGAAAACGAGCGAGAAAAGATGGACACCTGACGTCCTTCATATAGAAGTGGTGAACGCTGAAAGATCTCGGGGTCGTCGTTAGGGATAAAAATAATATTTTCACTGCGCCTTAGAGCGCCGCCCACCTGTTTTGGGTCAAGCGTGTGAGTCACACCATAAGTGGTCCGATTACCAGAGCACGTGCTTTTACCAAGATGTCCTAGGCTGGTGTCTTCATTTGCCTTACGAAAGACAGCGTCAAATGTTTCATAAGAGTCGATGGCTGTTGCAAAGTTCTTGTCACACATGTGTGGTCCCCGCAGAACAACAGCACATTTTTCATGCCGCACGCCCACGAGTTTGGAGTCAGAATGAAACAAATCATAATGGTTTAAATTCAACCATTGACGTATCCCAAGGCCTCGATCTATAAGAAGTGTGCGTGGTCTAAATTCTTCTCGATATGCAGCTATTTCTAAGTACTTGCGTCGCCTCTCGTCGTCAGCCAGAACCCAAGGCGGAAGTTGATTCAGTTGTAACCACTTCAAGCTTTGCCCGCAGTGGCGCACTTGTGCGTGCGAAGTGTTGCGATCAACACAGCCAGTTGTGTAACTCAAGTCCCTCGCGCATGAGGACGTATCACCGACGATGGCCCATGGGCCAGATACGTACCATTGCAGGCAAGAAGAATTGTACCTTTCCATGAACACTTTTGCAGCGAGGCAGTCACCAAAATTAAAGGCATCTGACGAACTGCCAGCCTGACAATATGAGACGATTTCTATTTGATTTTCTGCTTGGGATAAGTAGACTCGCTCCATGTCCACATGCTTCAGGTGGTGTAGTGAAATTGCCGGGAGCGCACTGTCAGTGCAAAACGAGTTATTCTGGAGAACACACTCACACTCGCTGAGTTTCTTTGGGTGATAGTGCATGTTGGGAACGTGCACCATCTCAAAACGACTTTCGGCGCTAGGCTCATGGAGAAACAAATCCTGTATCGTGCACGCCACTGCGACATCAGCAGCGGGTGGGTGGTATGGCCAATTTTTTGAATAGTACCGGGATGAATCCGTCCAATCGATTTGCATGGCGAGGGCGCGGTTCAAGATGATCCCTGCTCCGCCGTTTATCCACCCGTTAAGAGAATCCTTAACAGAGCCGTTCCTACACTCGAAGTTAGGCCCTTGACAGTGATGCAGCCCCATATAAAGAGCATCTTTTGACAGGGACTGACTAAGAAGTCTCTCCAACATGTTCACGTCAATATAGGTGTCGTCATCTACAAGGATGAACCACTCCATCTCCGAACCAAATCTTCCAGTCAAGTTTGAAAAAGCCTCAATAAAAGAGGATCCTATCAAAGGGCCTCCTGTTTCAAACACCAGAACGTTGGGAAGTAATGCCAACCAAGTGTTGATCTGGGAGTCAAGCTTCAAGTTTCCCAGGGTCGAGGTCACCACAATAAGAGCTGTGTAAAATAATATGGACCTATTTTCAACACGTGCAGCTTCGCCTGCAAAATGGTTATGAACAGGGTTAGACCTATTTTCCTTCAGACTGACGTGTCGCTCAACTCTTATCGACCTCTGCAGGGAAACATCTTCGATATCGCTGAAAGATTGCTTGGACAAACGCCACACGAACACGAACGCCGCGATAACTAACAACGGTACTTGCCACGAAAAGCGCCGTTGTTTCCTTACAATCATGGCGAGGAGGGACATGGATAAAAGTTGGCTCTCTTGTCGCCTTGCATGAATTGGGTTGACTGAGAATGCAGTCGGCGCCTCGCTGGATCGAACACAGTCCTGGTCGGACGCCTTATGCTTGGTTCTCGTACACATACCACTACCATTGTTATTTATGACTACTATTACTTGTATTATTGTTATTGTTATTTTCAGGCGAAGAATTATAGCAGTCTTATTTCCATTTATCGATGACCAGGGCACGTAGGCTACAGCTTTTCTCTGCACTATTCATAATAAGATGACAATTATTACTTTTCCTCGGGATTTTGGCTAAATTTAATCCCCGTAATGTGAGTAGTTGTAAGTAAGGTAATGACTATTTTTTCTTTTTTTATTTATTTTGTCGATGCATAATATTATGTACATAGTAGTATGTATGACGATCATTCAAAAATGCATATCACCCATCATCCAAAATCAATCTTGTAAATAAACCTTTCCTTCATAATATTCTGGATTTCAACCGGGTTTGCAAAAATTTAACGTTAAATTAATCGTACGTACTACCCGTAGCTACGCGAAGCGTACGCGTATTTTCGTACACGTACGATCGTACGCGTATCGATACGCGTAGCGTACGCGACCGAAATAATCGCGGACGCGACGTTCGAAGGGTGCCAACAATCGCTGCGCGCGGGGCGGAAAATGGGTGTCGTGCGGGCCGCTCTGCTGTGCAGCCTCGTGCTGCTCGTGAACCTCACGACGGTCGTCGCGATTGACTACGGCGACCGCGATTGACTACGGCGACCCCGATGACTTCACCCTGAGGCGCAACGCCAACGGCGGGCACTAGCGGGTGGGTCACGCGCTGACGTGGGAGACGCGAAGCAGGATCGTCGCGTTGTGGATCTTGGGCCACTCCTTCACCTCCATCTCGAAACAGGTGCAGTGCGCGTATAACACGGTCAAGAACATCGTCCAGGAGTTCACGACTTCCGGTCGTCTAGCGCCCCGCGCGCAGACCGGCGGTCTGAGCTCACCCCCCAAGCTTCGCATCTGGGAGCTGCTGTACATT
>JACLAA010004753.1_pt1 | contig 11151 bp, 4 predicted proteins | sample 8027891 | NCBI WGS metagenome assembly JACLAA01 (sample SAMN15724900, study PRJNA655200) | protist metagenome | isolation source: fluorescence activated cell sorting (FACS) single amplified genomes of... | place: Spain: Blaines Bay Microbial Observatory, Mediterranean Sea | collected 2016-01-19 | reverse complement strand
TTCTGGGAGGCCTCGTGCCGCGAGCCATGGGCAAGCAAGAACGCGGCGTGTCTCGCGACCTTCCGCTCCCTGATCAAGGGCACCATGATGCGCCACGCGCGTGAGCAGCGGACCGTCTGCGACGACCAGCCGCTCGTTCCCTTGCCGCCGCTGACGACGCGCTGGGTCGGCGTCGACCTCGCGCCGAATGCGTCGGAGACCTACGTCGCGCGGCGCATCGAGCTTTACGCCGCTGAGACGCCGCACCACTTGTTGGTGAGGGCGTTACAAAGAGCGTCGACGTTTTGTACTGATGATGTGCTCGACTCGCTCTACAAGAACGCGTTCGACGCCAAGCGGACCACCACTGCTCAGACGCAGCAGGACGTGTCGGGGGGCGTGACGCGCGAGCTGTCGCTGGCCGACGCCGTCAAGGAGCTCGAGACGAGCAAGAAAGGAGGCACGAACGCGATCCCGTGCCTCGCGGAGTTCAGACGTGCTTTGAAGGGCGAAGCGTTGGACACGTGCGACGTCTGCCAGTCCGTCAAGCGGAGCCCCCTCGTCCTCAAGTGCCAGCACAGCTTCTGCACGCAGTGCGTCCGCCACCTCGCGCAGGGCGGGGTGATGAAGTGCGCTGTTTGCGACGAGAAGAGCCAGCTGCACGAGTGCTACAAGCTTTTGATGCCGAAGGAACAAGCTAGACGGGACGCGCCGATAGCTATGGACGCCGACGGCGGCGAGCCCGGTTCTGCGGTCCTGACGCTCGGCCGCACGCGCCTCACGCACACGGTCGCCGACCTCGACGCCTGGCCGGCCATCGACGCGATGCCCGCGCGCGACCCCAAGGAACCGGAGTACGAAGCTTTAGCTAAGCTGCCGCGCGCGCTACGCCAGCACCACGCTAGGGCCCAAAAACAGGGCTGGCGCGGCTCGGCCAAGCTTAGTGCTGTGGCGGGCGAGATCCGTAGATTGAAGGACGCCGACGTGACGACGCAGTTCGTTGTTGTCAGCCAGTATGGTGACCTCCTCGACGAGCTGCAAGAGGCGTTCGACCCCGTGGGCTACAGTGCGCGAATCAATACTTCGCCTTCTGTCCTGCGGTCTTCCTGATATATTTTCATTACTTTTGTATGGTACCATACGGTACCATACGGTACCATACTTTTGGCCCTATGCTAAAAAAAAAATCTGGAAGACCACGCCATCGACGCGACATCTGCTCAGCGTGGTCGTGTGACTCACTGCTTGATTTCCACACAGGTAAAGTACGAGGTCGACCTGGACCTGGCCAACCGCGACGGCAAGAAGCTGCCCGAGGGATCTCGCGTCGAGTACCGCAAGGAGGCTTATGACCCTCTGACAGCGGTTGAAGGTGTTATTGTTAAGGTAGATGAGAAGAAAGAATGTAAAGCGTGCGGCCGGCAGTTCCTTACACCGTTTCCGGACATCTGCCCCGACTGCTACGTCGAATGCAAGCGATGCCCGAGCGAGGAGCGCTGCGGCTGGACGTGCAAGCCGTGCATCGGCGTGCTGAAGACCGGTGAACCGTGCACGCGCGACGAGAACTGTGATAAATGCAAGGGGAAATACGGCTGCGGCCGCGTCTACGGCCCTGGCACCGAGCCCGCTCCCTTTGTCTACTCGGGGCCGAACCCGCCGAAAACGGAGCGCGACAAGGAGCTCAAGAAGCTCGACGGCCAGATCCTGTGCACCGACCCGCGCTGCACTGCGTTACGGAAAGTAAAAAAGGGCAAGAAATTTGTTGATAGACCCAACGAGACGCCGCTGACGGCGTGCGACGGCTGCGGCGGCAAGTACGGCTGCGGTGCCAAGTACAATGCGCAGACCTGCCCCAAACCCACCGATAAAGATGGCAACATCGATGAAGAGAAGGGTAGTATGAAATGTATCTCACCGGCCTGCCGGAAGCTACGGTTCTGTAGACCGGCGCGCACTGGGCGCAATCCTAGACCTGAGCAGAAGCCCAACGATAGCGCCTTGTACAAGAACACCTTACGCTCGCTGACGAAAATGGAGTGCCCGAACTGCCACGCGCGCCACTCGCCGCCCTATCCCGAGGGCCGGACGGCCGAAGGCAAGAAGGGTTTAGTTTGTGACAAGTGTGGGACCAAGCAGAAGCTCAAGGAACTGACCGACGTCGAAGCTGGTTTACCGAAGTATTTGTACACGATCGCCCACGGCGGCGAGGAAGCCATCAATGTGGTCAAGGGCCAATTAACCGCGAAGTCGCACCGCTGCATCGTACCGGGCAAAATGGTCCGCGCCGCTTCGTGCAAGGACAAGGAGGGCTGCCTGACGCGTGGCGGCTTCGACAACCGCTTTACAGCTGGAGACAAAGTGACGGCTACCCGGCCCGCCCTTTCCATGGACGAGGCCCTCGAAGTCGGAATGCGGGTGAAGGTCTTGGAAGGGCCCTACGCTGGGGCTTCCGGTGTCGTGCACAAGCTGATCGTGGACAAGGATGATGATGTAGAAGTCGTCGATGCCTCGAAATCTAGAGCTCCGCGCGACGCGGCGGCCGCACTACGCGTGGCTCGTTTTGGCGGAGGCGGCGCGACGCCTACTACCACTGAGACCAAGGCCAGCACGGTCAAGTACGAAGTCAAGGTGCGCCCGAAGCGCGGCGCCGAAGTGAAAGTAACGTTCGAGCGTTCGGCCCTGGAAGACCAGAAAGATGGGCTCTGGCGCCCGGCCAAGGTCGTTTCAGTAGTAAAGCCGGCCGGCTGTGCAGACGCCTTCGAGCAGACGCTGGGCTCCATCCGCCTCGACGATTCGTCGCCGGACCGGCGCGGCCAGCTCCTCGAGACGTTCCGGTCGGACCCGGAGACGTCGGTGTTGCTCTTGACGCTCCAGACGGCCGGCGTCGGCCTCAACATCACGAACGCGAACAAAGTGATAATCCTGGAGCCGTTCAGATTCGGTGCGCAGGAGGCGCAAGCTGTTACCCGTGTTCATCGCATCGGCCAACTGAGACCTGTCGAGATTATCAAGTTCTACTGCCGCAACACCGTCGACGAGCGCATGTTGCGTTTACGCCAGAAGCGCGGCGAGCTCGACGCGTCGCAGGACGGCGACGCCCCCAGTGCCGACGACGTGGGCGCCGGCGCCGGCGACACGGCCTTCGCCAAGGCGGACCTCGACGTCCTCTTCGGCGTCACGGAGTGAGACCTCCCTATATGCTGATGTGAACTCTCCCCTCTCCCCCTATACGTCTAACTGAAACACATGTTACAAAACACATCACGCGCCCTGGGCCAGCAAATCTTCCAACGCCACGGGCACGTACCCGTCCCCGCGCTTCACGAACGTCACGTTGCGGTCCAGGTAGATCGTCGCCCGCCCAAACGCGTAGAGCTGCTTGCCGTCGTGCGTCCGGTTCGGCTTCGGCGCGTAGAGCACGTCGTTCTCCGCCGCGAAGCGCTGGACGACGTCGGCGAAGACCGCGAAGCCCGACGCGTCGAGGGCGGGCCGCCAGGCCTTGCGTTGTTGAGGGGGCGCCGCCGGTTGTTCGACCACGGTCGTTTTCTGTCGCGCCGCCTCGAACGTTAATGAAGCGAGCGGCGGTAACGGGGCTCGCGCGAGCATCGCCGGGTCGTCCAAACTGAGCGAGATGAGGTCGAGGCCGCACGTTAATACCTCCACCGCTGCATTTGATGCGGCTTCCGGCAGCGACGGTAAACCATCATCGCTCAGCAGCCGGTCGCGCCAGGCGCAGTACAAACACCCGGCCTCGGCCCAGGCCTCCGCGATCAGGGACGCGCGCAGCGTCGTCACGAGGCGCGGGCCGAGCGCGCCCTTCACTAAAGCAGCGACGTCGTCGCCCCGCACGCCGATGGACGCGACGACTCTGGATGCGTCGACGACCTGCCACCGCTGATAGTCTTCATCCTCACATATCTCGAGCGTCTTCGCGGCGTCGACCAACGTCTTCAGGACGTCTTGCGTGATGAAGGCCTTCCACTCACTCCCAAGGCTCGCCTTCCACGCCGCGGCGTGCTGGGCGAAGGCCTTGAGCAACGATCGATCATCCGTAAGCAATGCGCCCTTGAGCTGGGCCCGCAGCAACACGCGCGCCGCGCGCCGCACGGCGTCGCGACCCTCGTCGTCGAGCAGATCCGGCCAGGGACCGGCCCAGCGCGCGTCGCACCGCTGGCCGCGCACGGCCGTCCTTGCTAATCCTTCGAGCGCCGTCACGATGCGCGGCGCGATCACGGACGCGAGGAACGCGTCCGGTCCACCCGTCCGGAGACCGCTTACTAGAACGCAGGCGGCCGCGTCGGTCGCCGCGTTCGCACCGGGCCGCCACTCCCTCAAAGCCGACCGCGTCCGCGGCCCCGCCGCCTGCTCTATGAGCGAGCGCCACTTTTTGGCACAAGCGTCGCGGTCGTCCTCACTACTGAAGAGTGAAGAGGGGCCCCAGGCGTCGGTGACGGATTGTAACCGCGTCGCGTCGAGGAACGGGTCCCAGTCTTCTAGCGATGCGAGCACGGCCTCCCTTACGACAGAAGGCGTGCTCTCTGCCACTCCACCCAAGATCCACTCCTCGGGAACCCGCTTCTTGACGCTCTGCAGCGCCTTGCGCACTTCTGCAGAATCTCGTCGCGTCACGGCCTCCTCGACCTTCGCGAGGGCCTCGTCGCAGCTCTGCAGCCGCTGCGACCGCCTTTGGAGTCGCTCGCACTGGTCGAGGTCGTGCCTTAGGTCAAAGTCCAGGCCGCCCTTCCTCGACCTTTCGGCATCCAAGCGTCTTTGAGCATCCCGCAACGCGCTTTCCTCGCCGTTCAAGCGAGCTGCGAGGTCTTCGCGGAACCGAGCCGCCAACCTTAATTCCGCCGGCACCGCCAACGCGTTTTCAACGGCCGTGTCGACGCGCTGCTGCTGTTGTAACTGCGCCGCTTTCCTGTTCTCGCGCGCGGCTCTTTCCAAGCCGGCGACGGCGTCCTTCATGGCTGCAGCGTCCCGGTACAATCTTCGTCTTTTAGTACGCCGCGCCGAGGAAGCTGTATCTTCAACAGGTACATCTTCCGCGACCTTCTGGCCGAGCTCCTTCTGCAGCGCGATGTTCTGCGGCAGCTTCGCCTCCTCGACAAAACCCACTTTCGCGGCAAAGCCGAGCCCGACGCCGTCCGGCCTTTTCGTCACTTCGACGTGCCGCGACACGCCGGTCTCGTCCTTGCCCAACCGGCCCGTGAAGCCCATCTTCTTCATGAGCTCGAAGCCGACGCCCTTCGTGTGGCGCGCCCACTCGGGCCTTGTAGCGGTTGCCGGTGGTTGCTTCGGCTTTTGTGTTTTTGTAGGTGGCGGCGCCATGTGCGCGCGGAAGTCGTCGTTGGACATGGTCGGCGCTGGCGCTGGTGAAGGCTTCGCCTCCTCCTTGCCGGCGCTGACGAACATGACGGGCCCGCTGCTGCTTTTTTTCTTGGCGCCGAGGCCGCGGCGTTGCGGCGGCTCGTCGCCGTCGCCGAAGACGCCTAAAGCTGCTTCGTCTCGGTCTCTACGGCCGCGCTTGACGCCGTAGCCAAGGCCGAGGCCGCGGGGCGCGTCGTCGTCGTCGCTCGAGCTCATCCGTCGCAGCGCACGTATGGCGTTGTTGCTGCTTATGGGTTCTGCTGTTTTACACACATCTGGCCATTCTTGGCGGCGTTTATTGGTGAAAATGGCGGCTGTCGATAAAGCACTAATACCTAGCGGCCTGTAAGACACTAGCAAATTGCCCGTAGTCGGTTCCTGGCCGGTGCACAGCCCACGGACCACCACTGGCCACTCACACGCACCGTACGATCGGTTTCAGTCGCCGAGGCAACAGCTCGACATCTGGCTCGACGGCAATCGGCTGCCCCAGTGCAGGCACCCTGCGGGCAGCCCTTGCGCACCGCGGGCAATGAGTGCGCCGGCCGCGAGCGGCGCGAAGCCGCCCACATTACCCCTCTCGAAAGCTCGCAGGGAGCTCGCCGAACTCCTCGAACACGCTCGAACGCTCGAGGCCGACGGCGACACGACACGTTTGATATCGCAAGAAAGTCCGACGTCCGGCGAGGGCGGCGGTCCGCAGATTGCCAAGTGGGGCGTGAAGATCAACGACGAGTACTGTATTATTGCGGCGCGGCGCGTCGACGACGACCGGCGGTTGCGGTTTGATGTGTATAACACGCGGACGTCAACGCAGCACGCGCTCGTCTGCCGCCACGCGGACGTCGTTTCGAGCGGCGAGACGTCGGTGGCGGCCGTGGCGCGGGCGATCGCGCTGGATTTACGGTTTGATGATACAAATAGATTGGTTTTCGGGCCCCATGTTCCTGCTTCCTGGGTGAGCCACGACTGATTAAGCTCTGTGTTTGTGTGTGCTACTCATGTTCCTCGCACTTTTATCGTGCGCCTACTCGATGTTACGGTGCTAGGACTCGTGCGCTGCGCTAGCGCGTGAGACACTAGCAAGCAGCCCAGGTGAGCGGAGCCCGGCGCTTTTGGGGGTGTCGCGCTAGCTGTGTGCACGCAGCCCTTGCACAGTGTACACGTTTCGCATCCTGCCGCATGGAGGCAGCTTCGCAGGAAGGATAAGCGTTGCATGGCGTAGATATGCCCACCTTCTCCGAGCACCGAGATGAGGTCAAAGCGATGGAGGACTCCTGGCATAAAATGTTCGATGATGAAGAACAGGGTGGGAGTGGGAACGGGAAGGCCATGCTTCTGCTGGCGCTCCGGATCCAGCAGTGCTGTCGGAAATATTTCGCGACGCACCTACATGAACAGCACTCTGAAAAGATGAAGGCGGTTGACCATAAGGTGTTCGAGTCGCACGCGTCCTGCGCGCGGGACTGCCTCGGTGCAGGTGCATACCGCGACGCCCTGAAACATACGCACAAGGCCCTCAAACTGTCCCATCAGCACAGGGCGTGGAAGGAAAGCGCGGTGATGAATGTTCTCTATTACGAAAAGGAGGCGTGGAAGGGTCTCGGAGAAACGACCAAAGCCATTGCTGTTGCCGAGGGCCGGGCCAACTATATGGCACAGCTTCCGAATGTTCCCGGCCACGATCGAGTTGCCGCGCTCTTAGAGGTAGCAAGGGGGCAGATAACGCAACAAGACTTTCATGCCGCCATAAAGACGGCGCGCGAGGCGCTCAGCGTCGATGGCGCGCCCCCGACTCTGCGGAACATATCGAGGGTGAAACTCGGGGTCGCGCTGCTAGGCATCGGTCACAGTGAAGAGGCCCTGGGGGAACTAGAGCGCTGCGACCGCGAGTGGACGATGTCGGTCGAAGGAACGAGGTTGAAGATGGATACTCTGAAAGGAGATAAGGAGGTGTTGGATACATGCTTGAAGAGACTGCGCCAACTTCGGGCAAATGAAACAGGGAAGAGCGAAGCCGACGTGGCGCGGATGCGCCAATCGCTGGATCACAACTTGAGTATGTGTCGGCTGCGCATGCGCGCCCAAGAACTTACTTCTGGTACCAGTGAAGAAGGACAAACGTTGCATCCCGCGATGAAGCTCGTCGCTGGGGGCGACTTCGAGAACGCCGCGGTACTGGCAGAGAAAACCGCCGACAAGTTGCTCTTAGATATATGCAATTCCTCTGGGCTCGCACTACAAAAAAGATCAAACCTCCCGAGCTGCCAGGCCCGCGCGTTTACCTTAGAGAATTGTTTTCTGCTCAACGATCACCGGGCCGCCGTATGGCTCGAGGCAATGCAAGAGGCTGTCAAGCTATGCGGGCGCGAGCCGCTAGACGATTCGTGTCCCATTTGTCTACAGCCGATCGCTTGGCCAGCAGAGTTGGAGGTGGGTACGCGCGTTACTGTTCACGGCCTGAAAAAAGCCACGCACCGTAACGGCGACCAGGGCGTCGTCGAACGCGTGTCCGTGGGGCCGGAATGCCGCGTTCAGGTTCGGTTCTGTAAGTATGCGGAGCCGGAGGGCGTGCTTACCAGGGTGGAGCGCAAGGCCGTGCTCCGCGGTTTCCAGCAGGTCGACAAACCAATAAGGTCGACGCAAGAAGTAAGCCGGGCCGCCGAGGCGATCCTGGGCGCGCCGGAGGGGTCTCTCGACCAGGATGCTGTCGATGAAGTGATGAGAGATGTGGCGCAGAAAATTGGTTGCACCGTGGGGGGGGGCCATCGCCAACTTGGAGGAGATTATCACCAGGGAGATAGCCCGGCTCGAAGTCGTCAGTTCTACTTACAGCCTCCGGATTCGCTCGGCGAACCTCAAGGCCTCAAAAGGTCACGTCGAAGCGTCGCGGCGCGCCCTGATCACCGGCTGCATGCATGCGTACCACGCGAGGTGCATCAAGCGCGCGGTCGACGAGGGGCAGCGGACGTGTCCCGTCTGCGGCGACAGCTCGCACTTCGCCGAGACCCTCGTCGAGTGCGCGCAGATGCCGTCCTGGGACCGGCCGAGCTATGTGGACTAATTGTGGTGAAGAATTTACCCCCTAGCTTTGAGGGTGGGCGAGCTCCTCCCCGTCGGCACGCTGGACCCGAACCCCATCGGGTCGGCCTTGATCGGAGACACGGCGACGTGCACGCGGTTGTAGCTGCTGAAGGCGCCGCCGCCGTACTCGCCGTCGATGGAAGCTGGTTCGGCTTTTTCGTTGTCGACCTCGATCTGCTGCCACTGCGACCCATCATCAACCTCGTCATCATAGTCTCCGTCGTACCCGGGCCCATGTTTCCCGACAACGGCGTAGGCTGTGGCGGCTTCGTCGCCCGAATCGCCCCGGAAGAATTTCGCGATGTCCACGGCTGGACTTTTTCCACCAAGAGGCGGCACGTACTTCTTCCGCCGTGCCCGTCCGTCGCCGCGCCGCCTCTCAGCACGACCGGTCCCGGGCGGCGTCGTGTCCTCCCCACGACTTTTCCGTCGTTTCCGCTTCGCCTTCTTCGGCGGGGAAGCAGGCGGCTCGGGGATGTGCTCATTCCTCCAAGTCGTGTCGTCGGGCGGCACGAGCAACTGGGAAATGTTCGGCGTATCTGTTGGTGGGGTTACCGGCGTCTTCGGCGGCCTCCGCCAGTCATATTCTAAATCTTCCGGTGGTTCTTCTGCGGTCATCGGTCGGTCGTACTGCTGGAAGCGCTCGTCCAACGATGTTGGTAAAGGTTTATCGGGCGACAGGGCCTTCGCCACACTCCCTCTTTTAGTGTCCCAGGTCGTCCCTTGGGGGGTGCCCAAATGCACCGCTCTTGAGGCCTCGCTCACCAAGGAATCGACCTTGAGGTGGCCGTGGGGCTGCGTCCGCACCTCGGCCAGGACACTTTCTAATTCATGGACCACTTCATCTTTGTCGCGGTACTTCGCGGTTGCTGGCGATCCTGTAGGCGAGGCGGGTGGGAAGTGCGTCTTCTGCTGCCTTCTACTAGAGCGGCTCTTGGCCGATTTCGTGGACCCAATCGTAGAAAACGATCGAGTTGAGTCCACGCTCCCACCGCCGAACGCGCCGCCGTCGCGATGGCTGACATGTTTCAGTTTCGCCATGGCCATCGTCCTTCGTCTAGCGTTCTTCTTTCGAACCGCAGCCGCTTCCGCTTTAGCTAAGACACCACTCAACTTAGTGTAGCCATGGGCCTTCGAGTAGTCTCTGGGGCGTTGACCCGTCGTGTCCTTTGCGCGCGCATCCGCACCCAAGTGCACCAGCAGCCGACAGGCCATCTCGTCGCCCTCCTCCGCCGCTCTATGTAAAGGTCGTCGAAACTTCGCGTCCGTGGCATCAATATGAATGCCGTGATAATTAGCTAGAATAACAACGATGTCCGGGTCGCAGGCGATGTCGCAGGCCACGTGCAAGGGCGTCTGGAAACTTACGCCGTCTCTACCATTCACATCAATATCTTTTTGAGCTAGCAGTATCTTCAAGCACTCGACCGAATCGCCCAACACGGCGCAATGCAACGGTCTTCGGCCATTACACATGGCGTTGCAATCACCACCCCACGACAGTAGCTTCTGGACCTTCGCGTGGTCCCCGGACATGAGGGCAGCTTGCATCGCCGCGAGCGGTCTCGTACAGCACTGCATCTCGAGATCGTGGAGAGCCTTCTCAATCAAAGCTTGATCTCGCTCGGAATGCTCCTGGTCCTTGAACTTGACGGACTTGGGCGTCTTCGGGGGCTCGTGGCCCGGGTCGAGGTGCGCCCCGAGGTGCCGCTTCGGACTCGTGATCGACATCTTGTGGAAGGACGCGAGCTTCTTGTCGTCGTGCCGGTCGATAATGTAGTCGTCAATCGCATCCACACATCTAGTGCAGTGGTAGAGTTCCGCTAATTCTCTTGGGGTTCCTTCCCGCGACGCCGCGTCGGGGTTCGCACCCGCTCTTAGTAGAACGGCAATAACCTCGGGGTGGTTGTGCTTGCAGGCGATGTGCAAGGGGCCTAGACCGTCTCCGGGTCTCGTTTCTGACCTAGCGCCGAGCTTCACCAGGGCGTCAGCCGCTTCGACGGCCCCAACTTCCGCACAGACGTGGATCGGTTTCGATCGATTGGACGTGCCGTCGGAACCATTTAATTTAGCACCAGCCTTAGCTAATGCCCGGATGACGTCGGGCTGGTTCGCGACCGCGGCCAGATGCATCGGCCGCTTCCCGAGGATCAGATGCTCCAAATTATACCCTTCGATCGCCGCCACTCTTTCCACTTCCTTCACGTCGCCCATGAGACAGGCGAGCTGCATGCACTGGTGCATGTAGCCGATCGGCGGGTGGTTCGACTCTGCGGTCCGAGGTCTCTCGCTTTCGTGTAGATCTAGACCTGCTTCTAATGAAGCTTTTCGCGCGGCGGCGCCCGGGTCGTGGGCGTTGTCCAACGTATTCGATCGAGGTTTCGGCCCGGCGCCCATGAAGGGCGACACTCTGCCGCTCGACGACGCGAAGCTCAATTCGTCGTCGTTGTAGTCGACGCGGTGGCCTCTCGCGTCTCTTGCCTTCGGCTCGTATCCATAGGAATGGAAGGACGAGTCGTCCTGCGACACGAGTGGTCCTTGGTTCCTGTACAAAGTGCTATGCACTCGTCGCTCGAAGCCGACGTCGCGGCCACCGCTTCGGCCACCGCTTCGAACGGGTACGGGCGAGGGGAGGCCGCCGCCCATGAGTATTTGAGAAGCGGTCTGGCCCTGGGTCGCGCCTCGACTGTATTTTCCACCCTCGTAATCGAGGTCGTT
>JACLAA010002675.1_pt1 | contig 11156 bp, 10 predicted proteins | sample 8027891 | NCBI WGS metagenome assembly JACLAA01 (sample SAMN15724900, study PRJNA655200) | protist metagenome | isolation source: fluorescence activated cell sorting (FACS) single amplified genomes of... | place: Spain: Blaines Bay Microbial Observatory, Mediterranean Sea | collected 2016-01-19 | reverse complement strand
GTTTGTAGAAATGAAGTGTACATAGTACACTTCATGCTCCACCTCAATCAAACATATATCAATAATTTAATAGAACTTAATAAAATAAAAACGAATTCAATATATATGTAACAATTTCGATAAAATTTATAATTTTATTAATCAATTGTTTTAATAAAGAAGAACATCGTAAAAACTTTCAATTGCCTCTTTAAAAATCTTTTTTTCGTCGAAAAGAATTCAAAAGAGGAGTTATAAATAAAGAGAACTAAATAAAAAATAAATTAAGAGTAGTAAAGAAACTATTAAAAATAATTTGTAGAAAGGAGTTTTGTGAAGTCTAAGATTTATAAAAGACTCCCCTGGTTCCAAAAAGGAACCAGAGGAAAAGACATTCTTTCTAAAAGAAAGAAGGATCTAAACTTGATTATGCGTTGATAGAAGGAGCTTCTACAGATGCAAGGTCAAGTGGGAAGTTGTGAGCGTTACGCTCGTGCATTACTTCCATACCGAGGTTAGCACGGTTTACGATATCAGCCCATGTGTTAATTACACGTCCGTTTGAATCTACTACAGACTGGTTGAAGTTGAATCCGTTAAGGTTGAAAGCCATAGTTGAAATACCCATAGCTGTGAACCAGATTCCCATTACTGGCCAGATTGCGAGGAAGAAGTGGAGTGAACGTGAGTTGTTGAATGAAGCGTATTGGAAGATAAGACGTCCGAAGTAACCGTGTGCAGCTACGATGTTGTAAGTCTCTTCTTCTTGTCCGAACTTGTATCCAGCGTTTGCAGACTCGTTCTCAGTAGTCTCACGGATGAGAGATGAAGTTACGAGTGAACCGTGCATAGCAGAGAAAAGTGAACCACCGAAAACACCAGCAACACCAAGCATGTGGAATGGGTGCATAAGGATGTTGTGCTCAGCCTGGAATACGATCATGAAGTTGAAAGTACCAGAAATACCAAGAGGCATTCCATCAGAGAAAGAACCCTGACCGATTGGGTATACGATGAATACAGCTGCTGCTGCTGCTACTGGAGCAGAGTAAGCTACTGCGATCCAAGGACGCATTCCTAAACGGAAAGAAAGCTCCCACTCACGACCCATGTAAGAACAAATTCCGATGAAGAAGTGACAAACGATAAGCTGGTAAGGACCACCGTTGTAAAGCCACTCATCAAGAGAAGCTGCTTCCCAGATTGGGTAGAAGTGAAGACCGATAGCGTTTGATGTAGGAATTACAGCACCAGAAATGATGTTGTTTCCGTACATAAGTGATCCAGAAACTGGCTCACGGATACCATCGATATCTACAGGAGGAGCAGCAATAAATGCTACGATGAATACTGAAGTTGCTGTAAGTAAAGTAGGGATCATTAATACTCCGAACCAACCGATGTAAAGACGGTTCTCAGTTGAAGTAATCCATGAACAAAAACGTCCCCATACTGTTGCGCTTTCGCGACGCTCTAAAGTTGCAGTCATAATAAAGAAGAAATAAATAGTTATAAAGAGTTACACAATCTAAAATGTTTTAGACCTGTTACTTTTTAGTATACCATAGTGAGTAAATCAAATGGTACAAAAAAAATGAAAATACAGGGAAACTGGGTCTTCTAAAAAGACTAACACAGAGTTTGAATGTAGACGTTTTATAACAATCATATAGATTAATCTAATTTATTTAAAGTGTGTTTGAAATTGCTGGTGAAAACAAATGAATTAAAACGTACGTTTTATAAAAAGTTCTGTTTAAAAGTCTATAAAGTTATGAATTTATGATGGAGCATAAAGCTCCATCTTAGAACAAACATTCTAATTGAATATTTCTTGGCATCGATATGTTTTCAGATACAGCTACCCGTATCCTATCGTTATCTCAAAGGCCTTTCACCACGCAGTTCGGAAAGGGATGCTGTGTCTCGACCTCGACGAAGACACCAAGAAAAAGAACTACTCTGTGATACAAAGTAGCTCGATCGCTTCCTAGAAAATTCTAGCAAGTCTTGCTTATGGTATACAAAATCAAATCCCTCGGTCTATTAGCACATGTCAGCTTCAGAATGCATTACTGCACTTCTACTTCATGCCTATCAAACGGCTCGTCTTGCCGTGACCTTCCTTGTCTTTCATTTGCCAGTAAAACTGAACGGTTGAGACAAAAGAGCACTCATCTTAAGGTGAACTTCCTACTTATATGCTTTCAGCAGTTATTTACTCCAGACATAGCTACCCAGCGTTTACCCCTGGCGGGATAACTGGTACACTAGCGGTCTGTCCCCACCTGGTCCTCTCGTACAAAGGGGAGATCCTTTCAATGCTCTAAACGCCTACACAGGATATGGACCAAACTGTCTCACGACGTTCTGAACCCAGCTCGCGTGCCGCTTTCTATGGGCGAACAGCCCAACCCTTGGAACGTACTTCCGCTCCAGGATGCGACGAGCCGACATCGAGGTGCCAAACCTCCCCGTCGATGTGAACTCTTGGGGGAGATTAGCCTGTTATCCCTAGAGTAACTTTTATCCGTTGAGCGACGGCCTTTCCACACAGCACCGTCGGATCACTAAAGCCGACTTTCGTCTCTGCTTGACATGTCAGTCTCGCAGTCAAGCTCCCTTATGCTTTTACACTCTATGGCTGATTTCCGTCCAGCCTGAGGGAACCTTTGCACACCTCCATTACCTTTTGGGAGGTGACTGCCCCAGTCAAACTGCCCGCCTGAAACTGTCGTCTTACCGGATGACGGTGAAGACTGAGCGCTCTAGCTTACCAAGAGTGGTATCTCACTGATGGCTCCCCTCTTCCCAGAAGAAAAGGTTCATAGCCTCCCACCTAAGCTGCGCAAAATAAGCTTGAGAGCAATTCCAGGTTACAGTAAAGCTTCATAGGGTCTTTCTGTCCGTGTGCAGGTAATCCGCATCTTCACAGATAGTTTTATTTCACCGAGTCTCTCTCTGAGACAGTATCCAGATCGTTACACCTTTCGTGCGGGTCGGAACTTACCCGACAAGGAATTTCGCTACCTTAGGACAGTTATAGTTACTGCCGCCGTTCACCAGGGCTTCAGTCGTTAGCTTCATCAAAGATTGACCAACTTCTTTAACCTTCTGGCACTGGGCAGGTGTCAGCCCCCATACGTCGTCTTACGACTTTGCGGAGACCTGTGTTTTTGGTAAACAGTCGCCTGGATCTCTTCACTGCGGCCCCCTGAGGGGCACTCTTTCTTCCGAAGGTACAGAGCCAATTTGCCGAGTTCCTTAGAGAGAGTTATCTCGCTCCCCTTAGTTTATTCAACCCACTCACCTGTGTCGGTTTACGGTACAGGTAGTCTAGACTCAAAGTCGAATGAGCTTTTCTTGGAAAAAATACCATCAAACAACAATGGGTTGTTCCTTCCTGCCAAGGAAGGCCATTGTGCCGAGTGTTATTTGTTCGTCCCTCAGGACTAAGCCTAGACTAGTGAAGGAATATAAACCTTCTTGCCATCAATTACGCCTTTCGGCCTCACCTTAGGTCCTGACTGACCCTGCGCGGACGAGCCTTGCGCAGGAACCCTTGAGTTTTCGGGGCACTGGATTCTCACCAATGTTTGCGTTACTCAAGCTGACATTCTCACTTCCGCCCTGTCCACCGCGGCTTACGCGCTTGGCTTCCCCCTGGGCGGAACGCTCCTCTACCCTACATCATCTGTGTGATGTAGCCACAGCTTCGGCAAAAAACTTAGTTCCGGTCATTTTCGGCGCAAAAGCGCTTGATCAGTGAGCTATTACGCACTCCTTAGAGGGTGGCTGCTTCTAGGCAAACCTCCTGATTGTCACTGCACTTTCACCTCCTTTGCCACTTAGCTTTTATTTAGGAGCCTTAGCTGGTGGTCTGGGCTGTTTCCCTTTTGACTACGGAGCTTATCCCCCGCAGTCTCACTGGCTGATTGAAAACATTCTAGGTATTCCGAGTTTGCAACAGATTGGTACCGCTTTCGCAGCCCGCACCGAGACAGCGCTTTACCCCCTAGAAGTCCATAATCAACCGCTGCGCCTCAACGCATTTCGAGGAGAACCAGCTAGCTCCAAGTTCGATTGGCATTTCACCCCTAACCACAACTCATCCGTCGATTTTTCAACATCGGTCGGTTCGAACCTCCACTTCGTATCACCAAAGCTTCATTCTGGTCATGGTTAGATCACCTGGGTTCGGGTCTAGAAGAAGGGACGAGAGCCCTTATCAGACATGCTTTCGCTTTGGCTTCGATGGAAAATCTTAACCTGCCACTTCTTCTAAGTCGCCAGCTCATTCTTCAACAGGCATGCGGTCAGATGTGTTCATCCTCCCACAAATTGTAAGCATACGGTTTCATGTTCTATTTCACTCCCCGTAAAGGGGTTCTTTTCACCTTTCCCTCGCGGTACTATTCGCTATCGGTGACCTAGGAGTATTTAGCCTTACGAGGTGGTCCTCGCAAATTCATACGGGATTTCACGTGTCCCATACTACTCGGGAGCCAAACGGCTGGAGTTGGTAGTGATTCAACGACTGGACTTTCACCATCTATGGTACAGGTTTCAGCTGTTTCGTTTCTCATGCCATACAATGCCATATGTTTGGTCCCATGACCTGGTCTTTACATTACTGTTAAGTCCTTTTAGGCTGTTCCCATTCCGCTCGCCGCTACTTTGGGAATCGCTTTTGCTTTCTTTTCCTTTGGCTACTAAGATGTTTCAGTTCACCAAGTTGTCTTTCTCTTCTCTATGAATTCAAGAAGGAATGCATTGGGTTGCCCCATTCGGGAATCCTCGGATCAGTGCATACGTCCTGCTCCCCGAGGCATATCGTCGGTTGTCACGCCCTTCATCGGCTCTAGGTCCCTAGGTCTCCACCATATGCCCTTTATTGATTGATTTTGTTTTGTGTATTGAAATAACCGCAATTCTGATATGCCTAAGTCATTTACTTAGGCTTGGCTGGAGGTAAGCGGACTCGAACCGCTGGCGTCTGCCTTGCAAAGGCAGCGCTCTACCAACTGAGCTATACCCCCGTGCCATGGGCTATTCTGGACTTGAACCAGAGACCTCACCCTTATCAGGGGTGCGCTCTAACCACCTGAGCTAATAGCCCGTAGCGTGGTGCATTTTTCATATTGTAGTGGCAAGCCAACTAGGTTGAAAAATGCGCGCTTAATTCATCTTTAAAAAGGAGGTATTCCAGCCACACCTTCCAGTACGGCTACCTTGTTACGACTTCACCCCAGTCACCAACCCTGCCTTCGGCATCCTCGTCCCAATGGGTTCGAGTAACGACTTAGGGAAGAGTCGACTTCCATGGTGTGACGGGCAGTGTGTACAAGACCCGGGAACGTATTCACCGCTGTATAGCTGACCAGCGATTACTAGCGATTCCACCTTCATGCACTCGAGTTGCAGAGTGCAATCCGAACTGAGATAAGGTTTTTGAGATTGGCTAGCCTTCGCAGGATCGCAGCTCATTGTCCTTACCATTGTAGTACGTGTGTAGCCCAGGATGTAAGGGGCATGCTGACTTGACATCATCCACACCTTCCTCCGATGTTGGTCGGCAGTCTCTCTTAAGCACTCAGTGAGCAACAAGAGACATGGGTTGCGCTCGTTACGAGACTTAACTCGACATTTCACAACACGAGCTGACGACAGCCATGCACCACCTGTCATTTCATCCCGAAGGAGGCTCCTCTTTCAAGGAGTTTTGAAATGATTTCAAACCCTGGTAAGGTTCTTCGTGTTGCATCGAATTAAACCACATACTCCACCGCTTGTGCGGGTCCCCGTCAATTCCTTTGAGTTTCACTTTTGCAAGCGTAATCCCCAGGCGGGAAACTTCACGCGTTAGCTTGACCACCGCTCGTTGTATTTCGCTCGGCAGTGAGTTTCCATCGTTTACGGCTAAAATTACTAGGGTATCTAATCCTAATCACTCCTTTAGCTTTCGTCTCTCAGCGTCAGGAAAAGCCCAGTACAGTGCCTTCGCCATATTGGTGTTCCTCCCGATATCTACGCATTTCACCGCTCCACCGGGAATTCCCTGTACCTCTACTTCCCTCAAGTATAGAAGTTTCCTTTGCTGGATCTCGGTTGAGCCGAGGCATTTAACAAAAGACTTTCTATACGGCCTACAGACTCTTTACGCCCAATCATTCCGAATAACACTTGCATCCTCCGTCTTACCGCGGCTGCTGGCACGGAGTTAGCCGATGCTTATTCCTCGAATACCGTCATTTGTTTCTTCTTCGAGAAAAGAAGTTTACAACCCGCGGGCCGTCATCCTTCACGCAGCGTCGCTCCGTCAGACTTGCGTCCATTGCGGAAAATTCCCCACTGCTGCCTCCCGTAGGAGTTTGGACCGTGTCTCAGTTCCAATGTGGCTGTCCATCCTCTCAGACCAGCTACTGATCGTCGCCTTGGTGTGCCATTACCACACCAACTAGCTAATCAGACGCAAGATCATCCCTCGGCGAAATTCTTTCACTCCACAGCGTATCGGGTATTAGCTCTCGTTTCCAAGAGTTGTCCCCGACCGAGGGGCAGATTCTTACGTGTTCCTCACCCGTTCGCCACTCTTCCACATTCCGAAGAATGCTTCATCGTTCGACTTGCATGTGTTATGCACGCTGCCAGCGTTCCTTCTGAGCCAGGATCAAACTCTCCTTGATGTGTTTGAGAAGATTAGAAAAACTAATGCTTCCATATACGAGTATAGCTGGCACTCATAAAAGCACATGAGGTCTGCCTCTTTCACAAAACATAAACATCAAATCAAAAACAAAAAGAACACAAATTTTTACATCAATAAAACCTTATTTTTTATCCAGCTTTAATACAACAACCATACATTAGAATGGTAAGCACGGTAAGAAAGATAAGGCCAAAAACCAAATCACGGAAAAATGCACATAAAAAATGGAAAAAAGGTAGTAGTTTTTGCCAGAGAATTAATGAGATTGTTCGAATCACCTGCATCATGAGCTTAATAATTAAATGTAGTGGCTAAATAAACACTTATGTTATTTAGGGAGTAGCTTTTTACGACCTTGCGTCTATTCCAATTATGATTAATGAATCATTAATCCCCGGTCGACTATATTTATATATATATATATTATAAAAAAAGAGAGTACGTACTATGGGCTACCTTAAAAAAATAAGGCAGCCCATAATTGTCTCTATATGTAACTATAAAGAATTAATGTGTTGTTATAAAGAGTAAACTTTTAAACTGTTTATAATTAGTCAAGAGGACGCATTGAAAGTACTGGCTCAGTATCACGATCGATTCCTTTTTCGAACCCTGCAGCAGCTGCACGTGCACGACCTGCGTGCCAAAGGTGTCCTACGAAGAAGAAGAACGCTAAAACCCAGTGTGAAGTTGCAAGCCAACTACGTGGGTTTACGAAGTTTGTTGAGTTAATCTCAGTTGCTACACCACCTACAGAGTTAAGTGATCCTAAAGGCGCGTGAGTCATGTACTCAGCAGAACGACGCTCTTGCCATGGCTGAATATCGTTCTTAAGCTTAGTAAGATCAAGTCCGTTTGGTCCACGAAGTGGCTCAGTCCATGGTGCACGCATATCCCAGAAACGCATAGTTTCTCCACCGAAGATAATCTCTCCAGTTGGTGAACGCATAAGGTACTTACCTAATCCAGTTGGACCTTGTGCAGAAGCAATGTTTGCTCCTAAACGCTGGTCACGTACAAGGAATGTAAATGCTTGCGCTTGTGAAGCCTCTGGTCCAGTTGGTCCAAAGAATTCAGAAGGGTATACAGTGTTGTTAAACCATACCATTACTGCAGCTACCCATGCCATTGCTGACACAGATGCGAGACTGTATGAAAGGTATGCTTCACCAGACCATACAAGTGCACGACGTGCCCATGCGAATGGCTTAGTGAAAATGTGTCAGAATCCACCGAGAATTTCGATAGTTCCTACCCAAAGGTGACCACCGATTACATCTTCCATGTTATCTACACTAATAATCCAACCATCTCCACCGAAAGGTGACTTAAGAAGGTATCCAAAAATTACAGATGGATCGTATGTAGGGTAGTTAATTACACGTACATCTCCACCACCCGGTGCCCATGTATCGTATACTCCACCGAAGTACATAGCTTTCCAAACAAGAAGGTAACACCCAAATCCAAGAAGTACGAGGTGAATTCCAAGAATTGTTGTCATCTTGTTCTTATCTTTCCAAAGGTACCCAAAGAATGGGAACGATTCTTCAAGAGTTTCAGGTCCAATAATTGAGTGGTATACACCACCGAACCCTAATACAGCAGATGAAATAAGGTGAAGAACACCAGATACAAAGTACGGGAATGTATCAAGTACTTCTCCTCCAGGACCTACACCAAATCCAAGTGTTGCAAGGTGTGGGAGAAGGATAAGTCCTTGCTCATACATTGGCTTTTCTGGTACGAAGTGTGCAACCTCAAAAAGGTTCATTGCACCAGCCCAGAATACGATAAGTCCTGCGTGTGCTACGTGTGCACCGAGAAGCTTACCAGAAAGGTTAATAAGACGGGCGTTTCCAGACCACCAAGCGAATCCAGTAGATTCTTGATCTCGACCACCTACTACGAGTGTTGAATTAAAGAGCGTTTCCACGTGGAAGTACCTCCTCAGGGAATACAAGGTTTTCATGTGGCTGATCTTGAGCTGCCATCCATGCACGAATACCTTCGTTAAGAAGAATATTCTTTGTGTAGAATGTTTCAAACTCAGGATCTTCAGCAGCACGGATCTCTTGTGATACGAAATCGTATGCACGGAGGTTACATGCTAATCCAACAACACCAAGTGCTGACATCCATAATCCTGTTACAGGTACGAAGAGCATAAAGAAGTGAAGCCAACGCTTGTTTGAGAATGCTACACCGAAAATCTGTGACCAGAAACGGTTAGCTGTTACCATTGAGTAAGTCTCTTCAGCTTGTGTTGGGTTAAACGCACGGAATGTGTTTGAACCATCACCATCTTCGAAAAGTGTGTTTTCTACTGTTGCACCGTGAATTGCACAAAGAAGTGCTGCTCCAAGTACTCCAGCTACACCCATCATGTGGAATGGGTTAAGTGTCCAGTTGTGGAACCCTTGGAAGAAAAGGATAAAACGGAAAATTCCAGCTACACCGAATGAAGGTGCAAAGAACCATCCTGACTGTCCAAGTGGGTAAATAAGGAATACAGATACGAATACAGCAATAGGAGCTGAGAACGCAATTGCGTTGTACGGACGAATTTGTACTGCACGTGCAATCTCAAATTGACGAAGCATAAATCCAATTAATCCGAATGCACCGTGAAGTGCTACAAATGTCCATAATCCACCAAGTTGGCACCAACGTGTGAATTCACCCTGTGCTTCTGGTCCCCAAAGGAGAAGAAGTGAGTGTGCCATACTGTTAGAAGGTGTTGATACTGCAGATGTAAGGAAGTTACACCCCTCGAGGTATGAACTTGCTAATCCGTGTGTGTACCATGAAGTCACAAATGTTGTTCCAGTGAACCATCCACCAACTGCAAAGTATGCACATGGGAATAAAAGGATTCCTGACCAACCTACGAATACGAAACGATCACGCTTAAGCCAATCATCTACGTTATCAAACCATCCGCGCTTTTCTTCAACTTTTCCAAGTGCAATAGTCATACTATTTACCTAATTTCTCTATCATCATTTCAGTCGACTCAAATCTAAATTTATATAAAACAAATTTTTTAAAGTCTCTGCAGTTTTCTACTACTTTTATTTTACTTGATATAAATCAATTAACCAAGTTTTTTTTTCAAAAAAACATTAATTTTTTTTAGAATCCGACGGCCGTCATTGTTAAATGAACGTATTAAACGATTTTAAAATCACTTAGGTAAAAACAAAACTATGAATGATTTAAAATGCTAGTTTTAATTCATTTTGATTTTTTTAACAGACAAGGAGGGACTCGAACCCCCGACACTGTAGTTCGTAGCCACATACTCTATCCAACTGAGCTACTTGTCCGTATTGAAAGTATAGCAAAACTTATATAAAAATGAAGCTTTTTTTTAAGTATAAATTAAATTTTGTAGTTATACCTACTTCAATTTAATTATGAAAATTAAAGCTGACAAAATCATCAGCTTTAATTTCCTACTTCTTCAAAAGAATTTAGGCTACAAGCGAATCGAGGATAAGTTCTACCGAACGCGTTGAATCATCATTTGCTGTAATTCCATATGTGGACATTGTTGGATCACAATTCGAGTCAAGTAACGTGATTGTTGGAATGCCTAATTTTTGACATTCTTGAACAGCGTTTTTTTCATGTGGCTGGCCTACAATTACAACAAGATCTGGTAATGTTGATAAACCACGTAAACCTCCAAAGAATTTTTCAAGGCGTGCACGTTGCTTTTTAAGTTGAAGGATATCTTTTTTTGAAAGACCTTGTGTTTTTGCATCGTCATTTAATTGACGATCTAAACGATTTAACTTTTCAAGACATGTCGACATTGTCTTCCAGTTTGTTAAAAGTCCACCAACCCAACGTGTATTTACGTAGTGCCCATTACATTTTTGGGCTGTTGTTTCGATAATGGGAGCAATCTGTGTACGTGTTCCAACGAATAAAACGTTTTTCGAACGACTTAAAACACCTTTTGCTTTTTCAAGATCATTAAGTGTTTGCACAACATCAAGAATATGTACACCATTTTTTGTTTCATAAATATATGGTGCCATTTTTGAGTTCCAACGGCCAACTTGGTGACCGAAGTGTACCCCAGCTTCTAAAAGCGATTCTAATTTCGTCATAAAATAAAATATATAAAAAAAAAATTAACATTCACAAAGGGGGAATAAACGAGATTTAATCCTGCCTATTTTTATTCTACCAAAAAACTATAAATTTTGTATAGCAGCAAAAAATGAACATCGCCTAAAACACCCGTTTAAACATACAGTCCTGTTCCCGCGGGAATTAATCGGCCAAGAATTACATTTTCTTTAAGACCAGTTAACCAATCAATACGACCTTCAACAGCCGCACGTGTCAATACTCGTTTTGTTTCTTGGAAACTTGCCGCCGCAATAAAACTTTCAGCAGCTAATGAAGCACGCGTAATACCTAATAAAATTGGACGGTATTGTACTTGAACAGT
>JACLAA010003245.1_pt1 | contig 11164 bp, 9 predicted proteins | sample 8027891 | NCBI WGS metagenome assembly JACLAA01 (sample SAMN15724900, study PRJNA655200) | protist metagenome | isolation source: fluorescence activated cell sorting (FACS) single amplified genomes of... | place: Spain: Blaines Bay Microbial Observatory, Mediterranean Sea | collected 2016-01-19 | reverse complement strand
CGCGATCGAGCACCGCTATAACTGGCCGCTCCGCCGCCGCCAATTTGCGCGCGTCGACCTCGTCCGCATCCTCGTCACCACCCTGGCCGAACTCGTTGATCCTCGATTTATCGATAGGATAGATCCACCGCTGGTACAAGGTAGCCAAAAAGATCACGTCATCTCTAAGGCAAGCCAGCCTTCGAAGCGTAGGCTGCTTGATGATAAAGGCAAAAATATCATCGATGAACGTATTCAACGACTTGTAGACCATGGCCCGCCAGGGTAAATGAGCCACAGATCTCAAGCGATAGTTGATATAAAGTTGTGGAGTCATCATGACGAAGCCGAAGGCGTAAATAAAACCGACCGCCGACGACACGAGCCACGAGTACCATCCTTTATGTAAGTCCGTGACTAGTGAATAACACGAGTAGCCTACTAATAAGGGTGCGAGCGAGTACATTAAGTGCGAGGTCGCGACGTCGTCATACGCCTTCGTCGGGCTCTCGGCGTAGGACTCTTCTAGTCGTATGGTACCGTTCTCCCACGTTATTGCTTTGGTGAGCTTCCAGACTTCCGTTAAGAGACCCATACCCGAAGAAAATAAAACCATCCACGACGTGTCGTTATCTAGGAGATACAGCATCACGATGAGTTGACAAAGAGCGTTCCAGGCGATGGTCCTCGCACTAAGACCAACGAGCGTCTTCTTGTTGCGCCAGAAGGAGACGTTGTTGCGGAAGGCCAAAAATTCAAAAACCGTATGCAAAATAGAAACGATAAACGTCAAAGCGAGCACCCAGGGCTTCGTCTCGAGGAGCATCTCCCTTAACATATCTTTCTCGCCATCGCTCCCCATGCCGAGCTTGGCCTGCTGGCGCCAGGACTGCTCCATCGAGGACTTGAGCTGCCATTTGACCTGTGCGTGTACGTTGTGGCGCTCGCTCGCGCCGCGACGGCGTCCGGCGAGGTCGTACGCGCCTCCGCGGACGCCGATTGACACCGTTCCGTCGATGTCAAAAGTACAAGTAAGATTCAGCACCTCCACACTCTCATTCACAGGCTGTAACAGCTTGTGGAGGAGCCAGAACTCGTCCTTGTGGAGCGGCGGGAGGTAGTCTCCATTTGTGTCGAAGGTCAATAAACGACTGATGGGATCGGGAATCCCGCCCCGCGGAAACTGGGGCGGCAGCATCGGTATGCGCACATCTAACGAAGGCTTCCAGTGGACGACGGGGCGGTCGTCGTACTCTGTTTCTTCTACGTCGTCTTCGAGCAACGACCGGCCCTTCTTCCCTCTTGGCAGTTGTTTGTAGGTTGTGAGTTGGTGGACGGAGTGCATCTCAGCACCATCGCAACAAGACGCGTTCTGCGTCGCGAAGAGGTGGAGGTAGACCGTTTGGTTTAACCAAGCCCTTTGCAGGCAGTCCGACGCGTTGTGCCTGAACAGTTGCAAGGTCACTTCTCGATGATTAGATGCGTCGAAGGAGTAGTCCAGATCACCTTCGGACCACAACGCAGTTAGATCTTCAGTAGTGTTGGAACAACCGTAAAATGCGTGCAGAAAAAAAGGGTGCCGCTCGCCCCACGTATTTATATGGGGCGGCAGCCGCACACCGTCCATATCATGAGACGCGAAGCGCGGCGCCGGCGGCGGCTGCTCCGGCATTTTGCTCTTGGCCCATTTTTCAAAATCGGACGGTTCCCGTTCTTCGATGGGTTGTCCGGGAGGCGTCTGCGGCGCGCCGAACAATAGGCGCGTCATGGACTGCGTGATGAGGAAGATCATGACGACTCTTTGTAAGCCGAAGCCGTTATCCTGTGGCTCGTCGTCTGCCGCGTCGGCCATTTTGTGGCGCGGCGACTGGCGTCTTGGCTGGTGGGCTTACTGGTGGACTGTGGCAAGCGGACGGATGAAATTGCGACCGCTCGCACACGTGTGGGTACCGTAGAAGACAAGCGAAGCACGGATGCTGCTTCAAGGTGCACAGCGGGGGCGGTCGTCGACGCGACGAAACGAGAAACCTAGCGTAACGACACATACTAGCATCAACGCTGTTTGCCAAGCGCGGAGCGCTGAGCCGCACAGCCGCCCTGAGAGGCAGCCCCCGGCCCACGGGGAGTCCCAGCGGCAGCCCGGAGCGCCCTGGACCCGAGGCGTGGTCCTAGGCAGCGCTCACTCGACCCACCGACCAGCCCCAACGCCGCCGACGCGGACCCGCCACCATGGTCGCCGCCGGCGACGCCAGCAAGGGCTTCGACCTCCAGAAGCTGAACAAGTTCTCCAAGAGCGAGATCCTCGATCCGCTCGTGCAAGAAGAGAAGAATTTAGCCGCGCAGCTGCGGGAGGGCCTCTCGAAGCTGCTAGACATGCACAATCCCGCGGAGTTGGGGAGCTTATGTGGTGCCATGGGCCTCGTCGAGGAGTGCGAGTTCGGCACGCACGCCGAGAAGAAGGCGGGAGTGTTGAGGAAGGTGGCTCAGACGGGCGCGCGGTATAATAGCACGGAAAGGGCCCACATGGAATGCTTGGAGACGATGTGGGACGGGATCCTCTACGAGTATTTGAGAGCGGAGGGCCAGCCTCTTAGAAGTGCGAGGGTCGATCCGCGCGTGTTCACGCTGCAGATGTGGCGGAGAAGAGCCGCTTTTTCTCAAGGAGGCCAGGGCATCTTCCGGCCGCACTACGTTCCCAGAATGGTTAGAATGCGGGATCAAAAGCCACCTAGGGCCGCGGACTTGGAAGGGCTGTTGCGAGGCGTCGAAGCCAAGGAGTTGGCCCTGAAGCATATTGAGAGAAAAGTGCGGAAAGAATCGGACTATAGGAATGTCATTAGATTCTTAGCTGACACCACATCACTACATGAATTTGAGAGAGATGCGCGCGACTACTTGATGCACGAGCTCGAAAGCTGTCGGGACCGCATCGACCACTACCAGGCTTCTTTAGAAATGACTGGCGAGCAGTTGGGTGAAGCTGAGTTAGTTCACGAGCGGGCTACTACTACTCTTGTTTCTCAGTTAGCTCGCGTCGAAGCTGAATTGGAGTTCCAGTACGACCTCAGTGCCATCGAACCGGCGACGGAGGAGCAGATGATCGTTGGGGTGCTGCGACGGTTTCTGGCCACGCCTGGCCCGATGGATGGAACGTTAACGCTGGAGGACTCGCCCGTAGCTCTGCCATCATTAGACGACGACTGGTCCGACTCCGACGATGAGAGAAGTGAATATCGACCACCCTCTACCAGACCCGTGACGCAAGGAAGGCCTACGTCCGCCGGTTCGCGAGGGAGGGCGCCCACTCCATTGGAAGGCACGCGACCGTCCTTCGACGACTTCCAGGACGAGACCCAATCGGAGATCGATGAGCGAGAGTTCCGAATAGAAGAACATCGACGCAAGGACGATGTGCGAAGAAATTGTGCGATACGATGCCCAAATTACGAGCAACGCGAGCCCGCGGTACTAGCGTGTCTGGCCTTCGAGAAGCACCGGGGCGACGTCAACATCATGCAGAAACGGTGCGAGGCGGCGGAGGCGGCCTTCGACGCGCTGTACGAGTGGTTTGATGAGGCGAATGCGGACCGGGCCGCAAAAACTGCGGAAGCAGTTCATGCCGGTAAAAGGTCTCGGATCCTGGGCCAGCAGATCAACATGTTGATCGAGGAGGCCGCTAAAGCTGCTGCTACTCCCTTCGCGGAGGTCGAGCTTTATAAGGGTATTGCCGCGCGGGCGACGTGTGACGCGTCGGATGCTAAATCACGACTGAGGAATGCTACTCCGACATTGCTCGCGATGATCGGCGCCGACGACGGTTCGATTGCTGTCTTAGGAGCGGTGCTCAGTGTCGCTTTGGGAGCCGTGCCGTCTCGCGCGGCGGCTCTCGAAAGGCTCGAGGCGGCGACGATGGCGCGGGAAGAGCTGCATCAACGGACCGTCGACGCTCTATTGATTCCGACGCCGACGATGTCCGAGAAGAAAAAGGCTGGTGGCAAGAAAGGTGGGAAGAAGGGAAAAGGCGATAAAAAGGGCGGCGGAAAAAAGAAAGGCGGCAAGGGTGGGAAAAAGGAAAAGGGAGCAAAGAAGGGTAAAGCCGGCAAGGAGAAGGGCGGTAAGGGCAAGGCCAAAGCCAAGGGTGGCGACGGCAAGAAGAAGAAGGGCAAGGGGAAAGGGAAGAAAAAAAAGTGAGCGTGTAAAATTCAAAAACAAACTAGTTAAGCCACCCTTCCTGGGGAGGGGCAACGACAAATCACGCGACGCGCACGCGGATCTCGCAGCGCTGCTGGGCCGTGAACCCCATCGCGTCGAGGTCCTCGTCTTCCAAAAGAGCAAGATCAGAAACGCGCCGCGCGCCCAGCGACTTCAAAGCCTTCGCGTAGACCCCCAAACCTCGCCGGTCGAGCCACATCTCGAGATGGTCTCGAGGCGGTTCCAACACGGGTACCAGTCGATCTATCCGGTCCAGGATCGATGACGGCGTCACGACCTTGCTCGAAAAGGACACCCGCGGCGAGAAGCGCTCTCCACTATCGGTCACGCGGACGTAGGAGTCGCTCCAGGAGACGTCCGGCGCGGCGACCTCGGCGCTCTCTCTTGCTAACACCAACTCGCGGCTCCGGCGCATGGAGACCCAGCTGTCGCGCAGCTCCTCGAAGCTCGCGCGCTTCGGCGGCGTCGCCGTCAGCTCTGAGTCGCTGAGTCCGCGGCGCCGCGGGTCCGAGTCTCGCAGCGAACCGCTACTCACGCGCCGCCGCGGCGTCGTCGGCGGGCTCACGCCGCCCGCGCGCGGCAGCAGCAGGCTCGGCTCGTCGATCGCCTCGGCGTCCATCGACTGCTCGATCGGCCAGCGGTCGCTTTGGGGCGCGAGGCAGGCCATAGCTTTGAGCAGCAGGGGTGCCAAAGATGGGGCTGCTCCCCAAACCAAGGGGAGCTGCTTGGCCTCGCGGCTCGTGGGACCGCTCGCGACGACTCGCCGCTTCCAGCCAGCGCGACGGGGCTGCCCCTGCCTCGTCTGCCGCGGGCTATTGGAAGATTGGACTCGGCGCTTGGCGCGAGATGACCGGAGAGGGGGGTCCGCGCGCGCGCCGAGTCCGCCGCGGCCAGGCCTCGGAGGAGTCCTGGAACAGGATCCCGCACTGCTCCCTTCTCAGAATGACCATCACGACGCGCAACTCGAATTAAAAACTTACCCCTCCGCCTCGGCCGATGCCGCCGCGACGACCTCCTCGCCGCCCCCGCCATCGACGACGGGCCTCGCGAAGCGCTCGTCGTTTCTTTTCTGCGCCTCGTCCCTCCTTTGTTTCCGTTGATCATAAGCGGCCTGCAACGCCCTTCTCTCGTCCTCGCAGCGCGCCGCGCCCAGCGCGAGCTCCGCGTCGACGCGCTCCGCTGACTTGGCGAGCAACAAATCGGTCATCGGCGTACTTGTTGATGGCACCCAGCACAGACTCGGTTCCGTCACTGTTCGTATCGTATGTCGCAGGACATCATGCGACGCCTTCCAGGACGCGTGCAACAGGGAAGCTTCGGTCCTCCGCATGTCCGTGAGGATCTCGTCGCGGCCTGCGCGGAGCATCGCGGTTCAGTCCGAACGGCCTCGAAATAAAAAAATAAACCACCCACTTCCATCATTCCTGGAGGCGAGTCGCGTCGATGGCGTGAAGGCACCGCAGCACCGCGGGACGCCGAGAGTAACGAGCTTGGTCCTTGTACTTCGCCTCACACATCCGATGCCTCGCGGCCGCGCGAGATTCTCTCTTTAAAGTCTCCTCGCGCTTGAGCTTGAGTTCGGACGACTTCTCCTCGCGCTGTCGCAATTTGGGCTCATCCTTCTCGAAATTTTTTCTTGCTGAAGCCAAGTGGCCGACCAACCCCCCGAACAATCGTTTCGACCGTCGCGTGTCGGCGTCGGTCATCGCCGACAGCTGGCGCTTCCTTGCAACAGCGTCGGCTTCTTGCGGCCGGTACCGATCACCTAAAGCTTCCTTGAGGACTTCCTGGTCGGAGGCGCGCTCGTCATTGCTATCGTTGGGGCCGCGCCCCGGGCGGTAGTAGACCTCGCGCCGTCTCTGTGGTTTGTGTTCTCTCGTCGGCTGGCTCCGTCGCGGCGGCGGCTGGCGTTCCGCGCGGCGCTGCTGCGCTATCCGTCCTTCCACTCGATCGCGCTCGTCGTCGAGGCGCTGGAGCTTGCGGCGGAGCGCTTCGGCGTCTTGGGGGTCGTCGACGTCCATGGGTGTTGCGTGTTGCGGCTTTTGCGTGTTGTTGCGTGTTGCGGCTTTTGGGAGTCGAAAAGCGGGCTAGGAGCCCAGCCTTATTTTGGCGCTCTCTAGCACACTTTGGAAGCGTTCTTTCGCCAGGCCTGCAGCGAGAGGGAGAGGCGAGCCCAAGCGACGAGTTTGGCTGCACCCCGTTCAGGTATGCGGCTGTGCGGCGACTCCAAAGCAAAAAGTTAATATCTAGACCTAGCGGCCCGTAAGACACTAGCAAGCAAGCAGGCTGTCCCTTTTGCAGGCTGATACTCGCCAGCTAAGCGGCTTCCCGATAGTTCACGCAACCGCAGCGAGCCCGACTCTTGGGCTGAAGCACCTCACGGCGTCGCGGCCGCCGGCGTGCCCCGGTTGGAGAGAGCGCCGCAAGGCCCCTCAACACAGAGACCTTGCTACGGGCCGTACGTGCGGTCTACGGGCCAACGCGACAGATGCCACCGCCTCTGGAACCCCCGCTCTCGGTGGCGTGCTACTACAACCGCGTTGACGAAGTACGCAGACTACTCGCGGAGGGCGCGGACCCGCTGGCTGTAGCTGGCGAAGGGCCGGGACTGACCAATCGATATCCGGCCATATTCCAATGCGTACAGCACGGACACGCGCAGTGTCTGAAGGCGCTGCTGACGGCCCAGATCGATTTGGTGGATTCGGTGACAACTGAAGACAGTCGCGCTAGGTCTGTTACGCCTGGCGCGCCGCCCCTCCTGCACTTGTTGTACTATTTCGTAGCGCTTGCTTCGATTCGGCCCCCCGGGGGGTTTCATTTGGAGTGTGTCCGCTTGCTTTTGAAAGCGGGCGCGTCGTTGGAGACCGTCGTAAGCCCCATTCCCGTATCATATGACGGCGGCCGCACATACCAGAACGACGTTTACGACCCGTTCGAGTACGCTCGCCAGTCCGGAAATGCAGACCTCGTGCGCATGCTCGAGGACGCCAGGCGCCTGCGTTACTCGCCGAAGACGCACCATCGCTTCCCGAGGCCGGCGCGCTACGCCGCCGCCGAGCTTATTCGCCTGTGCTACCAGATCGAGGCCGGCGTCCTGGCAGACGTCTGGGCCGAGCACGTCATCCCGTTTCTGGTCTGCCGGACGACTCGCGGCGCCGTGCCGTCCCTGCCGCAACACGTGCTCTTCATCGACGCGCTCTCCGACGACGAGGTCGAGGCGATGCTTGACGGTGAATACGCCGAGCACGCGAAGCGCGAGCTCCAGTGCCGCAGGGGATTGGCCGTCAGATATTAAGTAAAACACCCAGTGAATTTATACAAAACTCAGAATCCGCGGGGCGGTGGACTCGGCGGCGCCCGCGCCGCCAACGCAGACACGTGCGCCGCGCAAGCCCGCAGGAGCCCCGGCTTCTGCGCCTCCTCATCTTGGTCGGGCGACGCCGTCCGCCGCGTGCCCGCCCTTTTCGCCTCTTTCGGCGGCCAATCCCATGTCGAATACCCGCCTTCCAATATAGAAATGCACGATGCGCGAGGTGACGAATCTAGCACGGCGTGCGTGAGCCACTCGTAATCCGATTCGCGGAACCAGTGGTAGAGGTCCGCCTCGTAGCCGTCGAAGCCCGCGCTGAAGATCACTAGATCGGCGTCGAAGCGTTGCAACGCAGGCAACAGTTGCGCGGACACATCTCGCCTCAAATTCGCACCAGCTTCATCACAGAGTTTCGCTCGCTGCGATGCTGTTAAAGCCTGCCTTGCTCTTACGTCGCCGGGCTTGGGACCGACAGCACTAAGAGGCACGTTCACGATCGTCTCTGAGGACTCTTGAGGGCCACCACCTCCCGGATAGAAGGCGCCCTTCGAGTCCCACAAGTGAACCGAACCAAAGAACACTTCATCACCGTCGGATTCATCCAACCAGGGCTTGTGCACTTCTCGGTACTCCGCGGGCCACGAGTCCGGCAACGGTTTTTGTACCTTATGAGGCTTCAAACTTTTCACAATTTCTTCGGTCCCATTCCCGTGGTGCACGTCAAAATCAATTATTGCGACTTTTCGGAGGACTTTCGACTGTTCTGGAACAGCTCTAGGTCGCCCGTACCGGTACCTCGCATAAGCCCCGGCGACGGCCGCCGTGTTCAGCAGACAGAACCCGCAGGAACACATGTCCGGCGACCGCCAGAAGTGCCTGAAGCACGCAACGGCGCCGCGCGGGCCGGCGTGGTGCCCCGGCGGCCGGCACGCGACGAACACGTTTTGGGCCCTATTCGTTGCGACCAAGTCAATAGCTTCGCAGGCCGCACCGCAGCCACCTAGGGCCGCGTCTAGCGAGTTGGCGCATAGCCTCGTGTCCGTGTCCAAGCACGCGCCCTGTTGTGGTGTCACGTCCGAGGTTGCGGGAAGTTTCGAGCACTTGTCTTGTAACGATCTAACATAATCGGCGTCGTGGACTCGGACCACATCACCAAGAGGGCACTTGAACGAACTTTCTCGCGCTTCGACCTGCAATTCTCGCAAGCCATCAGAAACAACACCTAGCACCGCGAGCCGCATCACGGACTCCTGATGTTTTGCGCCAGTGTCGTGCCCTAAGCCGGCCTTCGAGTACAGCACTACTGTAGATGAAGCACCGGTCGGCGAGTTCTTGAGTTGTTTTATTCCCACCGGCGTCTGTCCTAAAGATGATCTCTTGGAGTCGCCCGATCTGTTCGAACGAGGACCGTCTTCGTCGGACGACCGGTCGAAGCTCACCCGTAAATCGTCGGCGCCTCGTTTCTTGTCCAAATTGACCCGCATTAAAGCTGGTGTGAGTGAGTCGACGGCGTCGCTCGTCGTTTCGGGGCTCTGCGGGCCGAGATCGTGCGGCTCGAACGCGATGGGCGGCACGGCGGCGCGCATGCGCTCGTCGTTTTGTGAGGCGGCGGCGGCGCGGGTCGTGGCCATCGTTTTTTGGCTTGTTTGCTGCGGCGGCGTCGCGTGGAGCGTCTCGGAGCGTCTCAAGAGGGCTGCAGGCCAGGAGCCGAGTTTGGCGGCTCCGTTGGCGGAAGAGTTCTAAGTTTCACGCTCGGCTGGCGCGGTGAGGCTCTCAGTGAGCGTCCGATGGGTTCGCGGTGCACCTGGTGCTCTCCTCCCAGTGTCCAGCGCGAAAGTAGCCGCCCGCAGAATCCTAGCGTTCGTAACGCTAGCAGAGCACTCGATAATAATCGCGGCAGGGATCTCTCTGTTTAGCGCGGCGATTCGGGGCAGCCCCGCAGCCACACCGCGCGCACGCCAGTCGCAGCAGCCCCGGGCAGCCACGACCACACCCTCCACAAGCGCTCGTACCCCGGGCGCTAGCAGCAGCCGAACCAGAAAACATGGGCTCAGACGACGAGAGCGACGACAGCCGCCGGAAAAGCCGCAAGATGTCCGACGGCGACGACAAGTCGCGCTCGAAGTCCCGCTCGCGCTCGCGCAGCCGCGGCGGCGGCGGCGGCAACGGGCGCCTCACGAAGGTGATCGATATAGCTAAGGATGATGCCGCGTTCGTGCTTGGTAGAGGCGGCGCTACCAAGAGAAAAATAGCGAGAGTGTCGGGCGCGGACATCGAGTTAGATGAGCACGCTCTCACTATAACATTAAACGGGACGGAGCAGCAATGCGACCACGCGATCGACTACATCGACTTCATCAAGCAGCAGCGCGTCGGGCCCGTGACCATCGACACGGAACGCTCGAGGGGCGACTACACGGCGTACACCGTGCCGGGCGACTGCATCGGGTTTGTGATGGGTAGGAACGGGCAGACGCTGCGATCCATGGAGGAGGAGTGGGGCGTGCTCATGTTCTTTGCGAAGACGAATAAGGATGGGGGCGAGTCGCGTCGCGGGGATGATGAACAGCTTTGTATTTTTGGGCCGTTAGCTGCTCGTCGTGGTGCCGAGTTGAAGACGATGTCTGCGGTGGAGCACAAGCACCCTGGGTATTGTGTCTCGTCGAAGGGTGAGTTGAGAGATGTGGATCGAGTCCCGGGTGACGACGACGAAGGGGGCTGGGGCATCGACACGGTGCCTTTGACGGATGATTCGTTTAGCTACGCTCTTGGAGCTAGGGGTTCTACCCGTAGGAAGCTAGCCGCTGCTTCGGGATGTATTATCGAGTACGTGGGACGGCTTGCCTGTTTCGCCGGTTATAGGCAGGACCGCCGGCGCGGCAAAGATTATCTCCGATGGCTCCTCGAGCAGCGCACGGGCCAAAGCGTCGTCGACGACCCGAAGAGCCGCGACGACTGCACCATCGTGAAGGTCCCGTCGAAGAGCGTGGGCTTCCTCACGGGCTACCGCGGCGAATCATTAAGAGCGATTGAAAGAGAAGCGGGCACGTTCATGTTTACCGACGCTTCTCCTGGCCAGGGCCCCGAGGAGAATTTACTGATCTTCTCCTTCTCGCGGAGAAATCGCGACCACGCGGCGGAGATCGTCCAGGATCGAGTGAGACACCACGAGCGCGTCGGCGACCGGCCGCCGATGGACCGCGGTGGGGGCTATGGCGGGCCGCCGATGGGAGGAGGAGGCTACGGGGGCCCGCCGATGAGAGACAACATGTGCTGGGACTTCCAGAAGGGGCGCTGCACGCGCGGCGCCATGTGCCGCTTCTCGCACGGCGAGCCTCCCAGGGGCGGCGGCGGCGGCGGCGGCTACAACCAAGGCTACGGGGGCGGCGGCGGCGGCCGGGGGCGCTCGCGCTCGCGCAGCCGCGGGCGCCGGCGCCGGCGCGACTAGACGCGTGTTTCCCCTTCCCCGCCCCCATCTCGTTCTATGATCATCACGATCCATCACCTCGTTCTCTCCTGTTCGGTCTGTCTGGGGGCAAGGTTGTGGGGGACTTCTTCGTCATCACACACGTCGCCGGGGACTCGCTGGTCGCGGCGACGTCGTCGAGGCGTGCCCGCGTTGGCGGCGCGGCGGCATCGACTCCGGATCCCGTCGGTTTT
>JACLAA010003544.1_pt1 | contig 11167 bp, 12 predicted proteins | sample 8027891 | NCBI WGS metagenome assembly JACLAA01 (sample SAMN15724900, study PRJNA655200) | protist metagenome | isolation source: fluorescence activated cell sorting (FACS) single amplified genomes of... | place: Spain: Blaines Bay Microbial Observatory, Mediterranean Sea | collected 2016-01-19 | reverse complement strand
GGACACTGCGCATAGTAACAAAAAATATTTGCGAACACCAGAGCTAGATGCTGCTCTTGAACACTTCGAAACATCAAAATCATTAATCGCGCATCGCTTGCCAGCCAAAGCATCGTAATTTTGATCGTTTTTACAAGATTTAAGCGCCCACACTACGTAGATATTCTGTCGCTCACGATATTTGGTCGTCATTGGCTAATAAAAGACCACCCCAATGAAGGGGCGAGGAAGCCAGATTTCGAGGACTCGGAAAGACCCGGATTGGGGGGGAAAGACCCGGATTGCCGCCCACAGCAAATATAAATGCAGCCAAAAGGTCCTTACAAACGAAGGTTAAACAAGTCGATTCCCGCCCCCCAACAAAAGTGGGGGTGGGGCCGTCGGGATTTGACGTTTTGGCAGACCGATACTTTGGGTGGGAATTGAGTAGCATCTTAGTTATTTGAATATTCAAGTTTACAAAAGTAAGTTCTGGTTTTGGGTCAGACTACCTTTGGTTTTGGGGAGGTTTTGGGTCAAGGCTGAGGCCGGGAATTAGTACTGCCAGTGGTAACCGCGCGGAGGAAACATTCGCCTCATGAACTCGAACCCCCCAGGCCACCAAGGACTCAGTTTGGGGTCTCGCGGGACCATATTCTACCAAGATTTGCCTGTTTCGGCCCGGTTTTTCACCAAGTGACGGGTTTTGCTAAACTCGAATTGACCCCGCCAAGCTTCTGCATGTCGCGTGTCGTGAGCTTAGTGGGCGAAACACGCGACGAGGAGACGCTGTTTGGGCTTACCTGACGAGCACATTTGGCTGCAGAGTAGACTAAGGCTAAAGATAAACTTGAATCCACTGGCGACGACTTGGAGCCCTGGGTACAGCAGGGCTACTATGGGGTGCGGTACACCAGGCCCCGGGGGTTCGGTGTGAAATAGCTATAGTCAATTCGGGTTTTGGGGGCACGCGCCTAGGGAGGGGTGTCGGGGGGGCTATCCCTCGCGAGCGTGTACGTAAGTTTGCTGCCGGTCGTAGAAGCGTGCGTCGTCGTCGCCGTGCCCGGGCACCGGGGGTTCGGTGGGCTTATTTTCTCAGGCTAAATATTCGGGTCCTGATATTCTTACTCTCCGGGCTAGTACTTAGTAGGTTGTTCCGTACTAACTTGACGGTCACAGTAGGTTATTACGGCGATCGCTGCGCGGCTGCCCCACGCGCAGAGAGTTCGCCCAAACTTAGCGGCCAAGGGGGCCTAGGAGGGACTAGTACAACTAAAGTAGGCCCGGCGTGGGCCACACGACAAAACATCATATTCGTGGTGAGCGGAGTACTAGAGCTACACAGCCCGCTAAGCATCGATCCTGGGTCTGTCACCCTCTGTTGTCCCTGGTATTATGCCGTGCTGGCGCTGTAGTGACGAGCTGGTGAATAGAATTCTCTTCATATCAAATTTTTATGGCCAAGATGGGAGCTTTTCGCAGCCGACCGTCAAGGCGACGAAGCTTGCGCGAATCCAAGGAGCGTTCCATGGCTTCCAGGCCAAGTCTTGTGTGTCGGCCTAGCTTAAGCTGTCGTCTGATTTTTTGTAGATGCAGAACTGATTCTCGTAGTCTCAGTCGTCGCTTGGTCATCATATAAGCAAGGACAATGCAGAACGATGTGTGAATTCCAAGGTCACAGTGCACTAATAAAGTCTCCTTTCGCCTACGAGTGAGGTGATATTAAGATGGACTGAATTGAGGCTGGGGATGAGAAATGATGGGACTTGACTCGATAGCTTTGTGAATAAATTCTGTACACGTTTTTAGTAATCCAGTAAGAGTGTACCATGCTGCTACATCCTCCGTAGTCTCTGGCATATTTATCATGATCTCACATTGTACAATGGCTTTGTTCTCCCCAGGGTCCGATAGCCAACGAATCTTTGGGTCCTTTTGACCTGTAGTTTAAAGGATGATTTTGTTCCAACAGACGGAGAACCAAACCTCGATCAAAAATAGATAGAACAGATGTAAAGCCTCGGTCTGTTGCAAATTGCGGATATGCGGCTTCTCTTGAGCCAAGCCACAACGCACCGCGATCAAGCCCACCGGGTAAAACACACTGTGCTGGTTCGTTTGAAATGAATTGTTGAATCAAAGTCTGTACCTCGTGCAGCTCGCCCTGTGCAAGAACAATAGGAGTCTTCCCGTCGGCGCTCAGGGCATAGGGTGATGCATGATGTTTGAGAAGAACATCAACAATAGACGGAAGTTTAGCTGAGACAGCATAGTGCAATGGCGTCCACTTCCAGATTTTATCTGGCTGCCATCGCATGGTGTCTTCATCAATTAATTGCAACAGTAGAACGACCATAGCAACTGACCCACTGAGGATGCCATGGATAAAAGCTGAACGACCAGCTCTATCTCGAACATCACACCTAGCACCATTCGCAATAAGCATGGTTGCACCCTCACATTCCCCACGACGACAAGTAGTGACTAGGGGTGTTTCCCAGTTGGCATCACGCACTTCGAGTGTGGCTTTGGCTTCAATGAGGATCTTGATAACACCAAGATGACTATTTGAAGCAGAGTAATGTAATCCAGTACACTGTGTTGTGTCCCGGGCATCTACTTCCTGACCTTCTCTGAGGTATTGGGCAACTACATCCTCTGTCCCTGCACGGCAGGCTTGTAAGAACAGTTCACGACCAACCCTTGGATCTCCGATGTACTGCGCACGTTCTCTGACTGCCTGGAGCGTTTCCCATTTACTGGAGACCGAGTTAAGTCTGAAGTCATAACGTCGAAATTGAAGCATATGTGGATGGTGAGCATCTTGGATAAGCTGATGAACCTCAACCCATGGTAGATTCTCAGTCATGATACCATTAACTTCTGTAATAATCATACCGGCTTGCACAGCAGGAAACAATTCTGATATGCTACAGCCTTGCTGATCTGCAAGGACATGGTCCTCACTGATTCTTTCTGCTGTTTCACGTTCTAGCTCGAACAACTTTTCTAAGTGCTGATCAGCTTGCTTCATGTCTTGAAATGAACAATCTTTGATTCTTTTTACATCTCTCAGCACTTCGCGGGCCTCGAGAAGACGCTCGCAGCGCAGCTTGAGCTCATGATATCTTCGCCACTGCTGCTCTGCTTCAACTTTCTCTTCGGTTTTTTTCATTAATGCGACGCGTTCCCGAAAGTTTGCAATTTTGGGTCGCAGCTCTAGATATTCTTCCAACTCTTCTGGTCTGTCATTCATCAGTAGCCACGCAGTCTCCCAGTTCTTGAATGTCCGATTCTTTGCAACAAATTCCTTTCTAAGGCAATCAACTTCGAGCATCTGCTTCTCACAAGATCCAGCGGCCGCGTCATGGTCATCTATTGGTGTTTTCCAGCCCACAACGACAGCATTGAGGCCATCAGCTCCAGGTACTACTTTCAAAGTCAACATTAAGTTATCAAATGTGCCAGAGAAGCTACGGCGTGGTACACGTTCCCACTTGACCTCAGCAGGCACATGCTTGACCCCCGCCTTTCGCCTCTGCTGCGCGCGCGCTAATCGCGATGCATCGCCATACATATTTAGGTGTGTAATTCGACTCTGTTACAAGGCACAGCTGCTACAGCTGTTCGAGGGCTATTGGACTGGCTATTGGACATACAGGTATGATACCGTGTACATAACAAGAGTACTGGTATGTCGCAGCGTTACGAGCTTGTATGTAAAGTAGCAGGGTCCTAGCTCCCCAGTCAGAGACAGGGCCTGCACCGCAGCTCAAAATTGTGAAGCTTCAAATGACATATGATAAGCTTCATGAGCCAGTGACCTATCCCAAAACTTGAAGTGGATCATCTCAGTAAATACTACTACTACTAATCGACCGTGACCATCAACATGGACTGCGGAGAATATACCCCCTAGTACTACACTAGGCCCCTCTTACTCTCCTACATAGTCCCACCTTGACGTAATGAAGTTTACACCCCATTCACTCATAGTGCTAGTATTACACGGGGAGTCACTTGCGCCCCGGGCCGGGCCAAACTCACTGACTCGGATGAGCTGGGTGCACTGGCAGCAAGTGCACCGTGACAATGCAGCTGTTGTAGCTAGGTCTCTCGGGTGTCAATGTGACACGGAGATACCAACAGGAAGGACTCTCACTGAAACGTGAGAGTGTGGGAACCCCCTCAACCCCGACTCGGGCTCGGATAAGACAGAGTTGGAATACAGGAGATTAACTTGAAGAGGGAGAAGGAAGTATCCTAGAGGCCACTAGCCTCTGATACCTACTAGAACCTGAGAGGAGCTCGCTCTAGATAAAGGTAACTACAGGATCATAACACAATCGCTGTAAACGGAGAGACGATAACATGTATCTCAGGATACCTACGGTACCTACGGCCTGGTACGTAGGCACTGCCTAAGGGCTGCATCGCAGATCCGGGCGGTACAGACACTGCGTTGCCGCACGCTGTGGCAAGGCCAGACCCTGAGGGGGGCGAACAAGCGGAGACGATTTCGCGCCTAATGTGCACACCTGGCCTACGAGACGACAATACTCTAAAGCGGCTCGACGCATGCATTCGGCAGCTCGTGGCCGTCAAAGATGACCGTCCGGGGACCGAGGTGCACCTCGCAGAGGAGGACGTCCTATGGCTTGCACGAACGAGCCGTGGAGTTTTCCTCGAGCAACCGATGCTGCTCGAGCTACATGCGCCGCTGAACATATGCGGCGATACCCACGGCCAGTACCACGACCTGCTGCGGCTCTTCGAGGTTGGGAACAGTGCGCGAATTGAAACGGTGCCTTCGTCGACGGTATATGCGCTTGTCGAGAGTGTCACTACTGCCGTACATCGGTCCACGGCGTGCTCACTCATCACGTCGATCTCCACGCAAACGCGAGTCTGCTCGATGGCGCGGCGGTCAACGCCAGGGACCCCCACCGCTCGACTAAGCCAGTACGATCGTCGCCGAGCACACGGCTCGCTGGTCAATTTGCACACAGGTTGGTGGCTTCCCCCCAGCGGCGAACTACGTTTTTCTGGGTGACTACGTGGACCGGGCAAAACAGTCGATCGAAACAATTGCGCTTCTGCTGTGCTACAAGATCAAGTACCCGGAAACCTTTTTCCTTCTGCGCGGCAACCACGAGTGCTCGGCCCTGAACAGGATCTACGGGTTCTACGATGAGTGCAAGCGCCGCTACTCGATCAAACTCTGGCGCGTCTTTGGTGACTGTTTTAATTGCATGCCGGTCGGTGACTCTGAGCACCTGAAGTTCGTGTGTCTTCACCTTGGGGCCGTGCGTCGCACCGAGGGCGTCAACCTCCGCCGTCGACGCGGCGTGTTCGTCGGAGATTCACGGTGAGGAGAGCGCAGCGACAGCTTCGTTTACGCAGGTGGCAGCCATAGTCGCCGACAAGATCCTGGCCATGCACGGTGGCCTCAGCCCCGAACTCGCGTCGCTCGACCAGATCGCCAAAATAGAGCGGCCGACCGAGGTCCCTGAGGACGGGCTGCTCTGCGACCTCCTCTGGTCGGATCCGGACCCAGCGATCATGGGATGGGGCTACAACCTGTGTGGAAAATCAACCAGTAAACTAGGTCCCGAGAATTGTGTCGTAGCGCGACTGAGAGAACCTTGCCGGCGACCGGGAGGGTAGTGGAGTTCTCAGATAAGGCGTCGGATTGATGGGATGGGTGTTCATCTGATTCGAAGCCGCCTGAACTTTGATTTCCTTACAGGCTACAACACGCGGGGAGTAAGTTACACGTTCGGGCACGAGGTCATCCGTGACTTCCTGAAACAGCATGACCTGGACATCGTCTGCCGAGCGCATCAGGTGGTCGAGGACGGGTACGAGTTCCAGGCAGCCCGTGGACTTGTAACTATATTCTCGGCGCCGAACTACTGCGGCGAGTTCGACAATGCCGGTGGGATGATGTGCGTTGACACAGGTCTGTGCTGCTCCTTCAAAGTCCTGCGCCCCATGAACACCAAAAAGAGTCACGAGGAAGCGGTCGAGGCCGATCGCACACAAACACTCGTGCGGCCCGACTGAGAAGTTGACAAGACCTAGGACAAATAAATACTGAGGTAAATAGCCCCATGAACTTGTATTCCTTTAACTTGTAAATAGCACCCGTCTCGACGGTCTGCAAGAGCCCACAAGCTGCTGCTCTGCGCGAGGCTCTAAATCGGCGCGCGACCGCGAATAGATCTCCAAATCGCTGGTAGAAGCGCCTGACCCACGCGCACCGCGACGCACACGCGCACCGCGACGCACCTCCAGAAGTCCACCAGTTGTCCATCGCCACATGTCAACCCGCGGTCGGTCGGGAGCGCACATTTCGGTGATGTCCATACGGCACCTAAAAAAAATAATTCCGACTATTCTTCATACCAAGGAGCGTCGGCGCCGACTAGGTTGCGTGCCGAAACATATCATGCATATGCGTAACATTGGACACGTCCCAGTCTCTAATTTTGCCATATCTATTTATTATGTAGCGTCTAATTTTGAAATTACTGTCAATAGTGTCGGCGGCAGTTTCGCGGCAAGGTGGGCTCGGATGGTTTTAAAAAGGTGCTCATCGGAACGCGGGGAGCGAGAGAAACGTTTTTACAGGGACGGAAAGGATGAGCGGCGAAGAACAGCGTTCTGACGAGCGACGCAAACAGCTTAAATGCTAGTGGCGCAAAACTCACTAGGATCGCTATAGTTGGCGCTCGGGGATTCACTTCCTCCCAAGAAACTGGCTATTAACCCTCAAAAACTCACTAGGGCCTGTGTGCCCCGTACCGTTAACGGTACGGGGCATGGGAAGTAGCCTAGGCGGGTAATACAAGTGCGGGTTGTGCTTGGATACGTCTCAGTCGAACCTTGGGATCCTACTAGACGTGTATTTCCATTGCACTCGCAAGTAGGAAAACCCGAACATACTTATACCTATATAGGTACCAGCTACAGCATCAGTAAGAAAACCTGTACCGCAGTACAATAGGTCCTTTACAGCCTTGGGCAGCCCGATGGCGTCGATACAAGCGAGTAGCTCCCTGCACGCGCACGATGGCAGCACCGCGAACCCGAAAAAAAGCAGCGTTGATTCGACCGAATAATACATCCGCCACACGCATGTAAGACTCCGCGCCGTCCGCGAAGGACCCCCAGGTTTGCTCCATCCATCAGGCACCGGCTGGCCCAAAGCAGGCTGCTTTCACGCACACCCAGCGGCCGACAGACCTACGAAAGACACGTCGCGCACGACGCGTGTCGCACGGCGAATCGTACGGCCCACGGAGCTCCGCCGTCGCAGCCAGCGGGCAGCCGTGTAGGACCCACCAGCTGCGACGATGCCCGGCGAGGAGAAGGATGACCCGCCCGCCAAGCGCAAGTCCGAGGGCATCGCCGTGTTCTTGAGGATGCGCCCGACGAAGCAGCCTTCGAAATTCTACGACGTCGGAGAAAACGAGGGCCGAGGCCAAAGTCTGAGGTGGGACATCCAGCCCGACGCCGTCACCAAGGATGGGGAGTATATTTATAATACCAAAACGCAGTGGGCCTTCAAATTCGACCAGGTCTTGCCGATGGACATATCGCAGGCTCAGGTGTTTGATCGAGTGGGGAAGCACGTCGTGCAAAACGCGTTGGACGGGTATAATAGTACGGTGTTCGCCTACGGCCAGACGGGTTCCGGGAAGACCTTCACGATCACCGGTGGTTCGGAACGGTACGAGGACCGAGGAATTATTCCAAGAGCTCTGTCGATGATCTTCCAGGAGTTCCGATCAAGGTCGGACTGCTCCTGGTCCGCGCACATCAGCTACATGGAGATCTACAACGAGCAGGGTTTTGACTTATTGAACGAATCTTCAGGAGTGAAGGCGCTCCAGGACCTCCCTCGAGTTCGCATGATGGAGGACGAGCGCGATGCGGCGCGGTTTCTTTCCGTTTCCGAACTCCAAGACGCGTCGAGGGCGTGGACGGGACGACGAGGCCACCGTGACGCCGTCGACACGACAGCGAGAGAGTGATTTCGTCGTTGTGACCGCGAGACGCGACCGCGTGATGCGCGCAGGCACGGCAATTTTCATTTGAGGAACCTGTCCATGCACCGCGCCACCTCCGAGGAGGAGGCCCTCAACTTGCTGTTTCTAGGAGACACGAACCGGGCCATCAGCGAAACGGCGATGAACCAAGCGTCTTCCCGCTCCCATTGTTTATTCACGGTCTTCCTGGAATGCAGAGGGGCCGGCGGTTCCGACAAAGTCCGTAGATCAAAATTGCACTTGGTGGACCTAGCGGGATCCGAGCGAGTACATAAAACTAAAAGCGACGGCATCACGCTCAATGAAGCAAAATATATAAACACGTCGCTATTCTACCTCGAGATGGTCATCGTGGCGCTAAATGAGAAGAACAAGAAGGCTCGCGACCACATTCCGTATAGGAATAGCATGATGACTTCAGTTCTCAGAGATTCGCTGGGTGGTAACTGTAGAACAGTTATGATCGCGACGTGTTCGGCCGAGAAACCGCAAACTGAAGAAAGTATCAGTACTTGTAGATTCGCTCAGAGAGTTGCTCTCGTCAAGAACGATGCCGTGCTCAACGAAGAAACGGATCCTTCTGTGACCATAGCAAGGCTGAAGAGTGAAGTCTCGACGCTACGGGCGGAGATCGCTTCTCTGAGGGCGCGACTCGAGGGGCAGGGCAGGGGCGACGAGCTGGCCGATGGCCGGGACCCGGACCACCGCCTCGCGGCGGCGCTAGGTCGGATTCGATTACAGGAGGCGGCTCTCGCGGACGTCCGCGCAACGACGTCCCGATTCTTTGGGTTTGAGATCGAGGAGGAGGAAATGCGCGCGCGCATGGCGGCCGCGCTGGAGCCCATAATCCGCGCGGAGCCGCTCGCTATGACAGGACTTGACGAGGATCCAGCGCAGCGACAATACAACGTCGTCGGCGGCGGCGGTGTCGGCGTCGGCGCCGGCGAGCGTGGCGCCACGCGCCGAGACGGCGGGCGCCCTGGACGGGAGGTCGAGGCCCGGCTGGTCAGTGACCGCAGCAGTGAGCGCGTCTGCGAACCACCGGCGGTCTCACCGGACTCAACGGGCACGCGCGAGAACCGCCTCCGGCGTCAGCTCGAGGCCGCGCGGTCGCGGATGCGAAAGCACGAGCAGATGCGGGACTGGCTCCTCCGCAGACGGCGCGAAGAAGAGGCGGCGGCTTTGGCCGAAGAAGAGGCGACACGCAGAGCCCGTATGCGTGAGGAGGAGCGCGATGCGCGGGATCGCCGCCGGCGGGCGGTGCAAAAACGAAAAATGAGCGAGGAGTACTACGTTTTGAAATCGACCAGAGCAACGGAGACAACGGACATCCGATCCTTCTGAGCCGGTAGACAGAAGACCACCAGGTTGCGCGACCAACCGACGCAGTCGTGGGTCGGCGAAGAGCTCGTCTTTAAATTCGAATACGCCGCCCCTGGTCCGCGCCCCAGTGCACGATCGGCTGCATCGCATAGGTATCCCGGCCGTGTGCGGGTCTGGGATGGCCGTCGCGCGATCGCGTCCGCCGACAAGCATCTTCGCCTGCTGGGCGAGATGCGCCGAAAGGGACGCTCGCCCAGTCGTGCTATGTGTTTTATGTTAACAAGCAAGTTTACAGTATGGTCCGAGCACCGCGCAGTGTGAGAAGATAAGTCTACTGTTTTATCAATCCCATCTGCCCCGACGACGGCCGAGCAATCAGCACGCCGCCACCGCCGCCACCGAGTTCATCTACGCCAGAGAGATGTAGGCCCGCTTGACCTGTGTGAAATCAAGCCGTGACCGCGAGGTTCCCTCAATGGTTGATTTCCACACTGGCCAGGACGGCGCCTTCCGGACCTCCCGCGCGTCTGGGAAGGTGTCCCAGATCCACGTAAGATGGTGGTTGACGCGTCATGGATCTTGGAAATGCGCGATCAAGACACAATGCTCTTGAACGCCGGTCAGTACGCGAAAAATGGTCCAGCGCCCCTCCCCCCTTGTGCTTTTGGCCGTCGTCGCCGTAGGCCGCCGCGAGCTCCTTGTCGGTCGCCACGCGCAGCAGTTCCGTCGTCTTCTCGACGATTGCTTCAATCGAGGGAGCGCGGCCGCGCTTCTTCCATCCCTTCTTCTTCAGCGCCGCGTTCACGTCGCCGATGACCGTGGCGACGAACTCGTTCACGTCGGCGCAGCTCTCGCAGTTCCCTTACACCCCTCCCTGGGCGTCTTGTGCCTATTTTTCAAAAGCAAATGCAATCTATCCTGTCTTTAACATCTTTAACTACTGGAAAGGCGCATCCCCCAAACACAGGCAGCCACCGCCATGTCTTTTTGTCGTCGCCACCTGCACGCCTGGGCGGCGTTCGCGTGCTACAAGCGGGCAGCCCGCCAGCACGAAACGGCCACGGTTGCGCGGGCGGAGGCTCACGCGGCGGCCCAGGGCGCGCGACAGGCGCTGGTCGTCTGGGGCGCGCGGAGCCGACTCCTGCCCGGACTCGCGCGCCGCGCAAGCGCGGTGGCGGCGTCGCGCGCGGACGCCGCCCGCGGCCGCCGCCTGAGCGCGCGCGCGATCGGGGCGTGGCGCGCCCGGGCCGTCGCGCGCCGCGCAAGCGCGGGGGCGGCGTCGCGCGCGGACGCCGCCCGCGCCCGCCGCCTGAGCGCGCGCGCGATGGGGGCATGGCGCGCTCGGGCCGTCGCGCGCTCCGGGGTAGGCGAGGCGATGGCGATGGCGGCGGCGGCGGCTGCGTTCCTGGCGCACACGCGGCACCTAGAGCGCTGGGCCGGCGCCGCGCGCTGCCGGCGCGCGGCGCGACGCAAAACCGCGCGAGCTGACGCCTTTGCGCGGGACCAATGCGCGACGCGTTCCTGGAAACTCGTCCCCGTCGCACTCCGCGCTTGGGAGACTGACGCGCGCGCACGGTGGGCGAGACGCGAGATGATGGTGGTCGCTCGGCGTCGGGCCTGTCGGAACCTCGCGCTCCACGTCTTGCGCTCTTGGGCAGGCCTGTGCAGATGTCCCGGTGGGTTCGTTCGTTGTTGTTCCGATTCCTAGTTAATTTTTGTACTTGTAGTAAAAATTAATGCTTGCATCTCTATCTTCCCCACCGGCAGAGGAGGAACCAAGGACCTAGTAAGGTTCGAACTTCACTATCTGG
>JACLAA010001815.1_pt1 | contig 11179 bp, 7 predicted proteins | sample 8027891 | NCBI WGS metagenome assembly JACLAA01 (sample SAMN15724900, study PRJNA655200) | protist metagenome | isolation source: fluorescence activated cell sorting (FACS) single amplified genomes of... | place: Spain: Blaines Bay Microbial Observatory, Mediterranean Sea | collected 2016-01-19 | reverse complement strand
GACTGCAAGACGGTCCCGCCCGAGACACATAATACCAAAGTCTCTCCAGCTTCTCGAAGGCGGCCGCAGTGTCCGAGGGTACCCCACGCCTGTGTCCGACCCATTGTCGTCTTTCGGACATGCCGTCTGGCGATTTTTGAAGGTCGCGCCCGCGGGGCGGTACGCCGCACTTGATCTCAGCGACAGAATTGGTGCATATAGCTGCCCCTGCGCGTTCTACTGGCTTCAGTACTTTCTCGGGCAGCCTTGGCTCAGCGAAAACTTTTCGCGGGGAGCCTAGCGCGGCCCGCTAAGGGCGCGTCGAAGGGCCGAACTTCAGGCCAGCTTTTCTCGGCCGCGTCGCGTGTGCGACTGCCACCGCCAACACGGCTGTGTAGCCCTGATTGTGGGCTTTCCAGCGCACCAACCCGTGGCACTCGCACACGCGATGGCGCCGAGCTAGCCGGATGTAAAGCCCCCACTGCCGCAGCCCCCAGCCCGCTAATCGCCCTGGGACGTATAAATTGAACCATAATTACGGAAAAAAATATTTCCTAGCGTTCCATATCTATAATAGACTATGTAGGGCTCAAAGGGAATTTCCGGCTTCTGTCTAGGCCGACAAGGCTCGGCTCGCTCGGCCTATGGAATGCGGCTAAGTACTTCGCGACCGCGTCTCGCCTATAGAGTGGGGAGGCAAAAGTGACCCTCCCTCTACTACCCCTCCCCACACGCCGCTCTCAGGTCGACACGAATCTGAACCTCCTTATTCGGGATAAACTCGCAGTTATCAAAGGCTAAAACTCGCAGTCCCGGGAAGTAGACACGCATTTGCGTCTGGCCACTTCCCTTTTGCAACTACGCGATCGCATTCCCGATTGAAACAATGCGCGGCCCGGTCACCTCGCCCTTTTCTATGGCAAGATTAACCACTCTACAGCAGGCAAGTTTCCCAGGCGCATTAATTAATTCTATCAAATGATAGTTTCCTGTGGTCAAATTAGCACGAGTGTGCTTAATTACGGCGCTGGACAGCTGTTATCCGATCGCCGAGTGAAAGCGCAATGCCCTGGGTTTTTGAACGGATGCGAATGTAGCCACTCAGTTTTCCATCGGCATCTTCTTTTTTTTCGACAGATACATTGACAAGAGCATCTTCTCCAAAAATGGATTTCGCATAGAGGTTCGCGGCTAAAAAAGATGAAGTGCCGCCCAAGGCAGATTGCGGAGTCAGACAGCGCATATTTGTCTCAGATATAATATGTTCTAAAAATGTTCCAAGTTCACTGATCGCTGTCGCAATAGCTACTTTGTTTTCCCACTCAAATTCAGCCCACATGGCACGGAATGTTTCGTCAGTGCAAAGAGCAGGTCGTATGTAATCCATTATATCCAAGTGAATACTATTTAAGTTGATAATACTTTTTTCTGCATTCGACGAGTTTTCGTATACAATGGTGCCAAATATGTGGCCGGTTTCCGTTGAAGAAACCTTGATATTGGCACTGATTGATCGTTGATCAAGAGGGCCGATTGTTAGAGAAAGTGGTCTTTCAACAAGTTTCAAGTCGCCCATTGTAGCCAATTCGACCGTCAGATTTGTTAGTGTAGCGGCTGTTCGGTTTATGATGAGAATTTCAAGAAGGATATCATAGTCATGTACTGTGACGTACGCCTCTGCGTAGACTGGATCTGCGAAGCCTGTAAGTTGGTAAACGTGACTAAGCCGCGTTCCTGTGCCATCACTATTTTCAAATGAACCAGTTGCCCGTAGTAAATCGTCCCCATCACACAAGTCCAAATCACCACTCGCCGATGTCACCTGACGTAACTGTCGCCAAGAAATCAAATCATCTACTTGTGCCAAGGCGGGGGTTGACAAATTCTTTGAACTTGGCTCAACCACGAGCGTAGAATTTGATGCATGACGGAGATATTGGGAGAAAGATATCTTGCTGTCACTGAGATATGCCTCGACAGTTGCAGCTTGTATTTCTGTGTCTAGTATGAGTCTCGCGAATAGAGCCAAGCGCTCAATGCAATCAGCAGATGCGCCCGAAAAAATAGGAGAGGTAGAATTCACAGATTTGCAGGGCGAGTATTGCTTCTCTGATGTCGAGCGTTCAATGAGGTCTGCTACTCCACAGCAGACTGCCAGCATTACTAGCTGACGCTGCTTGGTTAAAGTCGAGTTCGTTCCATATAGTGCTCGTGATTTAAGTACGATCTTTGTCAACGAACTTACCGCCACAGTGCCTAAGAAACTATCTCCATTCGAAACAAAGGCCCTCAGAGGAGAAATGTTCGTCTTGTCACCGTACGCTTGTGATTCCATAGCCCCTGCTTGTGAAGCGTATGTTCCATCAGCTAGGACGACCGACCTTGAGTTTTCTGATATGCGTCCAGGATTGGTGTTGGCTGCATCTGTCACTTGGCAACACACAAAAGGTGTGTTGCCCATAGCATTAGCAATTTCGTCAAATCCTAACTTAAGCAATTCCTCGCCTTCTGCATATTCTCCAATTATCCACAAAGAGACAGAGAGGACAGGTGACGACCTTATTTCACACAATGTATTCACCAGTTTCTTTAACAGTCCAGAACGAAGTGGAGCATTTTGCTCCATGTTTGCCCTAACAAATACAATTACATCCATAGCACCGTCAACGCCAAGAAAATCCATGAGAACATGCACTACAGATCCAGCAATTTCGGGATATTTCAAGGAACACGTATGAATCGCTTGGATAAGCATCGTTCGGTACTCTGAACAATTTTCTAGATCAGAATCACGGGTTCGGACGACTTCGCGCTTCAGTACACCAACAACTTCCTCGATGTTGCGTGGTGACACTAGATCAATAGCAATTTCAAGAGTTCTCTTGCAAATATCTACATTTGGTGATGAGAGGGCTCTCAGCATATCCATTAGCACTTCTGTCAAAACTCGCGACTGCCGCTGCTTCATTTCGGCTAGTCGCTCCAAGACAATGAGCTTCACATTATTGTCAGACTGCGATGAAAGCAAGGCAGTGTATGTTGCTGCCGCTGCACGTACCGCAGTAGGCGCTGATGATAGGCTCACGAGAGTCCATGCTGCTTCGTAGCTGACCGCAGCCGATTGGGAACCGAGTAACTGGAACAAAAATCGGACAAATCGTGATTTTTGCCGCGGATCGCGTCGACAGACCTTTCGGGTTAGTTCAAGGACAAGTAGAGCAAACCCGTCGCCAAAGTCGTCTAGTCCATCAGCATGGGCTGCTAGGAACTCAATTGCCACCTCTTCAGCCTCATTGAACAACATGAGGAAGGCATTTCGCCTCGAGCCAACTTCAGTCTCTGCCCTGATGAAGTCGTTCATTAGGTCTGCGCCATCCGGCACCAAGGCTGACCCATGGTGCTTGTGAATGTGGTATATTGCAAGTGCGGCATTTTTGCGGACATACGAGTGCCGATGATTCAAACAAGCTTTGATTGACGGAACAAGCGGTTCGATAATTTCGGGTTCTCTCAGCTTACACAGAAAACGAAGCATGGAGCCTCGGACATATTCGTTTGAATGATTTAGGTCGTTTCGTAGTGCATTACATACCTATCATCTGTATATAAGCAATAGAGCAACTCCACAAGCATTACCAGTATCATCTCAGGGAGCAACTTTTTTTCGGAATCGTACTTTGGAACAATCTCCCAAAATAGCATTAGTAATTTCTTGAACTCGTGGTGTTCAGTGTTGATGCAGAACCGTATCACAGTCATTAGTATTCGAGGGATAGGTTCTCCTCCGAGCATCATCAAAATTGCAGACTTTAATGCCTTAACTTTCATCTGCACAACGCGTCATGACAGGCCCGAGCTACCCACGTACCTTGTCATTTGAGTCCTCTAGCTGCTTTAGTATTTCCTCTTGACTAACTAGATTTTGCTTATCAGTATTCAGGAGAACTAAATAAGGAGTCAGTCACGGAACTATGAATGACCACGACACAAGTGCACCTGTACAGTTATCTGAGACCGACGCCATTACGCTTGCTTTTGGACCCTACACTCGTCCTGCTATACTAGGGCCAAGTTAGGCAGCCTCTCTAGTGGCGGTCGGGGCTGTCTGAGACCGCATCCGGGCGGTGGGCCCCGAGAACCTAAATCCAGGGCGGGTCCGGACTCGCGGCTTGCCCGAGATCTAGCAAAAAACGGCGAGACGCTGCGAGACCGTGACTGTGCTAGTGACGGTCGAGCCAGGCGGGGTCGGCTAGCGAGTACCTGAGACCGGGCGATAGGCGGGCCCAAAGCGCAGGGCGGCGGTCCCGGGCCGCCAGTAGCCGCCAAGATCCGTCCCTGTGGCGCTCTCAATGACTACTTCTTGGCCTGGTACCGTGGACCGCCGTGGCTACTTCTTGGTCCCACTCGACCTACTTGCCGGCTACTTTAGACATTCATAAGCGTAAGGAAGACGCCAGCAGAAGTAGGAGTGAGTTTGAGGAGGTGTGAGGGGGGTCCGTGGCTACCTATGACTGCCCTTGCTTCAACCTTACTTCAACTTGAGGTTGACGTGGAGGAAAGTTGAAGCTAAGGAGTATAGGGTGCGGGTATTGAAGGGCATGGAGGCCTGTAGTCTCGGAGGGCCAGCGTTGCACGTTGGGGGTGGTGCGCGTTTTCTTTCATACCAGGGAGTGGCCCCAACCCCCCGCCAGCCCTGGTATTCGGAAAGGTCCTAGGATAGTAGCTTTCGAGCGATTCCCCGCGGTCGGCGTCGCTGGCTTAAGGTCTGTTCCACTTGCGCGGCGCGTCATTCGAACGTTCGCTGGAATGTACACGTACGTCCTGACGGTCGATCTTTTGTCGAGAGGCGTTCAAGTGGCCCACCATGGACATCACCGAATATGGACAACTGGTGGACTTCTTGAGGTGCGTCGCTGCGCGCGTGGGTCGGGCGCTCCTCTACCAGCAATTTGGAGATCTATTCGCGGTCGCGTGCCGATTTAGGGCCTCGCGCAGAGCAGCAGCTTTTGGGCACTCGCAGACCGCCGAGACGGGTACCTAGGACCTCCACACGCGCCTGGTGGCTGCCCCGTGCCGCGCGCGGCGCACGGAGAGCGCGTTAAACCTTAATCGGCATAAGCATCCCCTCCCCTTAATCGATAAGTCTAGGCCTAGTGGGACTAGTGGTTGTAGTCACATTAGGTCCCGTCAAATGAGTCGTGCTGTGTCCTTGGGCAGGGTAGGAATTGAGTGACATCTTACTTCCTTTCGGGAAATAAGTTTTGGTTTTGGGTCGGACTACTTTTGGGTTTGGGTCAAGGCTGAGACCGGGACTTAGTACTGGTAACCGCGCGGCGCCCCGCGCCGGCGAGTCGCCGCCCTCGCGGAGGAAACAACCGCCGCCTCCTGAGCCCCCCAGGCCACCAAGGACACAGGCATGGGCCTGCCGGAACCACATTTTACCACATTTTACCCGTCAAGGCCCGGTTTTTTGACACTAGCTGACGGGTTTTGCTAAATTTACCCCCCCTTTTCAACTTCAACTTTACGTTGAACTTCGCAGGACTTTGGTTCCGGAGCCACTGATCAGGCCGCCGGGAAGTAAGGTTCAGATCTCGATTCCTGCCCTGTCCTTGGGGTTCCCCTGGGGTAACGGTGGCCCGGGGATTTCAAGTTGGGCTATTAGCTGAGAATTCCCCAAAACCCAGTCCACCGTCCCACGCCAGCCCAGCACCGGCCCAGCGCCAGCCTAGGGGGGCATGGTGCAGATTTTCCGTCACGCCCTGACGCCAAGATACCAAACGCAGCGCGAACTGTAAGCCGATTCTAGTGGTCGTCAAAGCTCGATCAGGCTGTAGCTAGGTTCGGAGCGGCCACACGCGGCATTTATAATTGCTCTCTGTGGTCTCATAGGTCGTATTACGATTAATAGCGAAATTCAAGAGCGACTGATTTGATGAAGCCGCCGGGAAGAAAGTAAGTCTCACCAAAGTGCATGCTGGCGTGGCGGGTCATTTTATTTGAGGCTGCATATATCTGCGAGCCGTCTGGCGCTTTACCTATCACCATTGATGAAATACGGCCAGCTAACCTTGCCTCATTAAGTGTGTTAGGACATTTGCATTAAATTTGTCAGAACACAAGAGCAGAACACCAATAGAAGGGTATAGAGCGGAGCCTAGGCTCGTTACGACGACAGAGACATCCTAGACGAGGGTAAGCGAGTTAAAAAAGGTTACGTGGTCCCCGGAGAGCATTGATAAATAGGGTCATGTCGATGAAAATAGCAGGACGACGCGTGTCTAAGAAAGAATAATGTGCACCGAGTTCAGGGCTACCGCGCGTGCAGGCTGAAGACGTCCTGTGGTTGCGCACTCGCGTGCGCTGCAAGCCCATAGCTGGCCAGGGCTCCTCAGCTCGTGAGACTAATCAACACGGGTATCGATTATATGGGTGTTGGCAAGTGGTCTTGCAGTGGAAGGAACCGTCACATACGGGTTGATAGAGGTACTAGCTACTAAGCGCAAGTAATGAATGACGTTGCGCGCACGGACTCTGCAGAGGCCCAAAACTTTTGTTGGCGTTGTGTCCGTGTTCTTGACTAGTTCACCCCGCTTTTAAATGCTAGAACGTGTCGGCGACAATCAGAGGATCGATTGACCCTCTGCTCAGATGAGCACCTTACATCACAAGTCCGCTCATGGAGTCAACCTAGTTAACTGGTTAACCTATGTCTCTGCGATGTACTCGCGACCGCAACAAGCGGCCAGGTAAAATTCCAATTCCACCTGTTCTTCCACGGCCGCAAAAACTTCCACTTACCTTGGGATAGACTTTGAGGCTGACTTTTAATGACTTAATGAAAATATAAATCAAATCCCTCTGCAGGAATCCGCAAGCTTTTTGCGCACAGCGTTCGCCGCGTCTTTACAAAGTCGTTGATCACGCTCCTTGCCCGTGCAATGGCGCTTCCGCTATATATAAGTACCAACGTGGCATTAAGATTCGCCGGATATTCCTCTTTATTAGGACTCATAGATGATGGGTAAATTTCACATTTCTTATTCGTCGGGCGGGCCAAGTATCTTACGTCCTTTACTCATGTGCATGCGTATCGCGCGCCACGGCACATCGATGGCGTAGCCTTACCGCTCTGGGGAAAGACTGGCGACCAGTAAACAATATAAATGGCGACCAGCAAACAGCATTATTTCCAGGAGCCTTCTGTCTAGTTAATAGTTTTCCCGGGTTTATCTCGCCATCGTCCGCGTTCTTCCTGACTTTTTATAGAGAAATTGCGTACAAGCCAAATTGCCTCCTCGATTTTAGTCTCCGAAACAATTTGCTAGTGCCCGCCGCTGGTGATCTTAAGCGCATTACTACTTCCTCCTCCCACTTGATCTACTTCATTGCCCGGATAGAAGGCAAAAAGATTTTCGGAAGAACCACCAATAGAACCAACGAGCAAAAATCTCCTAAGGAGTGGCGGGGGGTCCGGTGCTGTCTAAAACTACCTTACTGCAACTTGAGGTGTTTTGTCGCTACAAGTGAACCAGCGGCGGTCGAAAAAGCATTCGGTGATGTCGTGGCGGGCCACTTGGAAACGACCGTCAGGACCAGCGGACGTTGAAACGACAGCGCACGATGTCGACCTAGAGCTGCGTTTTAGGACCGTACTATTTTTGGACCTATTTGAGTACCGGAGCGCGCAGCAGACTCCACTGCGTGCAGCTCTTGCCTTCAATACCCCTCACGTTGTTTGCTTGGAGTGCGCCGATTTATTTATTTTGAAGCTCCTCTAGTAGTAATTTGGAATTCTAATTGCGATCCCGCGCTGATTAAGAAGGGCCTCGCAGAATGTAGCAGCTAGTGGGCACTTGCAGACTGCCGAGATTGCTATTCGGCGCACGCGCCTTAAGCGTGACCGCCACGCAGACGAGTTCCCATGACCTCCACGCGCTTGGTGGCTGTCCACTGCGCGCATGGCGAGCGCGTTGAAAACTGGGTGAAGGAGTAAGATAATTCATGATGAACTCGAAACAATAATAAAAAAAAGGAAGAACTACGTAAGAACAGAAGCTCCGAGGAGCCCTCCCTCTGCTCACCCAGGATACTCAAGCGCGCTTAGAATATATAGCCATAATAAGAAAAATGAGTCGTGCGGGAGTTGCAGAGGCACAAAAGAACATAACCGATCTTGCAGGAGCTAAAACAGCCTGAGTAATACGCATACTTATTGTTTATATTTGGTTCCATGCTAAATCAATCGGAAGCTGAACTGATCTGCAGGCTTCTGGCAGACGTCCAATTCTTGTAGATGTCCCCTGCGGAATCCGCGGTGAGTCAAATGTCGTCCGCATAGAAGACAACGGATGACTTCGCAACCGACGGCAACGCCCGAACACGGCTCCCCGAGGCGGGGCGCGATATCATCAATAAATACCGCTTACAGGGCGAGGCTCAGCACTGGCACGGACTAGTATAAATTTCGAGCCTGAGGCCTCCGCGCCGATCTTTGCGGTCTCGAATTCCTAACTAAGCTTCGCAGGCTAATTCATTCTAATTGGAGCCAAGGGAAGGTAAGGCAGGATGTTGCTCCAAAGAAGTAAGAATAACCTATGTCCGGCCTTGCCAGTGGGGAAGTGTGGTATGTGCGGGCTAGAACATGCTCACAGAGCCCCCTTCCGCGCCCCAGGGAAGGCCCTGAGAGGATGGACCGGTGGAGCTCAGTGCTGGTTATGATGATGAACAAACGCCCACCGCATGAGAGCCGCCCGGGCCCAGGACGTTCCTGCACCTAACTCCATTGTGATTCCAAGGTCCCAGCAAGCTAAGTGGTCAACTTCAAGTTCTCTTGTTGGGCCCGTACTGGTGGAATATAGATTTGCTCGTGGAAGGCGCCGAACTTTAATTTCCCCGTCAGTTAGGCAATGTACAGTAATTTGTCAGTAACGAGGTTATATGAGCTACCCGATGCTAATTTAGTGTCGTACACAACTCCTGTGCATTCCGTTGTATTGCTTCTTACACCGACACCTGGACTTGGGTAGACCGCCAGCCGGTACGTATATTCAAAGTAGATGCCCACGCCCGACGATTGAAGCAAGGAGCTTTGTCTTGTTTCGCTCTTCAAAAGCAAGCAGTCGGCTCTGCCATGATTCAGTAGACTCATCCTCGAATGGCAAAAGGGCCAAAGTGCAAAGTTCTCGGGCATTGCGATGGAGTTGGTCACATGAGGCTCCTTTGAGACCATGGAGATGGAGGAAGGTAGCTAGTCTTGGGGCACTCCAGCCTTGACGTTCTTCTTTGAATTTCATCTCAGTTTTGCAGCGCCAAAGGCATGATTCTCCCTTCTTTGTCATACTAGTCTTGAAATTACCGAGCCACAGCCACGCCCCAGGAATCCCATCTAGCTCCCGGGCTCCCTGTCTGGTGTGCGCAAGAGTGTGAACAAGCTGAATGCCATTCTGTTGGATACTTGTTTGAGAGAGTTGGGATCGTAAGACACCGTAAATAATGGGCAGGGCATGTGATGAGGCTAAGCTGGCGTGAATATCTCCCAAAACAACAGTTACTTGCTGTAGCATCGCAACTGCCGCTGCGAGGGCAGTTATGCCCAGCTCAACCTCATCGTTTCTTCGAGCAGTGTAGTTTTGGATGGCAGCAATTAAGCTAAAACATGTCTCAGCCACTCCAGCATCGCGTAGCGTGGTACCGGCTGAGCTATCGTACGAACTTAGTTGCTCGAGGATTCGGCAGGCCATCTGGAGGAGAACAAAGGCAAACTGGATCTGTTGTCTATCCAAGCTGGGTATTGGGCTCGTGGCTGGCCCAGGTTCAACATTCTCGGCTTCTCCCAGGTACGACAAGCCCAGCCAAATATTTTCAACGATTGTGTGAAAAGACAGTGGGTGGGGCTTATGTTTGAGCCCTTTTGTTGGTGCGTCTGAGTCACCTCGGTGACAAAAAAAGAGCAGGGCGTGCTGGGATGCAGATGAGGTAGTTGCTGCAACAAGGGAAGTCAAAAGGTTGCAGCGGTAGGACGTATGCCGCCCTGAATTCCTGTGATGCAAAACATTTCAAGGAGGACTAGACTGCACGTAGACGCCGCTGCGAGATGACAGTAAAGCACCAAATACTGCAAGTGCAGTCTTGGGCCTGGCTGAAAGGCAGTCTCGTGTGGCATCACATTTAGCCAGCGCAGCCAAAATCCCTGCACACAGCATTTGGGCTTCTTGTAGAAGTTCAGATGGATGATGAACATGGTCGTCTGCTGCGTTGAACACAGTTGTTGATCTGTTCATGTTTTCCATTAGCTGCATAATAAAATGCTGGACAACTTCAAGCATGCCGTGCCTTACAAGTGCGATGCAGCCTACTTCCGTGCCACAAAGTGCACACGCAGCACGGAGACTTTCGTTCACAGCCCGCTGGTGATCTGCATTTCTGAGAGATTTGACGAGCATTGGCACCTAGATGGGGACGGATGATACCAATTTGACGGTAATACAAGGCCGACTTACATTATGAATGGTGCATGTGTGATGCGTAGTACCAAACGTATGCCCCTAAAGTAGAAATTGTACGCAGTGATGCCCACCAGAGCCATCTCAGATTTGGGTACGCACCATTGGGTACGCCGAAACGAGTCCTATGTTAACTCTGACACAGTGATCATGTCGCTTCACTGTCAAATTCCTGTGCCATTTCGATCTTACTCTGCCAGCCTAGGGATATGGATTTTTGCAAGGGATTTCAATTGTGCTGACCAGTGCTCGTCTGACAACACTTTTTGTCATCGAAGAATCAGCCGCTATCTGGAACAGTTTCCAACGTTCCTGCATTATGGGGTCGCATGGAGTAGCTAACTTATCTGAACTTCCACAGCAAGACCAATATCCACCACCTGAGTAACGTCCTAAGCTGTACTGTTTTTTTTTCCAGCGGCCAGGGTGCTTCAACTTATCTTCCGGAATAAATCTAGGCAGTAAGTCCCGTCGAGTAGATGTTGTCATGCATGATGATGCGTGCGGCCGCCCCGGCGACCGAATCGAACGTGGCTTGCCAGTCGAATACTGACAGAACCTTTTATTCCTTTTTCGCGACCGGTACCCCGCAACATTTGAACGGATCTGCGGCAGGACCCCGGCCGCCGTCGATCGCTAAACAGATGCCAAAGGCGCTGATACTGTCTAACATACGCCGAGACCACTAACACAAA
>JACLAA010007828.1_pt1 | contig 11215 bp, 8 predicted proteins | sample 8027891 | NCBI WGS metagenome assembly JACLAA01 (sample SAMN15724900, study PRJNA655200) | protist metagenome | isolation source: fluorescence activated cell sorting (FACS) single amplified genomes of... | place: Spain: Blaines Bay Microbial Observatory, Mediterranean Sea | collected 2016-01-19 | reverse complement strand
TAAAAATGTTCATCGCTCATCAACAAAAGCTCATCACGACCTCCTCCTTTTCGTTCGCAACAACCCCAAAAGGTGCGAGAAGTCCGCCGAGACCGTTGGGAAACGTAACAACGACCCCATTTACGACTAACGCGCAAAGACGATTGATTCCGAGAAAAAAAAGTATTCCCAGTCAGCATTCTTCGTCTCATCATCTTTCCACGATGAGTACGAGAAGAAGGTTGTCTGCGGTCGCGGAAAACGAATCACCACCATTTACCGTGCTCCAATCGGAACTCTCGGATTTACAAAAAGTCTCCTCCGTTTTATACGACACAAAGTCCGCGTTAAACGAGTTCGGCATGTTAGGCCCGCAAGCCGCGACGGTGTCGCCCTCGATTTTACTACACGCGATACAAAAAGCGGAAAATTTCGATAAAGGCGCTTTGGAAGGCGCGTTGGTCTACGCGAAAGAGAAAGAAGAAGGAGAGACGATGTCGAAAGAAGAGAAGTTGGAGTTAATCATCGACAAAGCGACGGTGAATTTAGCGGCAAAGTTTGCCGCCAGAGTGGACGGAAGAGTGAGCGTAGAGGTGGACGCGAAGAAGTCGAGCGCGGAGGCCATCGTGAGCAAGACGGAACGGTTAATGAAGATGTTTCGAGAGGTGAACGTGGAGACGAATAAGCTTTTGTTCAAGATTCCAGCGACGTGGGAAGGCGTGCAAGCGATGCGACAGTTGGAAAATAAAGGCGTGCCGTGTCACGCTACCTTGTGTTATTGCTTGGAGCAAACGGCGTCGGCGGCGAAAGCCAACGCGAGCTTGATTCAGATTTATTACGCCAGAATCAATTCGTACGGGGGAAATGCCTTGGCGTTGGCGCAGGATACGAAGAGTTTCATTCAATCTGTGGCGAGCCCGAGTAAGATTTTAGCGGCTTCGATTCGATCCGCGGCAGACGCGAGGGCTATGGCTGGGTGCGATTACATTTTGTGCAACGAGCGAGTGTTGAAAGAATTGAACGCGAACGCCGCCGGCGGCGTGACGGACAACGTACGTAACGCGGCTGGGTCGAGGAACGTGGACAAATCCTTGGCGGATTCGTTCACGAAAGCGACTTTTGAGGCCGCTTTGAAAAGCTCACCGGCGAACGAGGCGATTCAACTGCAGTTGCAAAGCTACTTAGCCGCGCAAAAGCAACTGGAAACGTACGTTGAAGAGTTTGTCGGTTTGAATTGTTAATTAATTACGAAGAATATTCTTAATGTGTGTTCCGTCGTTGAGAGCAACATTAATATCGAGACTTTTTACCACCTACACTGTTGTACATGTAATATCAATTTTATATTTGAAAAAGAATCTTCTTGTTGTATCTATATACTCTTTTCGCGCGCGCTCTCTCGTCTCGTGTTTTATCTATTTTTCTTCTGGGATCTATTATTCTAATGCGATTTTCGTGCTTCCAACAGTCGCCAAGAATCGCGCCTCGCGATGTTTCTCCGATAACACACCTCCATCACCATTTTTGTGACTCTCTCCTCCTTTCATCTTCATTCTTTGCGCCGCCACAGCGGCGGACCCGTCCATTTCTGCCACGATGTTGTTTTTCTTCTTCGGCTTCTCGCCTCTCTCGTCCTCGGCGTCGCACTGCCACACTTCCACTCGTTCAATCGTCATCGTTTCGTTCTCAATGTTTGAATCTTCACATCCCCACCCTTCGTACGTTACTCCAGTTTTCCTCGTTCTCAGTGTCTCCATGTGTTCGTCGATATACATCGCGAAGTGTTTAATCGGATATTCTTTCCCTCCAAAAGCTAACCCGTTGGGAAAGCGTTCCGAGGCGACCATGTCGCGACAACACCAACAATAATGACCGTCGGTGTTTGCACTCGCCAAGAACTTTTTCGGTTGCCTTTTCACGTTCGCTTGTTTTTGAGGAAACGTGAACAGATAACTCTCGCTTAACCCTTGCCACTCCGTCTTGTTCAGTGTCAACCCTTCGCGTTCGGGAAAGACCATCAAGGCACCAAAAATCTCTCCTTTTTTCTCTTTCGTTTCCACCGCGATACAAAACGATGTCGCTTCGTTCTTCGTTAAACTTTCGACTAAACGAGTGAACGATAAACCGTCCGTGTTCGTGTCGAACAGTTTTCGCCAGGTAAGTCTCAAGCGTTTCGGTAGGTTCCACACTAATCTCAGAACGTCTTTTCGATTTAATACTGATGAATTTTGTCCAATTTCAGCATCATCGAAAAGCAAAACGCACTTATGTTTCGGCCCTCTATTCGTTCGTTTTGACTTCGCTGGTTGCTCCTTCGCCAACATCGGAGGATGAGAGGATGTGCTCGACTCCGCCGCGCCCATTATTATTATTGTTCTTACAGTATTACTACTACTGTGTTTGTGTCGTTTTGTATCTAAATGTGAAAAGGAGAGACCAACGACTTTTCAGTGTCAGTCAATTAAATTTTTTTTCGTCTCTCTCATATAAGAGTTCGTTAAAAAAAACTGAATTTTCTCTTCACACTACTACTACTACTACTACTAAGAATAAGAATAAGAACACACGCGATGACGACGGAGTCAGACTTCCTCTTCCTGGAACGAGGAGAAAAGAAACGAAAACTGTTCGTTCGCACCGATTTGCCTGCGACGAAAACAAATATAAATTGTGTGGTGATTTTCTCCCACGGGTTACACGAACACTCCTCGAGATTTGCCGAAACGTTTTCCCTGTGGGCGAGCGCAAAGTACAACATCGCCTCGGTATCGTTCGATCACATCGGACACGGCAAATCGGACAATTACGACTGCGAGATAAAACACCAGATTGAAAGTTTCGAAAAGTGCGTGGAAGATTTCCGAGCGGTGGTGGAGTACGCACAGATGAGATTTGGACGCAAAGTTCCAATCGCTTTAGCCGGTGTGTCTTTAGGCGGGTTGTTCGCGTTGCGTTGCGCGATGACGTATCCGAAAAACTACTTTTTCGCGATTGTTTTAATCGCGCCGGCGATTAACGTGAAATGGACCGCGCAGAAGAAAGCTTTGGCAATGGTTGGGGAGGTGATTACAAAGGCGACGCCGAATATGAAAGTCGTTCCGGCGACGACGATGCAGAGTTTAACCGAAGACGCGGCCACGGCGAGAGAGTTTGAGGAAGATCCGTTTAATTACGTGGGGAAAGCGCGAGCGAGGTTCGGGAACGAGATTTTAAAAGCGATGAAAGGATTGGAAAAAGCGAGTGAAAGTGGACGTCTCGATGGGATAACGAGAAACATACTCGCCGTGCACGCCGAGAAGGACGCGGCGACGTGCGCGCAGTCCACCGAACGCTTGTTCTCGCGCTCGTTGAAATCCATCCCAAATAAACAGTTCGTCAAACTCACGCACACGAAAGGACACTTGTTATTGCACGAACCCGGGTGCGAGTGGACGAGAGCGTTGATTGGTCGGTTTTTAGTCGAAGCCGTTTTAGAGATGAAAAATTCAAATTCATCGTCGTCGTCGTTAGCGTCGTCGTCTGAATCCTCGTCTTTGATGAAAACAAACGACGTTCTGTTTTCTTCTTTGTCATCTTCTTCGATGATTCGTAATAGTAATAGTCATAATAGAAGCAAAACAGTAGAAAAAGAAGACCAAGACCAAGAGGAAGAAGAAAGGAAAAGAAAAAAAATGTACCAAAGAGCTTTTCTCGAGAGCGTGGACGAGCGAAACTTTTTGCTCGCTAAGAGTCGATTGTGAATTGAGAAGACGCACAAAAAATTTTTTAACTGTAACCCTAAACAACTCGTGTTGCTTTCCTTTCACCCTTGAGAATTAATCGTCACAAAAGCATCTCTTCCTTCTGCGAGTAGTTTTAAACGCGCTTCTTTGCTCATACTAAAGAACGACAAAGAAGAACAACGTAGAATACTACGTAATAATAATAATGGCGGGAACATCATCATCGTCAAAAATGACGGAAGCGGAGATCGACAAACTGACCGTGGCGAAGTTGAAAGCGTTTTTGGATGAGAAAGAAATCGCGTACGAGAAGAAAGAGTTAAAAGCGACTTTGGCGGCGAAATTGAAAGACTTTATGATGAAAGAAGAAGACGAAGGAAAAGAAGAGAAAACGACGAAGAAAAGGAAAGCGTCTTCGGAAGAAGAAGAAGAGCCATCTTTACCCGTGTCTGAAAAAGAAGAAGACGGAGAAGAAGAAGACACGAAGAAGAAGAAGAAAAAAGTTTCGATCGCGAAGAAGAAATCGAAGAAGGAAGAAGAAGAAGAAGAAGAAAAGAAAGAGTTTTCCGACGACGACGATTCAGACAACGATAAAGAAAAGGAAGATGTAAAAACGTTGGAATCGTTGATCGCGGACCCGCTTAACCCGGAAAACTGCACGATGACGGTGTACATCAAAGGCAACGAAGGACGTTTGATTGGGAAGAAAGGGGAAACTTTGAAATACATCGAAGCGAGGTTCCGAGCGTCGATTAAAATCGACCGGGAGAGCGGCACGTGCGCAGTGAAAGGTCCGACCAGCGAAATGGAAGAGTGTAAGAAAATCATTCAAGAGGTGTGCGAGACCGGGTCAATCGCGGACAGACATCCGGCGTCGAGTATACAACAAGGCGCCGTGTTGAAGGAACACGAGACGTTGAACGGGATTTCAGCCGCCAACGTGAACGCGTATTCCATCGAGGAGGAGTCGTTACCGGAAGAGTTGAGAGGTATTCCGAACGATCAAGAAGTTGCGATTGAAATTCCGTGCCCAGGAAAGGAAGGACGAGTGATTGGCAAAGGCGGCGCGACGATTCGCGACATCGAACGCGTCTCAGGTGCAAACTTGAAAGTCGTCAAAGGTTCGGGCATCTGTAACGTGCAAGGCAAACGAATAGACGTTATTCGAGCGAGACAGGTGGTTTTAGAAACCATGGCTTTAGAGACGGATACGTTCGGGATGCAAAGGATGCAAAATCAACAGCAACAGCAACAAATGATGACGCCTTCGCAATACGCGGCTATGCAAATGGGCGGCGGCGCCGGAGGTGGCGTGTACGGCGGGTATTACGGTGGTGCTGCTAACGTGTACGGACAGCAACAAGGCGGTGCTAAGGAAGGTGGTAGTAACATCAACCCGATCATCCCGGAAGGCCAAACGAGAATTATCATCCCGACCCAAGGCCACGAAGGTAGAATCATCGGTAAAGGCGGCGCGCACGTGAAATTGCTTCGCGATAGAACCGGGTGCGACGTACAAATGGATCGATCGAAACAACCTGTAACTTGCGTCATCACTGGTACCGCGGCGAACGTAAAAGAGTGCGAACGATTAGTGAACGAAGCGATTGAGAAGGCGAACCAAACATTCGGCCCGAACGGCCAGAGAATGTACGCCGCTCAACAGCAGCAACAACAATACGGCATGGCGTACGGACAACAGGCTGCGGCGGCACCGGTGAACGTATACGGTGGCGCCCCGCAAACGGCGCAAGTTTACGGCGCAGCGGCGGTTCCTCAAGTGTACGGTGCAGCAGTGCCGCAACAACAACAACCGCAACAACAACAACAGTTGATGCAACAGTATCAGCAATATTATCAGCAGCAACAAGTCTACGCGGCTCCTCAACAACAAGAATACGACCCCTCACAGCCGCAAGCGGTTGCTGCGGCTGCGGCGAGCGATTGGGCGACGTACTACTCGGAAGGGAAGCCGTACTATTACAATAGCAAAACTGGCGAGACGAAATGGGCTTAATTTTTTGAATGATGATGACGATGATGATGATGATGATGATGATGATATGATGGTGATGATGGTTTATTTGGACACTGACAATACTAGAAGAGATGATTTAGATTAGAGCGGGCAACAACAGAGCAATATTTATAGCAGTAGCAGCAGCGGCAGAAAGAAAAAAGTGCGCACCACCATTTCTTCTCTCTTTTCGATTGCTCTCTCGAAATTTGTTTTGGATTTTACGTCGCGCGTGTGTGCCCGTGTGCCTGTGTTGTTAGTGATGTTTTGCGTTTTTTCGCGCATACTCAGCTCTCTCAAAATTTGAAAGTTATTGTTTGCTTGATCTTGGATTCTTGTTCTCATCAGTCATGTTATATTGTTGTTGGTCATTGTTATCGGTTTTCATGTTTTGATTTGTTTCATCATGTTATCGTTGTTGTTGTTGTTGTTTTCATTCTTATTTGATTCAAAATTGTTGTTTGCGTTCCACGACGTTTGTCAATTTTACTACTACTTGTTCTTTTGTTCAGCTTTTAAAAACTACTACTATTTTTTATATTAAAGTTATCTACTACTACATTACTACTACTTATTACTACTCATGCTACGCACTGCATTCATTCGTACATCTTTTTACTTCTTTGCGCGCTTACTTTCGCGTAAAACTGCACCTTTCGTGGATGCGTTTCTCGGCTGCGCCTTTGCGATGGCTTCGATGAGTTCTGGCTCCAACTCTTCCTTCGGGATGGCGCTAATCAACGCAATTTCCCCAGCTTTAACTTTCTTCGATCCAATCGCTCGTTTCAACTTCACCGCTTTACCATAGTGCCATTCCTGCGCTTTTTCGTTCCAAAACGTTTCGAACGGTTCTCCAGATAACGCGCACTTTTTCTGCGACTCGATCGCCAGGACGCTCGGCAAATCGTTCAAATCTAAATTTTCATCGATGACGATCCCTACGGCGTTTTCTTTCTTCTTCTTCTCTCCAGCGGCGAACGCGTCGAATTCAGGGTCCACCTCACCCATCTTAATCGTTCCTTTAATCCACTCCTTCGCCGAGACGTGCCATCCTCGACAGGCGCGACCGGATTTCTTCCTTCTTCTCTTCGCGTGTAACCAATCCATGTGTTGATCCAACGACTCTTTCGACGCGAAGCGACGTCCGGTTTGTGCGCATTTAAACGGTAAATCATCGTACAACGCGTTGACTAAATACTCGCGCCGCTTATTCATCGATTTTGGATCTCTCTTAAACTTCTTCAAGCTTTCTTCGGCATCTAGGAAATCAAAGTCTTCGTTCGCGAAATCTGGCGTCACCGGTCGGTGGTGGTGGTGCTGCGGCGCAGCGGCGACGATACCTTGCAACGATTGATGAGATCCTCCTCCGACAGATTGCGCTTGTTGCGCTTTGAGCGTGTTCAACAACCCACTCAAGTCCGGTAAAACGACCGGCATGCCACCAGCTACGAGCGGCGCCGGTTGTCCTAAAAATTGCTGCTGCTGCTGCTGCAGTGGCGCCGCCGCCAGTTGTCCCATCATAAGTATCGGCGGCGGTGGCGGTACGACTCTCTGTTGGTGTTGGTGCACGATCGGTGGTGGTGGCGGCGGTACTCGCGCGTTCCCACTCAAATCTACGTCCGTTTGAATTCTCGCTAAAACTTCTCTCGGAAACACGTTTTGCGTTTCCCACGTTCCCAATAATTTTTTCATCGATTGTTTCGTCTTTTCGTCCGTCTGCGCGAACAAGGTCAAAAACACCCCAGCCACGTGCGGCGCAAACACCGACGCGTACGGGTCTCGGCAATTCTTCGCGATCGAATCTAACACGTACAAAGTCGCCAACGCCACTCGACTATCTCTCGCTTTCTCCACGACTCTGGTTTCAATCACGTTGGCGATATTCCTCGCTTCCGTCTTCGCTTCGTCGTCGTCCGTTTTCGCTATTTCCGTCGCTAACATCGTCAAACTCGTTATGATTGGTTTGCTGTTCATTTTCAGTTCGGACAGAGCGTCTTTGTAGTTCTTCGCGGTTTCTGATAACGGTGCCATATTTGCTTTCTTATTATTCTTTTACTACTAAAATCTTTCTGTTGTTCTCTCTCGAATATTTTTGAGGATTTGAGGAGGAGGCGGCGTTTACCGAAACGAAAGAATAAATATAAAAAACGACCGACGACGGAAACAAGAAAAAGCTCTTTTGAAACTTTTACTCAATCTGATGAGTAGGACGTGTTTTTCAACGTTGTATATCTAAGTTACGCTACGGATATATGTATATATATCTTCTTCTTCTTCTTCTTTCTCTCTCTCTCTGTCCCTAACACTCGGTGAGGATGATGATGATTCGATTGATTTCGATGATCACCCCCAGCACACAATTATGTCTCTCTCGTTCTCTCTCTCTGTTTTGTCTTTAATAGAGTCTTCTTTCGTCCGCGCAAATCGCACAACAAAACACAACGAAACACTTATGTACACACTCTCTCTCTTACTATATACTATACGTTAATAGTAATTGACGACGACGCAAATGTCTCAATCTCTTCTACAATAGAGTCTCTTTTGTGCGTGTAAATTTGTGGTAAATGTGGACAAAACAACAGAAAATGGTCAAGAGCTCTTTCCACACTTTCCACACAACATATAACAACTTAAAACAAAGAAACACACGCACGTACAGAAGACGACTCTATGTCGTCGTCGTCTCGGGGTTTCGTTCGAGCGATGAAGTTTTTCGACATCGTCACGCACCCGCAAAACACCACGTTCGATAAGATACCTCTTTTACACTGCTCGAACTTGACGCAAATCACACGAGGAAAATCATCATCATCATCATCATCATCATCATCATCGAACGAGGAGAACAAAATGAGAGCTCAAATAGAAGAAAACGGCATCAGATGTGACTTATACGTCCACGAATCCTTATGCAATCGATTCGGAACGTTACACGGAGGGTGCATAGCGACAATAGTGGACGTGTTAACCACGTGCGCGTTACTGGTGGACGATGAAAATAGCGAAAAAGGTGGCGGCGTGACCACGGATTTGCACGTCTCGTGCGTCAAAAGTGCTCGAATGCATTCAACCGTCACCGTCGAAGCGATATCGAAACGATTAGGGAAAACTATGGGGTTTAGCCAGTGCGAGTTAAGAGACGAAAATGGAGCCGTCGTGGCGTACGGAACGCACACGAAGTTTTTAGGCATCACCGGGCCTAAATTATAATAATACGAGTATATATAGTGTAGTATAATGATGTGTGATTAAAGCGCGCGCGCGACGACGTTTAGAAGAGAGATACCTCTTTGCGTGTGCGACGCGCGCAAACAAAACTTACGTAAAGTGAAGTTGCAAGGTTTTAAGCGTTGCACAAATGTACGCTCAATACTACGTGTGATGCAAAATAATGCATGCGGCGAAATCATATTTGGGTGATGATGAAATGTGTGTGTCGTTTACGAGTGATAACAGATGATGGTCAGTCGATGGTGTCGCGCGGAAGTCGTTCACATCCGAATACTAGTCAGTTGTTCAATAGTAAAAAATAGAGAATTTCGTTCATAGGAAACCTTCACAAAACTTTGCTTTTCTTTTATTATTATTACACACCATCATCATCATCATCATGCGAAGCGTAGTATTCTCCGTCGTCGTCCAAAGGAGTAGTACTACTACGAGTAGTCGTGCGAGTACGAGCGCGTCGTTTACGTTTACGTCGTCGCGCGGAAGGAATTTTTACCCATCGAGTAAAACGAGACGAACGTTGAGCCGCCAACACCATCCTCAACCGCATTCTTCTTTGTCTTCTTCTTCTTCGACGACGACGACGACGAAGATGACGTCGTCGTCAGAAGAAGATGGTAACACTACTCGCACGCATCGCGCGGAGAAGTTAGAAAAGTTGAAAGTGTCCGAACTGAGAGAACGGTTAGCCAAAAGAAAGTTAAAAGTGAGCGGGAAAAAGCAAGAGTTGATTGCACGATTATTGAGAGAAGAAGAAGAATTAGATTTATCAGAAGAAGGAAAAGAAGCCGTTGATTCAGTTCCTTCTCCTCCTAAACAACAACATCAGCAACAACAACAACAACAACAACAACCGTCGGAAAAAGCAACAGCGAATAGTGCGAATAATAATGGTGTTGTCATTAAAAGGAACGTCATGAACGGGAAAGCGTCTCCGGCCTCGTTCGCGACGGAGGACTTACGGTTAGAACTGGACATCGCGAAAGATCGCGAGGACGGGAAAGGGTTCACTGGATTAGAAATCACGTGGTTAGGAACTTCCTCGGGTGCGCCGACGTTTTCGAGAAACGTGAGCGCGACCGCGGTGAGAACGAAAGACGAGGTGTGGTTGTTCGATTGCGGCGAGGCGACGCAGCACCAGATGATGCGATGCGGGGTAAAGTTGAGTAAAATTTCTAGAATATTCATCACGCACATGCACGGAGATCACATTTTCGGTTTACCCGGTTTATTGTGCGCGATTTCCGCGTGTCGGTCGGAAACGTACAAGCAAAAAGACGAAAAGAAGAAGAGAAACGGGAACAACGGACGAGGCCCTCGAGACGCGTTCAAGGATCAGGAACCGCTCGTGATTACCGGTCCACCAGGTTTAAAAGCGTTCGTACACGCCGCGATGACGTACTCGAGAACGCAACTCGGGACGGATATTATCGTCACGGAATTGACCACGCCGTCGAGAGAAAAGTTTGAGAAGTGCAACGGTAAGGTCCCGGCGCACGTCGCGGTGAACGAAGATTGCGCGTGGAAGAAACGAGGTAATTTAGTCTTTGGGGATTGTTGGCCGCAAGAAGGCATGAACCACGTCGGTTTTCCGAGGTATAAAGCGAGAGAGTGGGAAGAAGAAAATCGACACGCGTGGCCATCCTGGGTTGTTTTAGCGGACGAGAACGTGTGCATTCGCGCGGCGCCGTTGCGACACCCGGTCCCGTGTTTCGGGTACGTCATCGAAGAGAAAGATCGCGACGGGCACATGAAAGTCGAGTGGTTGACTGAACAAGGTTTACCCCCGAGCCCTTTGTATAAAAATTTCAAAGCTGGAAAATCGGTCGAGTCTCCTAAAGAACCTGGGAGGATCATCACTCCGGAAGAGGCGATGGAATTGCCGAGACCGGGAAGAAAAATCGTCATGCTCGGCGACACGTGCGGCTCAGAAGGCATCGCGAAATGGGCGTACGGCGCGGATGTTCTCGTCCACGAGTCCACGTTCAACGCGGAGCGAGCGAAAGAAGCTTTATTCAAAGGTCACTCGACGTCGGCTATGGCGGGATCGTTTGCCAAAAGGGTCAACGCTCGAACTTTGGTTTTGACGCACTTTTCCGCGCGCTACTCCGGGACTTCCGCCTCTAGTTCTTCTTCAGCTCCGAGCAACAGCAAATACGAATATGACGACGACGACGACCATGAAGAAGATGAAGAAGACCAAGAAGATAACGAGGCTCCACCGGACCACGAACCGTCCGAAGACGAGCTCTTCCAGGAACGAATG
>JACLAA010007130.1_pt1 | contig 11215 bp, 5 predicted proteins | sample 8027891 | NCBI WGS metagenome assembly JACLAA01 (sample SAMN15724900, study PRJNA655200) | protist metagenome | isolation source: fluorescence activated cell sorting (FACS) single amplified genomes of... | place: Spain: Blaines Bay Microbial Observatory, Mediterranean Sea | collected 2016-01-19 | reverse complement strand
CCAACTGTGAAATAGAGACGTACGACGACCATAGGATCGCCATGACCTTCGCGCTGGCCGCGTGCGCGGGCGTGCCCGTCAAAATATTAGACCCGGGCTGCACGTCCAAGACGTTCCCGACGTACTTCGAGGAGCTATCGCGGGTGACGTTAAATGAGGACGGGTCGAAGCGGTCGCGCGTGAAAGCCTTCTTGAAGAAACTAGCGTTCTGGAAGTAAGTTACTCCCTAGAGCCCCTTGGTCTTGTTCTGCTGCATGGCTGCTTGTTTCGCCGCGATCTTCTCGGCCATGGTCATGCGCTTCTTCGGCGCCGGCGGCGGCGGCGGCGGCGGTAGGTCGTCGTCGCCCGGCGCATCATCAGGAGGAACGTCGTCATCTCCTAATGCCGCGGTTCTATTTCTCAAAGAAGCCATAATATCGGCATCCGACTCGGCCTTCCCATCCACCTGCATGTACTCGGCCTCCTCCTCCTGCACTTTTTTGTACGCTTTTTTGATGCGCTTGATCTCCTTTTTTTGGATCGCGCCTTGTCGAGCGCTCGTGAAGAGGACGCCGAACACGACGGCCGGCAGGACGATCTTCATCGATCCGCTATCGGCGCGCATCTTGTCCATCTCCTCCTGCTGGTAGCCGACGTAGGCGAGCGCCGGGTGCACCGATGCTAATAATGGGGAGACGGCCGTCGTCCAGACCACGGCCTTGGCTAATCGTTTTGTGGTTTGCGCGTCGGGCGCGCGCTCCCTTATGTAGTTGACGGCGCGTTTCACGCCTTTTGGTGGCGCTGCTAAGTAGCGTAGTGCTCGCTTGCCTCTCGACTCTGTAGTGGCCATGCGCAGCACGCGGCTCGGCGGTGCCAGGCGCCGTTGCGGCGGCGCGAAGGCCGCGACCAGGGCTGCTATTAGTAAGACGCGCATCTTGGTGCCACTTGTCACTACCTTGAGAGAGCAAGTTACGAGGCAGGGTCGGTGCGACGACGTTGTTTTGCGACGACCGGCGACGCAGCGGACTCGCAGCGATGCAGAACTGAGGAGCTCTTCACTCCTTGCACAAGAGCGACGGCAGGAGCATCAACCTCAAAGCCAAGCTGCTACGCTAGCCTGGGACACTAGCACGCGTTTTTGCTGCGATGCTTGGTACGCCTGACGCAGCACGCCACCTCTCAGAAGACAGCTGCCAGCGATACGTCTTGGCTAACCGCTCTGAAGACCTCAGTGCTTGACTGCCCAGGCCAGTGCAGCGGAATCCGTGCTACGCGAGCTCGCAATTCCTGTAGCCAGCTCGAGAGTGCGTCCGAGAAGCGCTTACTCCACTGCCCCATTCGTTCCTAAAGGCGTTTGATCTGGCACAGAGTTTAAGAGAGCATCCAGCCAAGGAGAAGCTTTTTGCTGCAGAGGCTGTTACACGAAGATACGCGGAAGAACAACGATGGACGACGACGATCGAGGACCGGCGCCCACGGGTTTCGTTGGAGGCGCGATCCCAGAGGCTGCCAGGCGCGCCGCGACGCCGCAAGCCGTGCGCGAGTGGGTCGAGCAGGTGAGCCAGCAGCTGGCCCGTGACGAACGGCGCCAGCAAGCGTTCGTCAGGGGCCAGCGAGACGAGGCGCGCGAGAGGATACGGCGCCAAGAAGAGGCGCGCGAGGCGCGCGAGGCGCGCGAGACGCTGCGGAGACGGCGCCCTGCCACGCGCAGCCAGACCGCGGCGACCGCGGCCCAGCCAGAGGAAGGCGACCAGTGCCGCATCTGCTTCTCCGGCGCCGAGGACGGGAAGCTCATATCACCCTGCAAATGTGACGGCACCCAAAAATACGTCCACGAGGAGTGCCTGCGGAAGTGGCAGCGGACCTGTGCGGGCACGCGGAAAGCCAAATACTGCGGCGTCTGCCGCGCGCGGTTTGATCTCGCGCCGCCGGCGGAGCCCTGGTCCAGTCGTGGACTGTGTGGAAATCAAAATTGTACGGCGCGTTCACGCCATCGACGCGACGCCAGCTCGATGGCGTGGCGGTGTGGATCTCTCACGACGCGATTCAGCCAGCACGGTCGCGTTGTCGCCGAGCAATGAATTAGTGAAGAATTGTCGGGTGCACCCGACGCACTGATTGATTGACACACAGGTCGTGGATGGCGCTTCGTCAAGTGGTTCCTGAGGCACACGGCGACGTTCGTGGTAGCGTTGCTGGGGACGGCTGCTGGTATGGCGCGGCCGATCGTACTCATAGCGCCGATGGTGGGAATCGTCGTGACCTGTGTGGAAATCAACCAGTTAGGTTTCTGTCGCGTCGATGGCGTGGGTCGCCTTGATTTGATTTTCACACAGGTCGTCTACTGGTTCTGCGCGATCCGCATCGTGCACCGCGGCGACGGGCGCGTGGCGATCATTCGTAATGGGAGGCCGTTCCGCGGCGTCCGGGCCGGCCGGTTACTCATCAGTCGCCACATCGAGCACGGCGTGTTTGGGAATTCCGTCGTGTTGTTGACGGAGCACGACCACAGGAGGGGGAGCTTCGGGCTGGTCCTCAACAAGCGGGAGTTCCGGGGGGTGGTCGAGTTAGATGAAAGGAGAGATGATTTGCGCGGCTTTTTTGTAGGACGAGGCGGCCCCGTCGAAACGAGGGAGGCCGTCACGATGCTCTATAGGGCCCACTTGGGTCCGACGCCCCCGCACATCGCCCAGATCACCGTACCGGTCGTGGGCGATTTACCGGAGGGCGTGCGAGGCTGCACGTTCGTCGACGGCGGATACGGCGACATGTGGCGCGACGCCGACGCCGCGGCGGGTTTGTTAAGGGAGAACGGTGCGCAGACGAAGGACGCCATCTTCGTGACTGGCTACGCGGGGTGGGGGCGCAACCAATTGGACGGCGAGGTACGCGCCGGCGCATGGAGATTGGTGGACGCGGACGCGGACTGGATCTTTCCCGACATCGATGATAGGGCGGACCTGTGGGCGCAACTTACCCGGGAGGCGGAGGAGCAGGCCGCGCCGGGGGCGAGGTAATCTTTTTTGTGTATCATTGTTACGGTGCTAGGGCTAGTGGGCGGAGCAGGATATTATTTTTATGGTGCTAGGACTAGTGGGCGGAGCCCCTGGGGGGAAGACACCGCGCGGAAAAGTGCGCGGATTTCTAGTGTGTACAAGACGCTAGCAACGAAATTTTTCGGCTTTTTTGAGGATCCGATAGCGACGCAACTGGAGGGTTTCACTACCTGTTGGACACCACGGGCTCTCTGCACGACCTTCTGCAAGCGCTCGTGACCCCGAGCGATCCGCGGCACTCTACCCTCGGCAGCCTGCACGGCCAACCGCTATTAGACAGCCGACGCGCGGCCGTGACGCCGGCCAGCTCTGCACAACCCCTCGGCAGCCAACGATAGGCAGCCGCCGCGACGCCGCCGAGGCACGAGCCAACGAAAACAAATGGACCAGTTCGAGCGCGCCGCGACGCGCGCCATCGTCACCTGCGGCCCGAAAGAAGCCGTCGAGCGATTGGGCGTGAACGCCGACGACGGCCTCGCGGCCCAAGAAGTTGATCGGCGGCGCCAGATCTCGGGCCCGAACGAGCTCGCGAAAACGGAAGAGGAGACGGCCTGCGCGAAGTTCCTGGAGCAGCTCAAGGAGCCCCTGATCTTGTTATTGTTCGCGTCGGCGGTGGTCTCCTCGTTGCTAGGCCAGTACGACGACGCTATTAGTATCGCGGTCGCGGTCTTAATCGTGACGACGATCGCCTACATCCAGGAGAGCAACTCCGCGAGAACTTTAGAAGCTTTGGCCGGCTTGGTGCCGCCTCGATGTCTTGTAGTTAGATCAGGCCTACCGGCGGCGGACGTGGCCGCTGCGGATCTAGTTCCGGGAGACGTCGTGGTCATCTCGACGGGAGATCGCGTCCCGGCGGACTGTAGGTTAGTGGAGGCCGTGGAGTTGGTCGTCGACGAGTCCTCGCTGACGGGCGAGAGTGAACCCGTCTCAAAAAGTAGGGACTGGACCGGTGATTTACCGACGACGGACCAAGTGCCTTTGGCCGAATGCCGCACGATTCTGTTCGCCGGTACGTTCGTTCGGTTTGGACGAGGGCGAGCTGTGGTCATCACGGTCGGAGCGAAGACCGAGGTCGGCGCCGCCGCGCAAGAGTTGGAGTCGCTGGAGCCGGGGAGAACTCCTCTCCAGCAGGGCATGGACGCTCTGGGACGGAAACTTTCTGCCGCCTCCATCGCGGTGATCGTGGTTATTGGCTTGGTTGGTCTCCTCCGAGGCGAATCTTTGTTAGGTGTATTCACAGTCGGCGTTTCTTTAGCAGTAGCAGCCATACCGGAAGGTTTACCTATCTGTGTCGCGGTGACATTGGCGTTAGGTGTCATGAGAATAGCCCAGAGGAACGCGATTGTCAAAAGACTGCCGGCGGTCGAAGCGCTCGGTTGTGCCGATGTCCTCTGCTGCGATAAAACAGGAACGCTCACGCAGGGTGCGATGAAAGTCGCCGAAGCGAAATGTGGTGCCTGGTCCCTTCGGCGAACGTTAGATGGGAAATGGGAATGTAGGAGAGATGGTGACAGAGAATGGCGCACGGATTTAGGCCTACCGGGATCCATCGAAGCGTGCTTCGACGCGTGCTGCCTTTGTTCGAATGCTACGGTCCAGCACGGCAATCCGACCGAAGTAGCTTTGTTAGCAGCTGCGGAAGAGCTAGGAGTTGTGGATAGACGATCTAGGACAACCCGAGTCAGCGAAGTCGCCTTCTCCTCCGAACGGAAACGCATGGAAGTCCGCGTCAAGGACAAGAACGGCACGTTCACCTATGTCAAAGGGGCCCTCGAGTCGCTCAACTTCGACGCGGAGCAGAAATGGGCCGATGAAAACTCGCAGATGGCCGTGCGCGGGTTACGGGTTTTGGCGTTGCTGAAATCGGATGGCAGGACGACGCAGCTTTTGGGTTTGGTCGGCTTAGCTGATCCGCCCCGCGAGTCCGCGCTCCAGGCCGTGACTGAACTCCACGAGCGAGGTACTCGGGTGGTCATGCTGACGGGCGACGGGCGGGAGACGGCCGTCGCCATCGCCAAGAAAGTAGGTATTCTAGGTGATGGTTTAGTACTGTCAGGCTCCGAACTCGATCAATTAGCTTCTGGTAGTCTGAAGGCCTCGGATCTGACGGACGAAGATACCCCCGGTGGTACGCTTTTTTGTGGGTCGCCTCGAAGGGATCCGGATCGAGTTTCATCTGTCGTTCAAAGAGTAGCTGTTCTATATCGTGTCTCCCCGAGGCACAAGTTGGCTGTCGTACGACTCTTAAGGCAGGCGGGAAGAGTGGTCGCGATGACCGGCGACGGCGTGAACGACGCCCCGGCACTCCGCGCGGCGGACGTCGGCGTGGCGATGGGCAAGATAGGTACGGACGTGGCCAAGGAGGCGGCGGACGTCGTTTTGGCTGATGACGAGCTCGGATCGATCGTCGCGGCCGTGGACGAAGGGAAGGCCATCTTCCACAACATCCGGAACTTCCTCACTTTTCAACTCTCGACATCTCTAGCAGCATTGGGGATTGTCGCCGGCGCCAAGGTGCTAGGATTGCCTCCACCTTTGAACCCGACGCAAGTGCTCTGGATCAATATTATCATGGACGGGCCTCCCGCGCAGTCGCTGGGCGTCGAGCCCTGCGATTCGGCGGTGAAGTTACAACCGCCGCGAAAGCGGGACGAGCCGGTCATCACCGATAAGATGGCTCGAAGAGTACTTAGCAGTGCAGCGTTGGTCACGGCCGGAACGTTGTACGTCTTCTCGTCGGAGTTCGCCAAGGACGGCGTCGATAGCAGCACGAGGCACGACACGACGATGACCTTCACGACCTTCGTGCTCTACGATATGGTCAATGCCCTGACGTGTCGGTCCGATGTGGCCTTAGTTGGTACGTCTCGGTTGCCCGTTTTTGCGAACAAGGCCTTCGTCGTTGCTATAGCTTGCTGTTTGGTGGGGCAGCTACTCGTAGTCTACACGGCGTTCGGGCAGCGCGTTTTTGGGACGGAGGCGCTGTCGATGCACGACGTCGGGGTTTGTGCCTTTTGGGCGTCATTGGTGCTACCGTTGGATATCTTGCGGAAGCTGAACCTGTTCGGCAACCGGATGGGCTGGATCGTCTCCTGGGGCGCGTCGGCCCCGTCGAAGAAGGAAGATGATATTGAAGAGGGCTTCATGGAGCGGAAGAACTCGCTGGGGGTCGTGTAATTCCTTGGTTTAGGATGTATGATTCAGGCCCACTTACCAGCGGGAGGAATGGGGAAAGGACTCATCGGCCGTCGGCCAGGATCGCGCGCAAATGCGCGAGCGCCCGCTGCGCGGCCCGCAGGTGGTGCGCGTCCTCGCCGGAACCTCGGGAAAAGGCCGCCGCGTCGTCGGTCGCGCGCGCCGCCGCGTGGACGGCGCGCAGGCCGTCGGCCTTGACGAGCCCCCGGGCCTTTTCCGAGTGGTGCACGAGGGCCCACAGGGCCGTCGCCGACGCGCTCACGACGGCCGGCGGCGCCCGCAGCGCGTCCAGCAAGAAGGACACGAGGGGAGGCTGTGCTAAAATCCTCCCTTTGTTCCGTCTTAATAAAGCCAGGTTCCTCAGTAATGATGCTGTTCTCGCCCGGGCGCCTGGATACAACGGCTCCCTTGTAGGTGTATAGTCGACACCTCCAGGAGAACTGTATGATCTGGCCTGAGGCGCGCCGTAGTAGTGGCACAAATCTAGCAACAACTCGGCGGTCTGCGGCTCATCTAATAAAGCTCGTTGGGCGTCAGGATACATCGTCGCACTCACTAAGGTACCCAGCAACGCCTCGGCTCTGGAATTCCTCGACGACCGCACGGTGTAAGAGACGCGAGACGCGGGCGCGTGCGCCGCCGCGGCCAACCTCCGCAACGCGACGACGGAGTCCCGCACGAAGCCACCTTGGATGACCGCGTTTCGACAGGGCGCCTGGGCTAATTTAGCTAAGGCCGCACAAGCGACGGCGCAGCGCTTCGACACTACTAAAGCCGTCGCGTCCCTGTCGCGCGCCGCGGCGGGGCTCACGGCCAGCTCGCCGCGGACCGCCGAGTCCATCAAACATCTAGCTAAAGAGTGGTCGCCCGCCGCCCGCCGCTTCGACGCGCCCGACGCCGCCACGGCGACGCAGCCTTCGTCCCCCGCATTGGCCAACGCCAACGCGCAGCGGTTCAGCGCGTCCAAGGCGTCGGACCCGGGACCGTTGGTGTCGTCTTCGAGGGTCGACGCGGCCTTCACGAAGGGCCAGGCCCTTCTCAATGTTGAGGCGAGCGCCGCGAGATTCATCTCCCGGAAATCTTCGTCGTCTCTAGCGCCCCTTCTTAGCGAGGCCGCAACGACTCGCGAATGGGCCGCGACCGTCCTGCAAGCCTTGGAGTCGACGGTCTGCACCGGGTGCGACTCGGCGTGTCCTCCACTTGTAGCTAATTCGGCGGCGTTCGATAGTGCTACCAACCGTCGCTCAATCGAGCAGCCGTCCGTCCGCGCGCGCTTTCTACATGCTGGCGACGCATCTAGCACGGCAGCGAAGGCCGCGCCGCAGGCCGCGTCCGCTTCCGAAGCGTCACTATTTTCGTCGGGCCCCTCGAAGGGCGCCGACGCGACCCTTTGCGCGTCCCTTCTCATGAGCGCCGCACCGAGCGCGTCCAATCGGGGCTCGTCCAACGCGCGACGCCATCTAGGCGAGGCCACGACGGCGTGCGCCGCTCTCGCTGCCGCCGCGATCGTCGCTCCCGACGTTTTGGAGGCAATGATCGTGGCGCACGCCGCCGCAACTATCAAAGGGAACTTCCCGTCCACTCCTAACGCGTCCGAGGCCCGCAGCGCGTCGCCTTGGGCGTCGACGTCGCCCGCAATCAATATAGAGAGGCACTCGGCCGCCTCCGTAAAAGATACAGTAGCTGTTGCTTCACCGGCCGCGATTCTAACGGACGCGCCCGCGAGGCACTGGACGCACTTGGCGACGCCGTCCGCACCCAGGACGGCGTCCCGGCCCTTGTGTAGTGTAACTAGGGCTCGTAAGGCCCGCCACGCTCGGGCGGAAGCGGCGTCCGCGCTCTTCAGCGCACCTTCTACTAGACGTTGCGCCGCGAGCGACGGCAGACCATCACCTGAAGGTACGCCGCCCCGAAGCGCGTGGCGCCACGTTCCTAAATCCGCCGTAGCAATAGTCTGGGGCACCAATCCTAAAGTAGCGAGGTGCTGCGCATCAATCCTAATCTCGCCGATCCTTTCGGATGCCTTCGTGGCTAGCATACAGGCCTGCTTGCGGTTGACGCCTCCGACCGAAGCTAGCACGGCGCAGTGGCGCGCCACACTCTCCTTTAATGGAGAGTAACCGGATGCTTCCGGCCGTTGCGTTGGTGGTGGTGCCACGGTCAACGCGAGCGCGAGGTGGCAGGCGCCCGCCGAAAAGGCGGGGTCCTTCTTGGTGTCTTCGCTCAAGGCTCTTAAAGCTCTCTCTGACGCATTGGCGGCGTGGGCTTCTCTTCTCGAGGGCGTGACTAAGGCTGCTAGCAACGTGCAAGCAGCGCCTCGAACACAAGACGCTTCTGTGTTGTCGGACGCGCATCGACCAGCCAAGTGCGCCGCATCCAAGGGGTCTCCTTCTCTCACTAGAAGATCGTAGCCGAAGTCGAACGACGCGCAGTCCGCCGCCAACAGGTACGCGGCGGCTCTGCATTCTGCACCGCGGTCGCATAGTAGTCTAGAGAGCCAGACCATGTTCGGCACTCCCAGGATATCTCCATCAAAATATGCTGGTGGACTCGATGGAGACGAGGCGATATGGCGAGCTTGCTTCCCGAGCTTTCGCAGGCCGCGCAAAGCACTTACCAAAGCGTTCCTCCCGAAGAACGAGTCTGGAGGGGAGCACGCCGTCGGCGCACATAATCGTATGAAGGTCTCCGCGAGTCTTCGCCTCACGACGTACTCGTTCGGCGCCAGTCTATCCAATAATAGCGTCGCGGCGGCAACGGCGGCGACCGTGTCTTTTGAGGTTGAGTTGTGTAACGGCCCCTTGTCCAGTAACCTTATAAGTAATCGCTCGGCGTCGTTCGAGTCTAGGGCGAAGCGCGGCGCCTTTTGACATAGAGTACTGAGGAAGCTACATGTAGACGAAGGTAAACCATCAGACTCGCCTTGGAGTCCAGCGGGTGCGACGACCTCGCACGCCGCCTGCGTCAGATCCCGCCATCTCGCATCCAACGGATCTAAGGAAGACGCGACCGCGTCCAGCACACCTAATGTAGCCCTCAAAGACCTCCGTTCCTTCCTCCCTCTAGGTTGCACGCTGAGCGGCCTTTCAAACGCGCGCGCCCAGTCCCTCTCGATGATGGTCTTCGTGGCGTGGTGCCTATCCGTAACTAAAGCGGAGAGTAAACCATGGACCGCGTCGTCGTATTCTCGTCGAGACGTCGCCGACGCGCACTTCTCGAGGAGCTGCTCGACACTTTGGTCGGCGGACGTGCCGCCGTTCGCCAGGGCCGCCAGCGCGGACCGCGCGGCGGCCGCGCCCGCCGCTTTCGATGGCGTCGTTTCCGGAGACGCGTCTGATGACGCGAGGCGCCAACCAAGCTTTGCGCCGCAGCTCTGGCCGACGGGCGCGAAGACCTCTCCCAGGTTCGCGTCGAAGGGCTTTTCCGAAGAAGCGTAACTTTCACCATCACTAAACGCGATGGCCGACGCGCAGGCGAAGAGGCACGCCCGCGCGCCGCGGTCGTCCCACATGGAATCATGATCGTCTGGTGCTACAAACGCTGCTCTAAGGACCAAATCTAAGAGCGACCCCTCGTGCAACGCCGGTAGTCGCCAACATAACCCCAGTAAGACTCGAGCCGCCGCTCGGGCTCGGGCCCCGAAGGGCTGATCTCCGAGCGCGCCCGCCGCCGCCGCGGCCGCCGCCGCTAAATCCGGCGACGCGTCCAGGCACCCGTCGTAAGCTAACAGAGCGTCCCTCAATTCCCTAGCGGCGACCTCGCTCGGCAGGAAGTCCGACGACGCGGCACAGCGCGCGTAGGCCCTCGCGAGCAAGTCGAGCTGCTCCCCGTCGATGCTTCTCTTTATGATTTCCGAAGATGCGTCTCTTCGGGAAAGTTCGGCCTCCACTAACGTGTCGGGTGCCCTCGCTCGGACATCCAATCGCTGGGACAGTTCTAGAGCCGCCTGCCGGCGCGGTTCCTGTTCCCTCGCGAATAACGCTCTTGCCAATGAACTAATAGGATTCGAGTCGGCGCACAATCCCCTCAAGCCCTGCGCTTCGAGGTAGGGCGCGTCTTCACCAATAAACGCTCCCCTGGGAGATAGAGCCGCGGCATCTCTCACAAGTTGCCGCGACGCCGCGCGGCACCGTTCATCCGTATCAAACGCTCCGACTCTGCATAGCCACCTTCTTATAGAAAACGCTTCGTCCGACAGGAGTCGCTGCCTTAACACTTGGGCGCGCCACGGCGAGTCCGACGAGGCCAACCGGTACGCGGCGCGCCCCGGGTCGGGCCTCATCAAGTTCTCGGCGGCCCAGATGGACGCGTCGGGCGGCGCGACGCAGGCCGGCGCCGTTTCCGCTAGTAACGCCTCCGTGGCGGCGCGTCTCGTATTGAACCGTTGCAGTAATGCGAGGACCACTCCACTAAGTTGCGCGTCCGGCAAGCGAGACCACGCATAAACACAACAAGCGGCGCAGTCCTCGCCGATCGACGCTCGTGACGGCGGGTTGTCGGGCATGAGCACGTGCGACGCTCGCACGCGCGCTTCCGGGGGTAGTGATGAATCGACCATGGTCATTTGTGTGGAAGGGCGCTCGTCCGGTAAACTTAGTACGACATCTAGGGACGCTCTACATTGACTGGCTAGCATCGAACCGTCTCCAGACCACGCGTCGCCCCTAAGTAAAGCGGAGAGCAAGGGCGCCGCGCCATCTAATGCCGCATTGTGCGCTTTATCCGCCGCCCGCAATTCATCCTTCCCGACGAAGCCGAGTACTGCGAGCGCGGGTCTCAGAGCGTCGCCTCTTTTTGAGGCATCGACGACTCGCAATCGAGCTCTTCTCCTCAGATTCGCGGGAGGCGGGACATGTGCGCTCCGTCTAGCTAGACCCGCTAACAACGACGCGGCCAGTCGTTCCACGAGAGCATCTCCGCAAGATGCTGCGGCCGCATCGAGCGCATGCAAGCATCTCGATACTCGAGAACGTGACAATGCCGGT
>JACLAA010004490.1_pt1 | contig 11219 bp, 10 predicted proteins | sample 8027891 | NCBI WGS metagenome assembly JACLAA01 (sample SAMN15724900, study PRJNA655200) | protist metagenome | isolation source: fluorescence activated cell sorting (FACS) single amplified genomes of... | place: Spain: Blaines Bay Microbial Observatory, Mediterranean Sea | collected 2016-01-19 | reverse complement strand
GGTTTTATCGTATTGAGGACTGTAATGATATGCACACGCTCGTCGAGGTCGTGGAGCCCGACACACCGTATATCGTCGATGCGACGTTCAATCATGAGTCGGTGAATTCTTGCTTTGGAACAACTGACGTTTCCGTAACATTTAATGGGAACATGTGGACCGCCGGGGGGCTGCCGGTCATGTTCAACCCGCTGTCTTCTATCCACTTGTACAACTGGAGTCCGGGAATATCCCAGATTGGACGCATCGAGATCTGGTCCGAGAGGGCCGCACCGAGCCAGGTATGGAGATCTCCTTTTTATGACCACTAGAGTGTGCGCGCGTGTAAGTTGTTCATTAGAGAGAGAGAGTCGCTTATTGAACCCACCCGGGCCACTGGTCCCCCAGGTCATTAATAGCACTCACCTTACCCCCGGACTCCTCCGCGCCGGCGACAGCCGCTCCAGCGCCGGGACGCCACTGGCAGCCGGCCCCCCGACAGCGAGGTAGTCCCGGTAGTCGTCGCCGCGCCACATGTCCACGACGGCCCGCGCGAGGTCATCGCCCTTGCGCGGCGAGCCGGGCTGCGGCGCGCCGTCGCTCCGCCAGAGCTGCACGAGCAAGGCGCGCAGCTTGTCCGGCAACGTTATGTTTGATGGGTACGCCGCGTCCGCGAGGCGCACCAACGCTTCGTCAAACATAACACGGGTCATGCGCCGGTAGCCCGGCCGCGTCGCGGCGAGGTAGCACTCGCCCGCGGCGCGGATGGATAATGGAGACGCCGCGCCGGGGCCCGTCGCCTCGTGGAGGCGTTTGTTTCGACAAAAATCGAGGAACGCATTTAAGTCCGCTTTTCCCAGCCTGGCAAAGGCGCCGTCGAGCGGTCTTCTAAACCTCCGTAGAATCGTCTCCACCTCACCGGTCATGTCTACGGGTCCAACGGTCCGCCGCTTCGCGAGCGGGAGCACGTGCTCCAGTAGCACATCGCGGAAGGCGTCCTCGCCCGGTTTGATTGTTTGAGAGAACGCCGCGAGGATCTCCGCGAAGTCCACGAAAGTTAAATGGTTCTGGCGCCCTTGGAGGCGCGTCCTCACCAAGACCTCGGCGGCCGCGCGGTCCGCCTGCTCCCGCAGCAGCTGGCAGTCGCGACAGAACGCGAGGAATTGTCTAGAAGGCAGCCGGTCCGGCCTTCGCGCGTCCGCGTAGCGCGTGAAGATGCGCCAGAGCGCCTCCTCTATTGATGGCTCGTCGTCCTCCGCCGGCGGCAGCCGCGGTGTCCCAGTAGCTTCAGCAAGGAACGAGGAGTCCGCCGCGCACGCCCTCGACGCTGTTAGAGGTGACCGCGGCGTCTGCGCGACGGCGTAGGGCGTGTCGCCGTTGTAGTCCATTTGTGCAGCTTCGAATGAGGCTTCTGGGCCGTCGCGCGCGCGAGGCTGCCCCTGCTTGCTTGCTATTGTCTTACAGGCCGCGCGCAGGCTGCCCCTCTCACAAAATCAAAGCAAGGCACCGTGCGGGTCCAGCCGCGCGGCTGCCACCGGTTCGCACGCCCCGGGCACGTGTCCTGAACCATGCGTTGGTGAGTTGCCCTCTGCTGTGAAGCGTCCGGCGATCGAGGCCGAGCAAAAGCGCCTCTGCAGCGCATCGAGCGCTAGTCTAGACGCCGTCATTGCGGCACGTTGTACGCGTTAGGACACCGCAGCAGCCGTGAACGCCATAAATCACAAGCAATGCTCCGCCGAGCCGTCGTGCGAGCCGCCCAAGCGCTCCCCAGGCGCCAGGGCGCCGCTGGCGCCGCGCGCACGCTCTCCTACGCCGCGCCGCCCGGCGGCCTCCCGCCGCAAACTGATTTAATGACGGGCCGCGCGAAGTTCACGGACGCCTATGCGGTCCTCCCGCGCGGCGTGCTGCGCGACATTGTGACGAGCCCGCTACCCGGCTGGGATAAAGCAAGGAGCTGGGTGCTCGCGCGGCCCTTGTCCGGGTTCGCGGAGACCTTTTCGCAATACGTCGTCGAGCTGGAGCCGGGCGGGACCGGCGACGGAGAACCGGACGAGGGCGTGCAAGGCGTGTTATTCGTGCTCAAGGGCTCCATACAGCTCACGCACGAAGGAACTCACGAGATGAGTGAAGGCGGCTTCGCGTACATTCCGCCCGGTGCGCAATGGAACCTTCGTAGCGATGAAGGCGCGTCCTTCGTCTGGATCCGGAAGCGCTACGAGCCCGCGCCTGGGTACGACAAACCGGACTTCCTCGTGACCTCGGACCAATTAACCGAAAGGCAACCCATGCCCGACACGAACGGAGCCTGGTGTACCACTAGATTCGTGGATCCCGCGGACCTGAGACATGATATGCACGTGACGCTCGTCACGTTCAAGCCGGGCGCGTGCATCCCTTTCGAAGAAACGCACGTCATGGAACACGGGCTGTACATCTTGGAGGGCAAGGCCGTGTACAACCTGAACCAGGACTGGGTCGAGGTCGAGGCGGGCGACTTTCTGTGGTTAAGGGCCTTCTGCCCGCAGGCGTGTTATGCCGGTGGTCCTTCGGACTTTCGATATTTATTGTACAAGGACGTCAATCGGCACATGCGGCTGCCGTAGTAGTCGAACTGTAAAATAATTCTTGTGTGATCACAGATAAAGTTATTCGAACGCGAGCGGCAGCGTGAACGTCGTAGCGGACGACGCGGCGGGGAACGCCGCCTCGCCGAGGGCTGCTGCTATCAGCTCCCGCGTCGAGACGTCGTCGGGGACCTCGTCGTCGTCGAGCGGCCGCTGCTCCCCGCTATCGACGCGCAGCGTGTCGCACAACGCGTCGACGCGGTCGACGGTGCCGGCGGCGGTCACCGCCACGCGCACGCCGAGGAAGCCCGCGACGCGCGCGAGCTCCAACTCGTCCATCGCGTCGTAGGCCACGGCGAGCGCGGCGTCGAGAATTTCCGCCGCCTCGGCCGACGGCGCGCCGTCCTCCGCCAAACCACCGACGGCGCTCGGCCGCGGCGCCGAGAACCAGCCCGTCAGCACGAGGCGGCCGCGCCGCGGGTCCCGCGTGCCGCGGACCCGCGACACGGAGTGTGGCACCCTTCCATCAAAACAGACGACGCGCCCGAAGGGCGCCGGGTCGACGCGTTCAATTATAGAATCGGCCTCGAGGCCCCGGGAGCCGTCGAAGCCCCGCCAATAATCTAGGATTTCGGGCCGCAGCAACACGGTCTCGCCGCCCTCAAAAAAGCCCGGCTTTTCACTTTCCGCGCGCGCGTGGCAGCCGTTTGGTGTTAAATTCACGACGAACGCGAAGGGGCCTGTGTGAAAATCAAATTTTACGGCGCGTTTGTGCTGAATCGTCGCGTCGACCTGCACGCCATCGACGCGACGCCTGCTCGATGGCGTGGCGATGCCGGTTCCTCACCGCTCGACGGAGCCAGGACGGCCGCGCCATCGCCGAAGTGCACCGACACACGGTCGATTTCCACACAGGAAGGGGCCGTGCGACGCGTCGCTGTGCCAGGCCATCTCGTGCCCGTCCGTGTAACAGGCCAGCCAGGGCGGCGTGAAGGCGTCGCACCCGAGCTGCTTCTGCCCAAACTCCGCCAGTTCTTGACAAAATTCTTCGAAGAGGTCTTCCGGGAAGTAGGCCGCCGCCGGCGTGCGCAGCATGGAGTACTGGAGGCCCGAGCCTTCGCCGGTGACGCTGCCCTCGTCACTCGCGGCGCCGCGCTCTGCTCTTCCGGCCGCTGCGACGGCCTCTTCGATGGAGTCCGTCTCTTCTTCTATGACCTCCGGCGCGGCGGCGACGCGCGCTGTTGGGGCATCGTCGGCGCGCCGCGTGACGTGCCACGGGTCCCAGCTGAAGCGGTCCGGGTGCGATTCTCGAGGTTTTGAGAAGCGCTCGTCGAAGACCTGCCGCAGCGCTTTTACGCTGCGTATGGCGTCGCCGTCGAAGATTTGGAAGGGCCGGTAACGCGAGTCCGCGAGCGGGATGAGGGCGGTAAGCAAGCGCATGGTGGGCAGTGATGCTCACGGGTCACAGTGATGCTCAGGCGCCGCAGCAGTGATCGGTGAGTTTTAGGCGGCCAAAGACTGATGCAAAACACTTACGCTTGCACCGCTACTGCCAGTTCAGGCAGCAGTTTCAGCTCGGAGCCGCTGTTTCTAGTGTCTTACATGCCGCTAGCTCGCTGCAGCTCCAACTGGCTTGCAATTGCACTTTTTGCCTCGCAGCGCTGCCAGGAAGACTTGCCTGCATCAGTGTGCAGCTCTGCAGGACCCGTCGTGCAAGATTCGTGCGCTTACGCACGTATTGCTGGCCGCCGCCGGCGCGTCCGCGCTCAGGCTGGACCGACGCCTGGCCCTGCGCGCCGCAGCGGTCGCGGTCGTGTGTCCAGAGCCAGCGCGCGCGGTGCTCGCGTGCGTCGACGGCCAGGGCCCGTGGTGCGGCGGACTCGAGCCGGCGACGAACGACCGCGCCCAGAGCGCAGAAGCGGTGAAAAAGGCGTACGAAGCCGAGCTCGCAAAGCTTGTGACGAAGCGCCCGCCGCCGGAGCCGAGCGACAGCCAGGATCAGAAGAAGTGAGCCATGCTGCTGCGACTACTCCTCACCGCGCGCCTCTGCACGAGCCTCGCGCCGCCGCCGAGTCATCGCGTCGAGCCCCGCGCCGTCGACGCGAGGCCTGCTCGATGGCGTGGCGGCTCGCCGAGAAGAGGCAAGCGGCGCCTGCTCGACGACGACGACGCCAAGGAACAAGCCGTGGACCCGGTCCAGTGGGGCCAAGCCGGCGCCGCGCTCCTGGCGAACGAGTGGAGCAATGTTGCGGAACAGATTGGTATTGATGAGCTCAGTGAACTCGCGGAAGCGCGTCCAAGCGACATCCACGGCACGGGGTTGTTTGCCACGCGGGACCTCGAGATGGGTACACTTGTCACTTTGTACAGACCTGATTTAACGGTAGACGACACGGGCAAAGCCCTCATGATCGACGAGGCCGACGCCGACTACTTCCAGGACTTTCAGAAGGCCCAAGCTCCGGGGAGCCGCCAGTACTTCGTGTGGCCGCCTGGTGTGAAGACGAGCGCCATTCCCGAGCCATGCCCGCGGTTCTGGGTCGCGGCCAACCCGGCCAAGGCGCCTATCGAAGGTTTTCTCGGCCATCTCGCGAATGACGGAGCTTCATCCGCCGACGACGGCGACGTCGAGCGGTATCTTGGTGAGTCGGCCGCGCGGGCGAACGCGTGTCTGGTGCCGCTGTGTGTGCCGCTGATGGGGCTCGCGCGTCGCCCGCGTCAGAAGATGGCACGTCGACGGCGTTGACGCAATCCTCTCGCAGGTTCTCGCCGAGGACGTCCAGAAAGGCGACGAAATCCTGGTAACGTACGGCTACGACGCCTGGCTCCGGACACCCCTCGAGAAGACGCATAGCAAGGCCGTCGAGGATTTGCTGCGTAAAGGCGCCACGCAATACGCGGGCCTCACGCTCATGGCCTCCGAGCGCTACGGCGACGCCCTGAAGCGGTTGTCGAACTTCGTGCGGACCGGCTCGACGGAGGAAAAGGCTCCTCCGAAACGCGCGAAGCGCAAGAAGAAGCCAACTAGTGGCGGCTTCGGGTAAGTTATGGTCAAACTCGCAACAGCGCGTGGTCCCCCGCTAGTACACGCGCGAGTAGCACGGGTCCCCAGATGAGGTATTTCCACTGGGGCGCGCGGCCGAGGCGGCGCCGGACGCTCAGGAGCCCGTAGGCCGTCGGCATGAGCGCGAACATGACCTTGTGGGCGCGAGCGAAGCCGACGACGAAGGGAACGCAGAGCGACGCCGTGTAGAGGAGGTGGTACCCGCGCGCCGTCAGGAGCCCCTTGCGCACCAACGTCATCAGCAGCGACGCGAGTTGAATGGGGAGGGCGATGCAGAGCGGCCAGAGCGGGTTGCCGTTGGCCAAACAGCCGAGGGTCGCCATCCACTGACAATAAGCGTAGAAAAATTTGAAACGGTCGATCGTAGCCGGTGAGGCGCCGGCCCAGTAGGGCATCGTTCCCGTCGTCGTCTCGGACGCGTCCTCGCGCAGTCGGGCGGTCGCGACGTCCGCCGCGATCAATGAAGCGAGGACAGCTATAGACGCTCCGACTGCCGCGCGCTCCCTCATGACCGTAGAAGCGTCCAGCGACGCCGCCGCGATTGCTGCGCAGGCGAACGACCGCAGCGCGAAGATGATGTTGTGGGCCCGGAACTCCTGCCAGATCATGGGTTTCTTCGCGACGCGTTCCCGAGGGACGTGGAACTTGATGGACGACAGCGACAATAGGGCGTGCGGCAGAAGCCACAGTAAAGCGTTCGGCCCGCGTAGCCCGCCGGTCGGGTCCGCCGACCAGATGCCGCGGTGGATGCGGACAACGTAGTGTCCGAGGCACCAGAGCCCGAGCACCTTGTGCACCTGCGACCGGTCCTCGTGCGTGAAGAGCTTGGACGCGCGCGAGACCGTTTTCGCTTTCGCCTCGGGCTGGAGCGCGCGCATGCGGTCGAGCGCCGCCTTCGAGTGCTTCGCGGCGTGGAAGGCTTTGCTCGCGTCCTTGCCGTGGAACTTGCGCAACACCGCGGCGCCGCCGGGGTGCTCGCGCGCGTACTCTGTGACGTCGACGTCGACGCCGTCGATCTGGACCACGATGTCGGCGACGTCGGCGCGCAGCGCGTCGACGGCGGCGGTGTCGCCCTTCTTTCGCAGCGCGTCGACGGCGCGCGCGCGTAGCGCGTCGTTGGCGCCGACGCGGACAGTCTCCGACTCGACGCTGATCGCGGGGGCAGCCAAAGAGCCATCACCACCAGCAGAATCAAGCTTGTACCGAATTTGCGTGCGATAAAAACCGACTTTTCGCAGCCCTGATGGCACGTGCAGACCGTGGGCTGCGCTCAGCAAGACCCAGACCGCCAGGGGCAGCCCGAGCAGCCCGCGCGGGGCCATATTGTTGGGCCGATCTGAGATCCGCATGATGTCATGGCTAGTGGGGCTCGACGCTACCAAAAATAAGCCACACACTTGTTGTTACCCGAGCTCCAGGTCCGTCGAGTGGAAGACTGCCGTTGCGTTTCCAGAGAACCCCGCACCGTCGAGATCCTAGACTAGTCTAGAGTTGGAGTTCGCTTGGCTGGATTTTGGCAATCCTATCCGTGCTGTGCTGCCCCTCCGTGCTGTGCTGTGCGATCCGTGCCGCCGAGGCTACCGGAGCCGACGAATACCTTCGACGGCGAGGTGCCGCACGGCAGGCTTGGCGTCCGCTACGACACCGGCACCTCGCACCGCGATGCTGCCACTGCCGTGAGGGGTGCAGCAGTTCCGTTGCGGCTCCCGCGGTGGCCCGCAGGCGGCGGATCCCGCCATGCGGCGCGCCGCCTGGGCCCTGGCATTGTGGCCGTGGGGGATGCCCGCCGCGCGGCCGGCGCCGGAGGCGGACAGCCTCGCGGTCGCCAAGCTCCGGGACTTCAACGCGCAGCGCGGCTGCGCGGGCGCGGTATGCACCGTGAAGCTGTTCTTCGTGCACCTGCACAAGTGCGGCGGCACTACGGTGGAGAGCTATTTCCGGCAGGCGTACGGCGACGCGTTCCTCGTGCCTGACACGGGGCACGAGGGCGAGCTCCGCGACGCGCTGGTCGTGCAGAACAAGGCGCGGATACGCGCACTGCGCGCGTTCGCGCGGCCGTACCGCGTCTTCGCGCGGCACATCGCCTACGGCTACCACGCGACGGTCGACTGCGCGCGGCCGCTCTACATGACCATGCTGCGCGAGCCGACCGCGCGCCTCCTGTCGCTCTACGGGTATCTCATGTTCGGCGAGGGGAAAAAGTACCGCCGCTTCCCCGCCAACGCCACCTTCGGCGAGTTCGTGCGGCACCGCACGACCGGCACTTGCGCCGAGTCGACGGGGGGCGTCTACCAGGAATACTGCCTCTCCAACTACCAGACGCGCAAAATCTGCGGCTACTACGCGATCCTCGAGACCGCCGAGCCCTCCGAGGAGACCTTCCGCTGCGCCGCGCGCCACCTCGACCTCTTCTTCTTCGTCGGCACAGTCGAGCGCATGCAGGAGAGCCTCTGCGCACTCGGCCACCTCCTCCAGTGGCGCTTCTCCTTCGACGCGAAGAAGAAATTGAACCCGTCCGCCCACGCCGCGACGACGGACGAGGACCTGGAACACCTCGTCCGCTGGGACCGGAAACTCTGGCATCTGGGCGACCGCCACCTCGACGAGACGCTCCGGGGGCTCCCGGCCGGCACCTGCGCGCCCCCCGCAGCGTCCCAGCGGCCCCACCTAAAGGGCCGCTAGCTGACACCTGCGCCGGCTTCCGGCATCTACGTAACATCGAATACAACTCAAAATAAGCCACACACTTGTTGTTACCCGAGCTCCAGGTCCGTCGCCGCGCGCACGCGCTCGAAGCGCGCGATGCTCCGGAACGCCTTGATCTGCGCGAAGCCGAGGGACGCGGGCGCCCTCCTGGAGATTTGCGCGGGCTGGACGCGCGGCGCGCGCGGCCGCGGCCGCCGCTGCGTCTTCCGCGTGCGCTCGCCGACGGATTTCGACAGCGTCGGCAGCGTTGACACTGATGCGACGTCGAGCGTTTCGGGCGCGGCCGTCAGATCCGCATCAGCACTACTCCACCGCTCGTGGCACCCGCGCCAGAGGCGGGCGTCGAGCGTCGCATGGGCGCCGTCGCCCTCGTCCAACGACGCAACAGCGTCGTCGTAGTTTTTTGGCGGCCCCGCCCTCCGACTTCCATTCCGGATATCCACAGCACACGCGCGGGCCGCGCTCGCGCGCTTCTCCCACGTCGCCGCGCGTCGTTCTAAGTCACAGAGCTCCGCCTCCCGCTCCCGCAGGACGTTCTCTAGATGATGTAGAGCATCGGACCCGGGCGGCGGCGGCGGTACCACTCCTAAAGCCTCCGTACTCTCCCGCTCGAACCCTTCACTTTCGTTCCGTAGCTCCGTTAATTGCTGATTAAGCCGGTCCGCATCCTTCAAGGCCTGGTCGCGCTTCCTCTTCTCCAAGGTAGTAGCCACGGCTTTATCCCTATCAGACTTCTCCAGTGACTTGACCTCGTGCTTTACTTCACTCTTGCGTTGCGAGTCCTCGGCTATTTTCCTGGAAACAGCAACAATCCCCTCGTGCTGGAACGCCAATTCTTCCCGCAACACTTCCGTACGCCTATACTTCGCTTTCGCGACTGCGTTCAGGTTGTGGTAGGCGGTCTTGAAGTGCGCGTCGACCCTTTGAGATAACTCTTCCCTGAAAGCATTTTCGGCGTCGGTCTCGACGTTCTGGAGGAGGCGCTCCTGGTCCAGCGCCTCGTTGTCGGCGTTTTCCTGCGCTCTTCTCGCCTCCTCTCGCGCTCTATCTAGATCGCCTTCCAGCGTCTCGTTCTCCAGATACAACTCCGTCCGTCGCTCTCTCTGTAACCTTAACTGCTCGACTTCCGCAGTTAACAGAGTTTTCTCATGTTTCAACTGAGTCGCGCGCTGTTTCCGCTCTCGCGCGTCTTGTCTTTCGGAGCATTCAAACAACTCGGCCTGCTCATCAGCACAAGCCCGCTTCTCGGCTAAGGTCAGGCGCCTCTCTTCGTTCTCTCGGCTCAGTCGCGCATTCAGGTCCCGCGTGTCCCGATACACCCGTTCGGCCTCGTCGCAGGCCCGGGTCAGGGCTTCGACCTGCAGTTGGTGCGGCGTCTTCTTCTTCTCCTTCTTGCCCTTCTTGCCCTTCTTCTTCTTCGGCATCGTTTGTTGTGTTTTGTAAAATAGCTATAGTCAATTCGGCTTGCGGGGGCGCGCGCCTAGAGGGTTGACGGGGGAGCTATGTTGTGTTTGTGGTGGGGGCAGCTCCTGGCGGGCAGCCCCCTGTCGCCGCTGGGGCTGCTCTCCCGCAGCGGTGCTACGCCCGGTCCGGTGCGCCCTCTCGCGCCGCGACGGCGGACTCCTGGGCCCGCCGCGCCCGGCACAGGGCTTTTAGCGCGGCTGGGCCGGTTTTGCGCTGCGTACCCCGCACGCTATCGGTGTCGAGATAGCCTTCTTGTCCTTCGTTCGGCGAAGGGGCTTTCTCTCGCCATGTGAATCCTTCGCATGTGTCCTTTTTGCTAGTGTCTTACAGGTCTAGCTGCCTGCAGTCCATAAGTTGGGCGAAGGCGCTGCAGCGGCGCACTGCACTCGGCGACCCACGGCAAACAGCCTCTAGCAAGTATAATTGCCATACATTCGAATCGCGGCGCAGCGTCCTTCGCTGCGACCCAGTTGCCAGTGTTGCAAAGCCTGCACAGACTGCACAGCCTACAACCAGCGGCGCATCCCGCACCGATGGCCGCCTACGACACCCAAACAAACGTCTGGACCGCCGCCTCGGACGGCGACCTCGCTACCGTAAAACGGTGCATCGAGAGCGGCGCGCACGCGCCCCACACGCCGGACGCGCAAGGGTACACGTGCCTCCACGCGGCGGCGTCGTACGGCCACCACGAATTACTACAGTACTTAATAGCGAGGCCCGGCGTGAACCTGAATTGCGGCGACGAGGACGGCGACACGCCGCTGCACGTCGTCGAGGACGTGGAGTCGTGTCGGATGCTGCTGGCCGCGGGCGCCGATCCTAGTAAACGAAATGGCGACGGCCTGTCGCCGGCGGGCAACGCGCGGGGCGAGGGGCGCGACGCCATCGCCGATTTACTGGCGCAAGCGCACCCGGCCGCGGCCGCGGCCGACGACGTTGCGGTAATAGCCGCGAGACGGGAAGCCGCGGCGGACGGTGATGAAGCGATGGAGAAGCTCGAGCTGTCGCTGAATCAACTGTCCGAGGCCGCCGGTGTTCCCCAGGAGGAGAGCAGCAATAAGCGGGCGCGTGTGTAAAAAACAACAATGTTAGCTCCCGATGGTCTCGACGGAGGGAAAGCGCCCGCTCCCATCATCCTCGAGCCACGTCGTCTGGCTGTCTTCGTCTTCGATCAACCGCGGCGGCTCCTCGCTCGGGTCCGTCCTAAAAGAATTCATCGAGCCCACGGTCTGGGGTCGCGACGGGTTCGCCGGGTCGGGGATGCCGCTCCATTCATGCCAGTCGGGAGGCTTCGCGCCCGGTCGTAAATCGCCACTCTCCCTCGCTTTCGCATTGATCTCGCCATCGTAGCCCCACCGCGAGTACCGCATGATCTGCATGGCCTTCCAGGGCTCCAAATTGTTCTCGTAGGCGTACTTCAGGTACTCCTCGGCCCGATC
>JACLAA010007224.1_pt1 | contig 11236 bp, 9 predicted proteins | sample 8027891 | NCBI WGS metagenome assembly JACLAA01 (sample SAMN15724900, study PRJNA655200) | protist metagenome | isolation source: fluorescence activated cell sorting (FACS) single amplified genomes of... | place: Spain: Blaines Bay Microbial Observatory, Mediterranean Sea | collected 2016-01-19 | reverse complement strand
TCGTCTAAAATTGCTTCAGACTCATTTAATTGGTTTTTTGGCATTAGTTTTGGTAAATTAAATTTTAATGATAATTCTAAATGTTAACTCTATTTGCTTTGCTTATATAGATTAATCAAGTTAATTAATTAGGTACCTATTATACTTGAATACTTGAAAAGATATCGATTAAAAACGTAAGTAGAACAAAACCTAATAATGGAGAAAGGTCAAAACCAAGTAACGGTGGTACAATGCCCCGAAAAACTCTAAGATAAGGGTCCGCTATTCGCGCTAACGTAGAAAAAGGCTGTCCGTAAAAATTTATGTTAGGAAACCATGTTAGATATACCCTTAGCGTTAACATTACGATATAGCATTTTAAGAAACCCGCAATACCACTACACATTGTAAGTATAATTGTACCTAGCATTTTAATTTATTTAAGGTTAAAAATTATTTTAAATTGATATTAGCATATTAACTTGCATTATAAAATGCCAAGTTAAGTTTTTAAAGCTAGTGAAGAGACTTGAACTCATAACCGACTGATTACAAATCAGTTGCTCTACCAATTGAGCTACACCAGCTTTGGAATAACGTACCCAAAAAATAGTATAGCAAAAAATTAGTATATAGAAAAGTCTTTTTTTAAGATTAAAGCTTGCATATTTACCCTGTTATTATATATTATATAAATTAATTGAAAACAAAACTAATTTTTAATATGGCTAAAAGTAAAGGGGCGAGAATTCAAATTACTCTCGAACATCGATGTGAACAAGGAGTTTATCGTTATCATACGTCAAAAAACCGTAGAAATACCACGGAACGTTTACTTTTAAAGAAATATTCACCGGTAACAAAGAAACACGAAATTTTTAAAGAAATTAAATAATAGGTTACTAACTGTATGGTAGAAAATACGAACGAGATGAAAAAAGAAGTAAATTTTGATTTACTAACTTATAAAGATACAAAACTATTGAGCAATTTTCTTAGCGACCAAGGAAAAATTCTTCCGCGTCGAGTTACAGGGTTAACCTCAAAGCAACAAAAAAAAGTAACAAAGCTTATTAAAACCGCAAGAATTGCAGCTTTATTACCATTTGTTGTCGGTAAAGGGTAATTAACTCTCTAATTAGAGATTTTTGAAAAATTAACGATGGTTCCTCCTTGTTTTTGGCTCAAATTATTCCATTTATATGAGACCAATAAATGCAGCGGTTCAAATCACAAATTTATTGAATTGCCATCATTTCTTAATAGTCGGTTGGTAATTTATTATTCTTTCGTTATTTGCAGCCCAGAACTGAAGGCCAGGGATTTTTTTAGCTAAAACTATGGTTTATGCTATAATTATTTCAAAATCGAATTTAAGGTAAAAAAAGTAAATTTTATGACACCTTCATTAAGTGCTTTTCTAAGTAGCGTTTTTTTAGCGGTATTTATTGTTGTTGTACCAATTTCGGCTGCGTTAGTATTTGTAAGCTCATCAGATAAGATTGTTCGTGGTTAAGAATTAATCTTAAGATAGCAATAAAAAGCCCTAGAGAATATCACGAAAAAAATTTCATGACATTCTCTAGGGCTTTTTCTTTTGTATCAAATTTTAGAAAGTATAGAAATATTAAAAATTCATTTCTGCAGCTTGAACTTTTTCAAACTGTTTCTTTTTAATAACTAATAAAATTTGAGCTACTGTAACCGTAAAGAAGAATACAATCATACCTTTAACACGATTCGGATTCTGTAAAACAATTTCTGTTTCACCTTGTCCAAAACCACCAACATTAGGATCTAAAGTTAACGGTTGATCAGCTTTAACAGTATCGTTTACTTTAACCGCGATCTCAAGACCCATCGGAATTGTTTGTTTAACATCCCCATTAGCCGTTGCTATTGTTAGGTCCTTACCTTTTTCTCCAGGTTCAATCGCTTTAACTTGTCCTGCCACAGTTGAAGTAAAAGCATTATTATTACTCTTTTCTCCTGTAGGGTAAACTTGACCTCGACCACGGTTACCTCCAACATAAACAGGGTAATTTAGGAAATTTACCTCACTATTTTGTGCAGGATCCGGCGCTAAAACTGGGAACGTAATCTGCTGGTACTTTTTACCAGAAATCGGCCCAACTACAAGAATATTAGGTTTTGCTTTACTGTAAGGTGAAACAAAGACCCCTTTCGTTTTTGCTTTGATTTCATCTGAAAGACGATCTTTTGGAGCCAGCTTGAAACCTTCTGGAAGGACTAATACGGCACCTACGTTAAGATCCCCTCTTTTACCATTAGCCTGAATCTGTTTCGTAGATAAATCATACGGAACACTTACAACAGCTTCAAAAACTGTATCTGGTAAAACAGCTTGTGGAACTTCAATTTCAACAGGTTTTTGAGCTAAGTGACAATTGGCACACACGATACGACCCGTTGCTTCACGCGGATTTTCATAAGCATTCTGTGCAAAAACAGGGTATGCATATGAAACTTTAGGGAAGAAAACTGTAACTGCAATTCCTAGAACTAGGAAAACAGATCTAAAGTTTTTAATCATTAGAGTATTTTAATTTTTTAAATAGATTACATTTAAGTATTATACACTTAATATTTATTAATACCTTGGTATTAACTTATTGAACTTCCTTCTTAATCAAGATTACAGCACCTGAGCCACCTAGATAAAGACTTAATAAAGCTCCCGATAATAAGATTTGAGTTATTGGATCTGTTGATGGCGTTATAATAGCGGCAATTATTGTGCAAAGTACAATTACGTATTTCCAGACTGAAAGCATCTTTTTACCCGTTACAATACCTAATAAACCCAGTACAACTTGTACAGCAGGTACTTGAAAAGCTAGACCTGTTGCAAAAAGTAAAACGGCCAAAAAATCAAAATATTGGTCAAAGGACCAAAATGGTTCAACTACTTCGGATCCGTAAGAAATAAAAAATCTTAATGCGGCTGGGACAAGAAAAAAGTAAGAAAAAGCTAAACCTAAAAGGAAAAGTATTCCAGACCCCAAACTTACGGGCAAAACAATGTCTCGTTCTTTTTTTGTTAACCCTGGGATTAAATATAACAGAAGTTGGTATAAAACAATCGGGCTACTAAGTAGAAGACCGCAAAAAGCAGCTATTTTTACAGAAGCAAAAAAATATTCTCCTGGAGCAAATTGTAAGAATTTTACACCGATGGCAGGAGCTTGAAATACCCTTACTATTTCCTTAACGTCAGCGAAACAAAAAAGTGTTATTGCGACTAATATCGAAATGCAAAAGATAAGTCGTTGACTAAATTCTTCAATATGTTCTGAAAGAGCCATTTCATCGTCGGCTAGCTCATTCATTCTAATAATATTTGTTCGAGTCGATTTACGGTAGGTTAATTGATTCCTTAAAAGTATATTCATGTACCAATAAATAAAATTTATGCTTCTTAAAGATAGTTTAACTTACATTGAAGGCTCGTCTTGTGACTTATCTACAATAATGCATTCTGTTGTTAACACCATACTTGCAATAGAAGCAGCATTTTGAAGAGTCGAACGTGTAACTTTTGCAGGATCAATTATTCCAATTTGGAACATATCTACTAATTCATTTGTAGCGGCATTATAACCAACTTCAAAATCTGCTTCCTTTACTCGCTCTAAAATAACACTACCATTTTGGCCAGCATTTGAAGCAATCTTTTTCAAAGGTGCACTCAGTGCTTTCTCAACAATTAAAGCTCCAATTAATTCATCTTCCATTAAATTATCTTTAGCCCAATCTAAAAGCTCTTCTGAAATATGGGCTAATGTAGTACCCCCTCCGGGAACAATACCTTCTTCAACTGCTGCTTTTGTTGCATTTACTGCATCCTCAAGCCTTAATTTTCGATCCTTCATTTCTGTTTCTGTAGCCGCACCAACTTTTATTAGAGCAACACCACCACTTAGTTTTGCTAGCCTTTCTTGAATTTTTTCTTTTTCGTAAGCAGAATCCGTTGTTTCAAGTTGTCGACGTAATTGCTCACAACGAGCAAGAACTTCTTTTTTATTTTCATCAGATATAATTGTTGTTGAATCCCGACCCACGATTACTCTTCTAGCGTTACCTAAAGATTCTAATTCAATATTTTCTAATGTTAAACCAGCATCTGCACTAATAACTTGACCACCCGTTAACACGGCAAGATCAGATAATAAAGCTGTTCGACGAGCACCAAAACCTGGGGCGCGTACAGCTACAACATTTAAGATGCCTCGCATTTTGTTGATAATAAGGGTCGCTAAGGCCTCTTTTTCAACATTATCGCTGATGATAAGTAATGGTTGGTTTGTTTTCGTAATTAATTCTAGAGTTGGTAAAATATCTTGTTTCACCAATGTTATTTTTTTATCGGTTAATAATATCTTGCAATTGTCCAGAACAACTTCCATACGTTCTTGGTTTGTAACGAAATAGCCTGATATAAAACCTCGCTCAAACCCCATTCCTTCAGTTATTTCGAGTTCATTTACTGTAGATTTACCTTCTTCTAGGGAAATTAAACCTTCTCTTCCAACTTTATCAATTGCACTGGCAATTAACGAACCAACTTCTGTATCGTTTCCTGCGGAAATAGTCGCTACTTTGGTTATATCAGAAAGACTTTCAATAGGTCTTGCATAATCTGTTACTCGGCTTACTACAAATTGTGTAGCTTTTTCAATTCCACGTTTTAAAACAATTGGGTTTGCTCCTGCTGCGACATTACGCATACCTTGTTTAATAATTGCATAGGCCAATACCGTTGCTGTAGTTGTTCCATCTCCGGCAACATCATTTGTTTTTGAAGCCGCTTGACGAATTAAACAAACCCCTGTATTTTCTAAATTATTTGTTAAGTTAATTTCTTTTGCAATAGTAACACCATCATTAACAATTTGAGGAATTCCAAACTTTTTGCCTAAAACTACATTTCTCCCTTTTGGACCTAATGTTATCGAAACTGCTTCTGCTAAGGTATCCATACCTTTCTCTAGAGCTTTTCTTGCTGCTTCTTGATACAAAATCGTTTTAGCTGGCATAAAATGTTAAAATTAAATTATTTAACTGACTCTTTTTACAACAATGCTTTGTTATTACCGTCTTTCTAATAAATCTGGCTCAGGCTGGACTTGAACCTGCGACCTTGGGCTTATGAGTCCCCTGCTCTAACCAACTGAGCTACTGAGCCACCGAATCGTATTTATATAACATAGCAAAAATTTTGTTTTTTGTAAAAATTTATTTTCATAAAATTTTTATCGCAAAACCAATTATTATTTTGTATAATTAACAAGAGGGTTACTAACTCAATGGTAGAGTACTCGGCTTTTAACCGAATAGTTCTGGGTTCGAGTCCCAGGTGACCCAGGCAATAAATTACTAGTTAACTTATAAAAGTTTATAAAGTCTACATAAACTTATTTAGATTTCCCGCTTTTTACAGGTTAAAACATATTAAAAATAAATTTTGAAGAATTGTAGTGTTACAATCATATATTAAATTTAAATTCCGATTGCCCTTTAATGTCTAATTGATAAAAATTTATAATTAATGCTAGAAACCATTTTTAAGAATCCAACTCAACAAGTATCATCCAAGTATAATCCCCAGATCCGACAAATAAATTTAATAGGAGAAAAATTTAAAAATTTAACAGATTTACAATTACAAAATAAAGGAGAAGAATTAAAACAAGCCGTTCGGGAAAAAGGATTAAATGAGTCCATTGTAAATGAATCTTTTGCTCTTGTACGAGAAGCCAGTGAACGTGTCTTAGGGCTCCGTCATTTTGATGTTCAATTAATTGGGGGTTTAATTTTAAATGAAGGCAAGATTGCCGAAATGAAAACAGGCGAAGGTAAAACTATAGTCGCTTTACTCCCAACTTTTGTCAATGCATTGTCTGGTAAAGGTGTACATGTAATTACGGTAAATGATTATTTAGCTAAACGTGACGCTGAATCAGTGGGCCAAGTCCATCGTTTTTTAGGATTAAAAGTTGGCTTAATCCAAGAAAATATGACGGCTGAAGAGCGGAAGGAAAATTATAAAGCTGATGTTGTTTACGTAACAAATAATGAATTAGGGTTTGATTATTTACGTGATAATATGGCCCTAACAGCAGAGGAAATAGTTCAAAGACCTTTTTATAATTGTGTAATTGATGAAGTTGATTCAATATTGATTGATGAAGCAAGGACACCGTTAATTATTTCTGGTCCAAGCGAAGCACCTACACAAAAATATTTACAAACTGCTAAAATTGCGACGACATTAAAACGCGATGTCCATTATCTTGTAGATGAAAAAACACAAAATGTTACGTTAACTAATGAAGGTATTTCTTTTAGCGAACAAGTCTTAGGGATTGTCGATCTTTATAACCCGGATGAACCGTGGATGTCATATATTTTAAATTCGGTAAAAGCAAAAGAATTATTTGAATTGAACAAAAATTACATTGTTAACGAAAACCAAGAAATTGTTATAGTTGATGAATTTACAGGCCGTACAATGAGTGGTAGACGTTGGAGTGATGGTTTACACCAGGCTGTAGAAGCAAAAGAAAATGTTCCAATTCAAGACGAAAGTCAAACTCTTGCATCGATAAGTTACCAGAATTTATTTCTATTATATGAAAAATTATCGGGAATGACGGGCACGGCAAAAACAGAAGAAGGTGAGTTTGAAAAAATATACAATCTTAATGTTCTACCTGTACCAACAAATCGACCTATAAAAAGAAAGGACCTTTCTGATTTAATTTACAAAAATCAATATATTAAATGGCGTGCCATAGCACAAGAATGTGTGGAGATGTATAATATTGGTCGGCCCGTGCTAGTGGGTACAACTACAATTGAAAAATCTGAATTATTAGCTGCTTTACTTAATGAATATCAAATTCCTTATAGACTTTTAAATGCAAGACCTGAAAATGTTGAAAGCGAATCGGAAATTGTAGCACAAGCAGGTTGTAGAAAAGCCGTTACTATTGCGACTAACATGGCGGGTCGTGGTACTGATATTGTATTAGGTGGAAATCCAAAATATTTAACTATTTCCTTACTTAGAAGCTTTTTCAAGGAAGGAAAAACAGATACTATAGAAGATGAAATCAAAGAATTTTCTGCTACAACGGATGAATTTATAATCGCATCTATTAATCAGGATTATGAAACTTTTTTAAAAAGTTCTATAACAGAGTTGCAAAAAGATAAAGATCCAGCCACAAAATGTTTCGTAAATCTATATACTAAGATTTTTGAAAAAAGTAAAGAAAATGTAAAGCAACAAGGTGAAATTATAAGAAAGTTTGGGGGTTTACATGTAATTGGCACAGAGCGTCACGAATCCCGTCGAATTGACAATCAACTTAGGGGAAGATCTGGCAGACAAGGTGATCCAGGATCATCACGATTTTTTTTAAGTTTGGAAGATAAATTATTAAGAATATTTGGTGGGGACCAAATTTTGAATGTTCTTCAAACTATAGGTTTTCAGGATGATCAACCAATACAATCCTCACTATTAGATAATAGCTTAGAGTCGGCTCAAAAAAAGGTAGAAGCCTATTATTTTGATACAAGGAAACAGCTTTTTGAATATGACCAAGCTCTAAATAGTCAACGAAATGGAGTTTACGGAGAAAGAAAATTGATTCTGGAACAAAATAACCATAGAGCTTTTCTAGTAGATTTTGCTGAAAGAACTTTAGATGATATATTTCTAACTTTACAAAATTTTAGTGAGGTAAGTACTGATAGTAATAGATTAATCTTGGAAAAACTTCAAACATTATTGGGAATCCCTTTTTCGATAGAATTATCAGAAAAAGAAAGTTCTTCTCTAACCTTATTGCAACAACAAATTCAAATATCTTATGATTTGAAAGAGTTGGAACTAGAATTGATTGAGGTTGGTTTACTACGGGAATTAGAGAAATCATTCTTATTAAAACAAATTGATTTTTCTTGGAAGGAGCACTTACAAAAAATTGTTTTTTTAAGAGATTCTATACGGTGGAGAGCCTACGGACAAAAGGACCCTTTAACAGAATATAAAAAGGAAGCATTTAATTACTTTACAATTATGTTAGCCAGAATAAGACACCGAGTAGTGTATTTTATGCTGCGAGCAAAGATATACTTAGTATAAAAAATGTTTATAATTTAATTCTCTACTGTTAACATTCTAAGCATAAAAAACAATTACCACTTAATTGTCATTTTGTTAAATAGATGACGATTAAGTGGTAATTATTTTAATAATTTAAAAATCTAAAGGCTAAACTCCGAACTGGTTTCCACGTCTGTATTGTAGATACGCTGCCACAAAAAGCCCTAAAATTGTTACTGGCACTAAACCAAGAACAATACCTGAAAGTAATACTTCAACCATAGTTACTAGTTATTGACTATAAAAATAAAAAAAATAAATACTTTAGAGAATTATACCTCTTATAAAACCCTATTAGTTTTCTAATTCAGAAAATAAACTACTTTCTGTAATATCCCCTAACGTAATTGTAACAAGATCAGATTTTGTTAAAATAGAGTCACCTGAATTAAACATTCGATTAGCATGCCTCATACGTGCAGTATCGATAGCATTGCTAATAGTTCGGGCATTCGCAAATAATGGTTGTTGACTACGTCTTTCAATATAGTCTAAAAGAGCTGCCTCTGCATCACTCGTCATTCTATATTGTTGTTCTTCAAGAATTAAACGACCAATCTTGATTAATTCTTCAGGTGTATAGTCAGGGAAATCAATATGGTTAGCTACACGTGATGATAAACCGGGGTTTGATTCATAGAAGTTATCCATTCTATCTTTATAACCAGCGAATATAACAACAAGGTCTTCACGTTGATTTTCCATTACTTGAAGCAAAATTTCAATAGCTTCAGACCCATAATCCCTTTCGTTATCTGGCTTATATAAATAATAAGCTTCATCAATAAATAAAACGCCACCCATAGCACGTTTTAGAACTTCTTTAGTTTTAGGGGCTGTATGCCCAATATATTGCCCAACAAGATCATCTCTTGTAACGGTAATTAAATGACCTTTACGGATATAACCAAGTTTGAAAAGGATATCAGCCATTCGCGTCGCTACTTCTGTTTTACCAGTACCTGGACTTCCTGTGAACGACATGTGAAGCCCCACCGAGCTTGTTCCCAAACCTAAGCCTAAATTTTTTCTCAGACGTTGAACTAAGAGTAGTGCAGCAATTTCTTTAATACGAAGTTTTACTGGAGCTAAACCAACTAGATCTTCTTCTAACTGATCAATAATCCCTTGAATATTCGTCTTGTTATACTCTTCTTGTAAGTTTACTGCCATGACTTAATATAACGTATTTTTTCCTTATATATTCTTTTTTTAAATAATATCACAAATCTTATTTGTCTGTATGAAATATTTTGCATTTATCTCACAAAAATATGAAGGAATTGTGTATTTTCTACTTCGAATGTAGTACGTTGCTAATAAATTTTTATTACCAACCCTAATATTACTTAACTAATTACCCCAGCTAATCCTAGTAAATAAAAGGCAATAGAAAATAACCGAAGTTTGTAAAATAAATTTTAATCATCTATTTAATTTTTTTAGGAAAAATCCGAACTCGCTTATTTTGTTCTTTCCCTACAGTAAGGGCGGAAAGCTGGTAATGTGCAACTAATTCATGTTGTTGTTTTCTTATATAATCTGGTCTTGGTAACAAATCAATTATCTTATTTTCAGGAATAATTACTTCTTCAATCGCTAATCTTGTTTCCTCTAACGGCGTTAATAATTTCTGGCTTCTGATAGCCGCTGTAACCTTAGTACTCTCATCTTCCAGATCTACGGAATTTATAGAATTCTTTTTTGCTAAAAAACGTAATGCTTTCGCAATTTGAAGTAAATTGTTGCTTTGAATCGTATATATTGGTATATTTTTCGACTGCGATATTTGTTTTAATTTTTTATTGTTCTTAACAAGATTGGTCAAAGCTAAAATGGCATCTGCGTATTGAAGCTCTTTAGTAATAACAATAGGTAACCTTAAAGTTTTTATTAAAGATTTTAAATCTTGATTATTGATTCCATAGATGTACAGGAATTTGAATTCCTGGTCAGGGCCATTCTTATTATATTTGTTGCTTTTTAAATTGCGCTTTGTTTTTGGTTTGGCTGTTTGATTGATACGTTTACTTAATTGAGTGTTTTTTGACCCTTTCTCAATAAAAGACCTGTTTGCTAAATTAGATTGAATTGCATCGTCTTCTTTTGAATTGTAGCAAAGTCCACATTCAACAAAATTTTCTGCTTTTCCTGATTTACTAATCACGGACCTTCGTTCCATTGGAAGGTTTTTACCTTGAAGTACTAAATCTACAGATTGTTCAATATTTTCATGAATAACCCATGTTTTAGGATCATGTATTTCGATTGCAATATCAAAAGTCGGTGGGGCTTTTCTTTCAAGGATGCTCTTAGAAGAGCCGCGGCGTTTAGCTTCTTCATCTCCTAATGTAACATATTGTATTCCGCCAATTAGATCTGTAATCGTTGGGTTTTTGATAAGGTTTTCTAATGAGTTTCCATGTGCAGTCCCAACAAGTTGCACTCCCCTCTCTGCAATTGTTCGTGCAGCTGCAGCTTCAAGTTCAGTTCCAATTTCATCAATGATAATAATTTCTGGCATATGATTTTCTACAGCTTCAATCATAACCTCATGTTGGTTTTGTTGATTTGAAACCTGCATCCTCCTCGCTTTCCCAATCGATGGATGAGGTAAATCTCCATCCCCTGCAATTTCATTTGATGTATCAATAATAACAACACGTTTTTTCATACCATCGGATAATACTCGTGCTATTTCTCTTATTGCAGTTGTTTTACCAACACCTGGCCGTCCTAAAAGTAAAATGGATTTTTTTTGTTCTAGAAGATCGCGGATGAGACTTACTGTACCAAAAATTGCTCTCCCAATTCTACATGTGAGTCCAATAACACTCCCATTTCTATTCCTTAAAGCACTAATTCTATGTAATGTTTTTTCGATGCCTGCTCGGTTATCGTCGCTAAACTTCCCTAATCTTTTAAGAATGTAATCTAAATCTTGCCAAACTATAGTTCGATAAGATAGGTATTCGGTTTTATCTGAAAAACGAGCTTCTGGTCGTCGACCAATATCAATAACAATTTCAATTAGTTGTGTACGAAGTGGGTGATTTT
>JACLAA010007827.1_pt1 | contig 11248 bp, 9 predicted proteins | sample 8027891 | NCBI WGS metagenome assembly JACLAA01 (sample SAMN15724900, study PRJNA655200) | protist metagenome | isolation source: fluorescence activated cell sorting (FACS) single amplified genomes of... | place: Spain: Blaines Bay Microbial Observatory, Mediterranean Sea | collected 2016-01-19 | reverse complement strand
AGTTGGGGGAAGTTGTTTCAACCGGGCGTGGAGATGGACGTGGATAAATTGAGAGATAGTTTGAGCGATAAGATTCTGCAGTACGTCCCATTTGGATCTTCCGCGTCGTGTGGAAGTAGTAACAAAAAAGGAAGTAGCAGTAATAGCGGATGCGCGATGGTTGTTCGAGACGATTACGCGAAAATCGCATCGAAAGATTTAAATCAGCAGTACCCGGAGAAAGTGTTGTTGTTCAAATCGGACGATTACGCCATGCCTTTGCTGGTAAACAACGAAAATTACAAAGATCAAGTGAAGTCATTATTCAACAACAAGCATGCGAACGTGTTCGGGCACGAGAATCATTCTGAGAGTTTTATTCGAAAACAGATTGAAGAAGAGAGACCTGGAGTGGCGCTTGTGCTATAAAGCGTTGACCGTGATTGACTATTTAATCGCCAACGGAAGCGAAACGATTGTGAGAGAGATTCAGAGAAGAATAGGGAGAGACTTGCAACCGTTGAAGACGTTTGAACATCGAGATCCAGAGAAAGGGAGAGACGAAGGGATTAACATCAGACAGAAAGTGACGAATATGATCGCTTTGTTGGAAGACCCGGAACGAGTGAGAGAAGTTAGAGAGAAGGCGAGGATGAACAGAGGGAAGTATAGTGGAATGAGCAACGCGGATTTGAAGGCGAGTCGCAACAGGAACTCTGCGAACGATACTTATAATAATAGAGCGACTTATAATAATAACGATAGCGCCACTAGAGTGGCGACACCGACGACGACATCAGTAATAGCATCACCATCAGCAACAACACCAGCACCGAAATCAAAAAACGACGGTGCTCATTCTGGAACGAGCGCTATGAGCAATGTGCTCAACGCTTTCGAGGACGACAAGGACGACGACGAGGACGACGACGATGGGGATAATGATGAGTTCATGACTGGAGGCGGGAACCAACGAAGCAAAGGACCCCCAACTTTCGTTCCTAAAGTTGTCATCCGAGACACTCCTATTCAACGTCCTCCGAATTCGGCTGGATTTAGTGCAACGCTGAAGCCGCCTCCGCGAGGAGGCAACGCCTTCGTGAACGCCAACAATACGAACTTGTTCTTTGAAAGTCGACCGGCGGGTAATACCCAGAAGCCCACGACGGCTTCTCCGACAATCTCTCTCGACGAACTCTTGGGGGGGAGGAAGTGGAGGAGGAGGAGGAGGAGGAGGAGCAACCAACACCAATCAGTCCTCGTCTACGGGAACTCCATACCAAAGCGCCGAAGATTTGTTTGGTTTCGAAGCAAACGTATCGAAACCTACGCCGCAACAACCAACAACGCGCGCACCACTAACTCCGGCACCAGCTGCCGCGATCGACGATCTGTTCTTTGGAATGGAGACGACGCCTACGGCACCGATAGCACAACCGGCTGTGATGCCGAAGCAGCAACACGTGGATCCGTTTTCCGATTTCGCGGCGTCGACGCCTTCGAAAATCAACTTTTCTAGTAACAACAATAGCAACAACAGAAACAAGAAACTTGACCCGCTCGATGCGTTAGATTTCGGTAGCTTAGGATTAAAGTAAACTCATCGCATCGATTTTTGTAAATAATAATAATAACACTATGATTCGCGAAAGTGGAATTATACATGGAGTTTTTGGTACCTACTGGTAGTTCTATACGCGCTAAAATCTATTATACTACACAAAACACAACTACTTTTCATCTCTTTCATTCTCGCTCCTAAGAAGAGTATACCGAACGAAGAAAGAAAGAGTTCCTCCTACCAGCTTCCTCTCACGTTATCTCCGCTCGAGCGAATGTCGTCGTAATCCACCTCTCTCTCCTCGTTCTCGTTCGTTACCACGGGTGGTTTGTCGTGCATCATATCTCTCGCGAAACTCCCGAAATCTCCCAGTTTCGGTGCCACGTTCTTTCGGTAAAAGTTGAACACGTTTGAAGAGAATTTGAGTCGCTTTTGTTGTTGTTGTTGTTGTTGTTGTTGTTGTTGTTGTTGTTGTTGCGTCGTTTTTGCTTTTGTCGCTGTTTCTTCTCCGTTATTAAATTCGTTCCGTAACAGCGCTCGCTCTTTCGTGCTTCTTTTGTTTTCTTCTCCCAAAGACGCCAACGAGGAGGAGGACGCTCCAAAATCATCGTTTCCATCATCATCACCGGCGGCAAAAATTGGAGACGACGAAGACGCGATTCCAAAACACGCGAGCAGCATTAGAAGCAGTAACGCGAGAAAGAGAAAGGAACTTTTCTTCTTCGATGCTGCTTCTTCGTTATCGCTCTTTCTCGTCGTCGTCGTCGCTAAGAGTGGCGTCGAATCGTAATCATCCTTGTTGTTGTTGTTGTAAAGCAGCGGCATCATTTTTTGAAGAATTGTGAGGCGCGTGTGACTGTGTTTTTTGTGTAAATTGAGTAAATTGTTGAAGCAGAAAAGAAAACACAACAAGAACGTGAAGAGGAATTTTTGAACACGCACGTTCTATTTACACATAATACACGACTAATGACATTCTCAATCGACGTATCTCTTCAACATTCTCAAGGCCTCGCTGTATTCACACGCGCCTTTACGTTCTTCTCCGCCTTGCGCGATTAACAAATCTTGAGCTAACTGTTTCGTGGCGACGTTTCTTCCCGCGCCGGTTCTCGACGCGGTAGCCGCGCCGACTGCGGTGGCTAAAGCCAAAGTCGCTTTCGCAGAAAGTTGTTTGGCTTCCTTTGTCGTCGTCATCGTCGTGCTATTACTATTACTACTGCTTCTGCTGCCGTTATTATCACTGCCACTACCGTTACTACTATCTTTCCCACTATCGCTCTTGGTCGACATCAATTTTTTGTATTCGAGAAATCCCATGACGATGGCACTCGCCGCAGAGTCGCCGCACCCGACCGTATCGCCGACGTCAATCGTGGGAGAGCCTACTTTAGTGCTATCGATATCCATATCGTTCTTTGAAAACAAAATCGCTCCATCCGGGCCGAGTTTTACGACGATCCATTCTAAATTGCCCGATCCTTCAAATTGAGGATGGTTGAACAAGCTATACGCCAACGTGCGAGGATTTTGTAACAACTCCTCGTTCGGATTTGGGTGTTCGACTAAAGCCGCTAACTCTTCTGCGGTCGCTAAAACGACATCCGTTCGCTTTATGAGTGAAATCAAAGCTTTCTTGCGCAACTCGGTTTCGTGAAAGGTGAACGCGCGTGGACCGGGGTCGAAAAACACCGTGCCGTCGTGTTTGTGAATAATATCCGCCGCGTCGACGACATCGTTCGGTGCGAGCTCATCGAACGCAAATCCGTTTACAAACATAGCTTTTGATTTCCTCAAAGCCGCTTTCACATCCGCGCCGAGCTTGTATTTTTCCGCCAGTAACGGCCACGGGCCGAGATCGTAGGAAGAACAAAACGCGTGCGAACCAGATCCATCCACCAACACGAAACAAACCAACGTTCGACTTTCCGAAGTACTGGGAGCAGAGGAGGATGTGGAAGAATTTTGCTTTTCCTCGTAACTGCGAAACCCGACGCGTTCTTCGCGCAAGACGTCTTTCATAAACGTCCCGTAGAAATCATTTCCAATCTGCCCTAACGAGACTGCTTTCAGCCCGAGCCTCCTCGCGGCGATTAAGAAGTTCGTGTTGCCACCAACCTCCAACTCCTCGCATCGCATCGCTTTCATTTTCTCCGTTCTCGTTAACAAATCGTTCAGAGTTTCCATCGTTTTCAACTCGTTCTTGTCTTCAGGGAGAGACTCCACGGAATGAAACACATCCACGCACATATTTCCGAGCGTGACTACATCGATATCTTTAGACTCGTCGTCGTCGACTTTATTCGCAGACACAGAAGAGAAAGAAGTTACTGCTTTTCGCGCACCGCATCCTCTTCCGTATTTACCTCTACTTTTCCTTCTCGTCGTCGTCTGAATCGTCGTCGCACCGTGATGAAACCGACGACGTTTCGACGAATGTAAAATTTCGTTTCGTGGGTGGTGGATTACTCGTTGTTGTTTTTGTTGCATCATCATCATCATCGGTCGTCAAGAAGACCACCACGTGTGCGGAATAAAACCTTAACTCAGAGCGCGCCCAAAAACTCTCTCCTTCTCTCTGTCTTTGCAATTTGCTAAAGTGTTTGTCTTCTTAAACTCAGCAAAAGTAGTAGTAGAGAGTAGTATTCGCAGAGTTGTGTATAGTATTGTTTTGAATTTTGAAGGGAAGCGACAAAGTGCGGGAAAGATGAAAAAAAAATTTTCATTCACGAAAAAAGCTCTTTGCTGCCTTTTTCAAGTGTCTGACGAGAAACGTGTCAAGTCTGTCTTCTTTTTTATCCACAAATAAAACTAATCTGTGGCGCACGAAATACTCTTAAAACTCCCTCAAGAACACTTTGACGACAACGCGCGTCGTCTCGAAAGATAGAAAGTATCATCATCATGTCGCAAATGTCCGCGAGTTTACTTTTTTCTTCTACTTCTTCTTTATTTATATCTTCATCATCTTCGAGTTTGAGAAGATGCAAAAGTCGATCTTCGTCGTCGTCACCGACAAAAACTCATCGTGATACTAAGAGTAATACTAAGAAGAAGAACAATAAAAACGCACGAGCGATGTCTTCCTCCTCTTCTTCTTCGTCCTCGACGGAACCAGATTGGAAAGTCAAACAGAGAGAACAAGACGCGTTAATCGGTAAAGAAGAAACCGCGGTGAAAACCAGAGTGGTTGAGATGTTGAAACCGATATTAGAAGGCGCAGATAAAGTGACTTCTCAAGGCGACGACGCCGCGCAGCTGCAGTTGCAAGGGGAGTTGTCGGAGAAAATTAGACAGGCGACAAAAATGTTGGAAGAAGGTCTCGTCGAGAGGGATTCGCAAGTGAGATTGCTCTTGTTAGCGGCGTTTTGCTCGGAACATTTACTGCTATTAGGCCCACCGGGGACGGCAAAATCTGAGATTGGTCGAAGGCTCTCGGCGTTTACTCAAGGACAATACTTCGAGAGATTGTTGACGAGATTTTCCGTTCCTGAAGAGTTGTTTGGCCCATTGAGTATGGTTGGATTAGAGAAAGATATGTACGTGAGAAAAATTGACGGGTATTTACCGACCGCACGAGTCGCGTTCGTGGATGAGATTTTCAAAGCGAACTCGGCGATTTTGAACTCTTTGTTGACCATCTTGAACGAGCGCTTGTTCGATAACGGTAACGAGCGCATTGAGGTACCTTTGTTGTGCTTAGTCGGCGCGTCGAACGAGTTACCAGAAAGCGAGGAGTTAGACGCGTTGTATGATCGTTTCTTGCTGAGATCTTCGGTAGAACAAGTATCTTCGACGGCGTTGAGAGATTTGTTGAAACTCTCCGAGGCGTCTGAGACGAAAGCGAGAGCTGATATCAACGACGAGCAAAAATTTTCGTTGAAACCGAGCGATTTTCAAGGTGTAAAAGAAAAAGCGTGCGAATCAACTACGGTTCCAGATTCTGTGATTAATTTGATGACAGATTTGCGCTCACATTTACAGGACAAGTGCGAACCACCCATTTACGTTTCCGATCGTCGTTTATTGAAAGCGGTGACTTTATTGCGAGTGGCGGCGTATACGGACGGTCGTTCCGTGGTTTCCGATTTCGACACTTTACTCTTAGCGCATGTTTTGTGGCAACGCCCGGGTGAGTCTGCCATGGTACAAGATTGGATTTTAGAACGTTTAGCGAAAGAGAGAGGTGTAAAGCAAGTTCAATATCTCCTCGCCGCTTTGTTCGGGCGAGCGTGTCGATCGGACGAAAACGACCAGGAAGAAGCCGCGCAGCTCTTAAAAGAAGCGCAAGGTTTGAAGGAAATCTTGACTTCTCAGTTAAACGATTTAGCTGGTGCCACTGCGGGTGGCGTCCCGCAACTGAAAAGACACGTCTGGTTATCTCCCGCCGAGTCTGAACGCGCCGCGCAATCCTTATCTCCCATGTTCAACAAAGCGAGAAAAGGTTTAGAGAAGTTATTAGAGGAATGCTTGACGTTAGAAGTCGCGCTGGAACGGAAAACGGAACCGCACGTCATGGCGTTGTTGTTGCCGGAATATTGGGCCGATTTTATTCGATCCGGGCCGATCGAAGACGTCAAGCCCCTCGGATTAAAGTAAAAATATTTAATAACATTTTTGTCAACCGCTTTGTTTTGTTTTTCCTTTATCGGTTTAGGATGGCTCCCCGGCGCCTCGATCGGGGAGAAAGTGAGGTATTCCCTCCTCACAAAATATTTTTACTCCCTCCTTCCGCGTGCACAAAGAGCAAAAGCGCAGAAGCCTAAGCGTTCTCGTCGTCATCATCTATTTGATAATGGTCTTCGTGAGAAGCGCTTCCTCGTCGTCATCGTCCCTCCTCTCGTTCCTTCTGAAGAGCACGACGACGACGACGAGTAGAATAAAACGAGGAAGCGAAACAACGAGAAAAACGATACAAAAATATTACTCGTCGTCGACGACTTTCGACCGCTCGGGCGAAACCATCTCTCGAGACATGCGCAGAAAAGATTTAGCGGAAGAGACGAGGTATTTCGCGCACGAGGATTACGAGTTGTTGCGTAAACTCGCAAGAAAAGCGAAACGCTCGGCGGACGAGGTCAATCCTGAACACGGGCAAAAGTTGAGAGAAACCGAGAGAAGAGAGCTCGCCAAACTTGTTCCTTCGCTTCGCGATGGCGACTTGACGAAAATTCTCAATTGGTTGCATAAAGATGGAACAGGAACGCGAGCGTAAATTTGTGCGTTTCGTGTGTTTTTGATATATAATCTGTTTTACCAGTGGTACATTATAGATTAACTATACCTAAAGCATCATCCGAAGAAGGACCAAACGTAGCCGACGACTTTCATGCCGGTCCACGCCAAGAAAATGCCTCCCACGCCGTAAAAGAATATCGTCGAATCTTGACGCATTTCACGTAGCTCTTGCTCCAGAAGCATTAACCTCTGGTCGATTTCTAACGCCGATTTCGCATCCCCCGCGAGTAACTCCTCTGCTTTCTTCAACATCTCCTGCGCTTGCTGGAGGGTGAAATCGGGTTTGTTTTTGTACGCAAAAAACTTCTCCGTTACTTTATCTTTCAACGCGTAGAGTTCGTCCAAGTTCTCGTCCAAGTTCTCGTCGTTATTCATCTTATTATCTATAATACCTGCCTCTTTCCTTTCGCCTTCTGAATCGTCCACATCGTTCGCGAACGCTTTATTTCGCGTCTTAAATGGAGAGCCGAATCCTCCTCCTTTTGCTCCTTGGCTCCGCGACGATGTCGTCGTCTTTCGTCTTTGCCTGTCCGAATCAAAACTAGTCTCACTTCTATCATCGTCGTCCTCGTCACTATCATCGTCGTCCTCGTCGTCGTGTCGAGCAGGGTCGTATTCTTCGCCTTCTAAAATCGAATCGATTTGTGAAATGCTTTCTTTACGCATAATCTTCACGTGTTTACCTATTTTTTTACCTCTCTGAGATAACTCGTGCCCTTCATCTCCACTTTCGGCGAACAGATTCGACATCGAACCAGACGGCGATGGCATACCGAACGCATCTGACGCGTCGCTCGGTGAGAACATCGCTTCCATCTGATCTACTGAAGATTGTCTCGATAAATTTTGAAACGACACCGCGCTTCGTCCTTTGTTGTCCCCTCTCGTCGCGAACGCGGGTTCTGATCCGGGAGTTGAAGAAGAAGATAAAGATGAAGGCGCAATCGCCGTTGCCGTAGTGTTGAAGGTCACTGTTTTGTTGTTGTTTTCGTTGTTGTTATTCGTTTTTTCTCGGTTGGGCTCGTTCTCTTTACTACCGTTTGCTTTCTTTGTCGTCGTCGTCGAACCAACCTTCTTGTTGGCAAAATACTGATTCTTTCGCCCCGCGCTCGGCGATGGCGTCCCGCCGCTCTCTGAAAAATAGTCGTCGTCTTGCAGTTCAATCTTCTTCTGATGCATTTTCACTTTCGGTGGTGGCGACGTGATGCTGTTCTTTCTCTTGCTCTTCGGCTGCTGCCACTCCTCTTCCGTAGTATTATTAGTCGCGGAATCAAAATCCAAGTTTCTGTTACTCTTCCCCTTCCCATTGTTGTTGTTGTTATTGTTCGTCGTAGCGTTATTATTCTCTGCATCATTTCTGGAGACGAACTTCTCCGCCTCTCGTATGACTTTCGTCATCGGCGATAAAGCGACTGGGGAGGCTTGTTGTTGCCCGTCTTCCCCTAACGACTTTGTATTCATTTTGCTCGTGTCCAAATACAGATGATTTCTCTTTGACACTACCGTCGTCCACTCCGACTCCGAGCTCCTCGTGTTCTTCTCGCTGTTCTCGCTAATAGTGTCTTTTTCGTTAGGAGACGACCCTTTGTTGTTCTTATTCTTCTTCGTATTCTTCTCGGGTGAATTCAACAAGAACTCACTTGCTTGCTCTAAAAGCTCGTTGGAATTGTCCGTGTTGTTGTCTTCGGACACGGAAAGTGGTCGTGCTCCTTTTCCGACCCCTCCGCGTCTTCCTCCTCCTCCTCCGCTCATTTTCTTCTTACGATTGTTATTATGATTGTTATTATTAGTAGTAGTATTACGACGTGGTGGTACCTGGTCGTGTGTGTAACGAGTAACTCTTTAATCTGATGAAATATTTAATTGTGTTATTAGAGCCGCTTTTTGCCCTTTTTTTCTTCTTTAAAATTCTTCATTTTTTTTTTAAACGAGAGAGTGTGATGAGATGACGAGAGGTTGAGATTTTGACGATCCCAAAAGCGACGATAATAGTATTGCTCGTCGTGTTCTTCGGACGACGACGACGATGATGATGATGATGGTCTGCTCTCTCTCGTTGTTTTAGTTGTTCAAAAAAAAGAGTGTTCATCAAACACAAATGTCATCATCACTCGTAACGGCGAGAGTCAAAGAAGAATGAATAAAAAAATAAAAATCAACTTTGTTCGAACGCAACTGCAATGCATCAGGAAACTCCTGAGAGTGGAAGAAGCGTTGTTTCGACACTCGCGAGAAGACTGGGTGATTATAAACGACGGCGTGGAGAAAGAGACGATCGTTTTAGGGATATCCGGGAAACCCGAGGAACTCGTGCACGAGTTGAAAGCCAAACAGTTGCGAGTGCCTTTGGTGAAACGGTTCACGGGAGGCGGCACCGTCGTCGTGGATAAAAACACGCAGTTTGTCAGTTTTATATTCAACGAAGGCACCGTTGAAGGATTAGAGTTGTTTCCAAGGAAAATCATGGAATGGTCGGGAACCTTTTACGGGAAAGCGGTTGAAGGAATGTTTTCTTCACCACCGGGCGCCAAAACCTCCGCTCCGCTACGCCGCGACAAAGATGATTTTAGTTTACGAGAGAACGATTACGTGTTCGGCGAGAAGAAGTTTGGGGGGAACGCGCAATCCATAAGTAAAAGTAGATTCATACACCACACGTCATTTCTGTACGATTACGATAAAGCCCTGATGGATTTGTTAAAGTCGCCGAGGAAACAGCCGGAATATAGGGAGAACAGAACGCACGACGATTTCGTCGCGACGTTGAAAAGCAAGTATACAGAAATAGGCAAAGAAGAAGAAAGTGAAGATAAAAGAAGAGAATTACTATTAGGAGCGGTGTACGAGAGTTTACGAGAACACCGCGACTTTGAAGTCAGATCTGTTTCGTTCGATGCCGCGGAGAATGTATTGTTGGATTACAACGAAAACGTAAAGCCGTCTACAGTAAAATTGTGGTGCGATAAAGAACGAAAATGGAACGTCTGCGACGATTAGACGAGTATTAGAAAAGTAGAAGGTAGACGCATGCGCTATATAGTTGTACCTACTAGGTAGTCAGTAATAAAAATACATATTTATTCATCACACGGATCCAAAAGCAACCATGAACAGCAACACTAATATAATCGTCAACGCGAACACGGTGCACAACTGCGCTCGAACGCCGGCTTTCTTAAAAACGTGAATCATCATCTGATTCGCGGCTTGCATTCTCGCTCTCACCCCTTCCGTTTCTTCCTCTAAATCTTCTAACATCCTCCCTTGCTGCTCTAACTCTTCGCCTATAGTTTTCCCGACGTTCCCGATCGTTCGTATGTGGTGGGATAAATCCTCCAACTGCTCGTCTTGATTGGCGAACAGCTGGTCTTGCGTCGCGCGTTCATCCGAGAGCATGTAATCGTCTATCGTGTTTCGGTTTTGATCTAGAACAGATTTCACTCTGTTTTGTTCGCTATTAAGGGAGTTGCTACTGTTCATCATCATGTTTTCCACTCGTCCTTTTAAAACGTTCAACCTCTCTCTCGTTTGCGAAGTCCACGCTTTCCTTCGTTCCAACTCCTCTCTCGAAACTCGAAATCTATTCGGATCTCTCTCCGCGGCTTCTGTCGCTCGATCGAGTTCGTTCAACTGCCACAACAACGAATCAATTTCAGAGGAGATGTTTATGCACGTTTCCTTCTTTTGTGTGAGTGTTTGTAAGTTATGTATTCGAGAGAAGGAACTCTCGCACGTGGAAACGGAATCGGAGATTTCCTCTCGAACTAAATAGAACGGGTCGTTGACATCTCCTCCTCCTCCTCCTTGTCCACCTTCGGTGAACGAAGTCGACGACGCCATCGGAGTTCTCCTCTCCTCTTTCAAAACTGTGTGATTTAATCGTTTTTAGATGATGATGATTTAATACTCTCTCTCTATATGAGCATAAAGTCGGGGTATAAAGTGTGAGGACAAAAGTAGTGGTTTCAAATATGTGTTTTTGGTGCCTTTCATCAGCCTTTGTTTGAACGTGTTGTGTTCGAGAACGCAATACATAAGATTTAAAGGTGGTACGTTCGCAAAATGTTCGAAAAATCATCGAGCTATTCACATATATATATATACTAGTAGTTACAAACGTGGTATATTATCATTAATCTGTCCTCTCTCGTCATTTCCTCTTCGCTGTTGCGCTTCGTCTTTTTCTTTCGAACACGTGCCCTTCTCGGCTCGTCGCCAGCGAATAGAACAACAGTAAAGGCACAAAAAAGTACGGAAAGTAAATCAAGAACAAGGTTAAACTCCCTCTGCGATAGATTTCCGTTAATATTGGAACCATGGTTGTCATCACGTGACTGGAATATCCAACTCCCATCCATCGAATATTCGTCTCCTCTTTACGTAAAAGCTTTCTCAACAAGACGTAAAACATCGGCAGTTGCACCAAGACTTCGCAAACGATAAAACTTTTCAACCACATCGGTTGTTCGA
>JACLAA010006586.1_pt1 | contig 11251 bp, 8 predicted proteins | sample 8027891 | NCBI WGS metagenome assembly JACLAA01 (sample SAMN15724900, study PRJNA655200) | protist metagenome | isolation source: fluorescence activated cell sorting (FACS) single amplified genomes of... | place: Spain: Blaines Bay Microbial Observatory, Mediterranean Sea | collected 2016-01-19 | reverse complement strand
AAGCACTCGGGTGTTTGACGAAAATTTTGAAAGCGCTTGGCGATTGGGTGGAACAGAACTCGTCGTCGGGGAATAAAGAAGAACAGCGAGTCGCGCACGAAATGAAATCAAATGTAACGAAGCACGTAGAAGATACGGAGTCGATGATGATTACGCCGACGAAGGTGGACGCATCGAACTTGGTGCAAAAGAAACTCGACAAATCCGAGTTTCAAGAATGCGTGAAATTGTTCAACAAAAAACCGAAAAAGGGTATCGCGCACTTAAAAGCGATTGGTAAACTCGGCGAAGGCACGCCCGCAGATATAGCGACATTCCTCAGAACAGCACCAAATTTAGATAAAACTGTCGTCGGCGACTACCTCGGCGAGCGCGAAGACGAGAATTTAAAAGTTATGAGAGCGTACGTGGACGCGATGGATTTTAGCGGCTTCGGTTTAGACGAGGCCATTCGAAAGTTCTTGGAAGGCTTTCGTTTACCCGGCGAGTCGCAGAAAATCGATCGGTTGATGGAGAAGTTCGCGGAACGGTATCACGCGCAGAACCCATCGCAGTATAGAAGTGCAGATACGGCGTACGTTTTAGCCTTTTCCGTGATCATGTTGAACACGGATGCGCACAATCCAGGAGTAAAGAATAAAATGACAAAAGAAGGCTTCTTGAAGAACAATCGCGGCATCGACGATGGCCAAGACTTGGACCAGGAAGAGCTCGGAGCGTTGTACGATCGCATCGTGAACAACGAAATCAAACTCAAAGACGAAAACGCGAAGAAAGCGAGCAATAACGAATCGTCCTCGAACTTGAACAACTTCCTTGGCATGGATATTTTGCTTTCGCTCGTCGGGCAAAAACCAGCAATCGCGGAGGAGAAAATTGATGTCCGAGAACTCATCGAGGAAGTTCGCGCCAAAGCAAAACGTGAAGATGTGGATAGTTTTCTATCTGCATCGGACGCTAAATGCGCGGCACCGATGCTTGACGTCTCGTGGCAAGCGCTTTTGGCGGTGTTTTCGGTTACGTTTGAAGGCACCGAATCGGCGAAAATCGCGGTGTTGTGTCTCGATGGGTTTTTTAGCTCGATTCACATGGCATGTAATTTAGGCATGCTTGCCGCTCGAGACGCGTTCGTTGCACCCTTGGCACGCTTATGCGGCTTACGTAATCCGTCCACTATGCGGACGAAGAACATTTTAGCTTTGAAGACGTTGGTGCGCGTTGGCGAAACCTTTGGCGATAGTTTAGGAGATACGTGTTGGGTACACGTGTTAAAGTGTTGCTCTCGATACGAACATTTGCACGCTTTGGCGGGTGGATTTGACGACTCTTCCGTGTTTTTGAATACCAAGGACGAAATTATAGTTCCTTCTGGTTTAGGAGGTCATACGCCGAACCGCTTGTTCCGTCGCGATTCCTCCGCGGAGATTATTTTGACCTCACCTTCAACAACAACAATGCGCGCGACTGGTACTGATGCTTCGAGCGGTGACGACGCACTCGCGGCAGCAGCTGTTGCCGAACAACTCGCGCGAAAAGCCTCCATGCACGACGCAAAAATCTCGCTGGTGCCGTTAGAATCCGTCGCTCCTCCGTCGCAGCACGTGCTCGAACAGTTACATCCAGATAGTTTTAACGGGTTGTTCCACGACTCGAAAAGATTGTCGGGTGAAGCTATCGTTGATTTTATGCGCGCTTTGTGCAGATTAGCGACCGAAGAAATGAGCGCCGAACGACCGCGTTCTTGCGCTTTATCGAAACTAGTCGAGACGTGCGCATTTAACGTCGAGCGCGAGCGATACGTCTGGGCCAAAGCGTGGATCGTCTTGAGCGACTTTTTCGTCAAAGTTGGAAGCGAACATAGAAACGTGAAAGTGTCCATGTTTGTCGTGGACGCTTTACGTCAACTCTCCATGAAGTTCTTGCAGCGCGCGGAACTCGCGAATTATTCTTTCCAGAACGATTTCCTTCGGCCGTTTGTCGTCATCATGCAACAATCGCCGTCGTTTGAAGTGAGAGAACTGATCGTTTCTTGTGTCGCCCAAATGGTTGAATCTGCCGTGGATGGGATAAAATCCGGTTGGAAATCCGTGTTTATGGTATATTCGGTCGCCGCGGCGGATGAGAACCCAAAAGTTGTGTCTACAGCGTTTTCTACTATCGAACGAATCATTCGCCATAACTTTTCCAAGATTATCGAAACCGACCAAGCAGCGTTTACGGATTGCGTGAATTGCTTAGTCGCGTTTACGAACTCGTACGACGCGCCAGAGGTAAGTTTGAACGCATTGGCGTTCCTTCGATATTGCGCGTTGCAGTTAGCAGATGGAGCGCTGGGTGATTTGAGTTTGCCGAAAGTCAAAGCGTCGACATCAGGAGGAGGAAACGAGGACTCTCGAGACGACGACGAAGAAAGTTTCCAGCAACAACATCAAGAACCATCCACGCCTCGCGAGAAAGGTCCGACGCATTTTACGGACACGGAATCACACACTTATTTCTGGTTCCCGCTCTTAGCCGGTCTCTCTGAACTGGCGTTTGATTTCAGAGAAGACATACGAACGAGTTCGTTGGAAGTGTTATTCGATACGCTCAAGTTTCACGGGTCGTCGTTTGAACCTGGATTTTGGGCGCGCGTGTACGACGCCATTCTATTCCCGATGTTTGACGTCGTTCGTGCGACAGAGTTTGACAGCTCCGAGGCTTCGGAAAAGCAAAAGAACGAGTGGTTATACGGTGCCTGCGATAGATGCCTGACGCTCGTCGTCGATTTAGCCACCACGGAAAGTTTCTTTGGCAACATCATCGACGCCGGCGTTTGGCCTAAACTCTGCGATTTGTTGGACAACATTAGTGGAACCTTTGCGCACGAACAGTTAGCTTCGTGCGGCGCGCTCGCGTTCCGGCGCTTGTTAGAAGGATTAGGGAAGAATACCACCAAAACCAGATTGAACACAAACGAGTGGTCTTTAGCGGTTGACAAACTCTGTAACGTCTTCGATTTGAGGCATCCGTCAGTTCTCCTGGTCGATTGCGTCGGCGAATGTTTGCACAAATCGAGGAAGTCGATGCCAACCGAATGTAAAAAGATGTTGTTCGAGAGAATGCAATTTATTCACGAAGAAGAAAAGTTTGACATGAGTCTTCGCGTAAACGCCGGTTCCGTTTTAGTCGCCTTTTGCGACCAAGACGAGGAAGACATTCGCTTTCTCCAACGCGCGATGGTATTCGCGCTACACGAATACGAGAGGTGTGCTTCTTGCGTGGGCTCAGAAACTGCGCGGAAAGAAACCAGTACGCGCGCGCCGTTAGCGGTGCAGTGTTTAAAACAGCTCGTAAAAATCGACGGCGCGTTTGAAAAGAAGAAGTTCGTCGACATCCTTTCGCGTCTCGTCGGCACGAACGAACAACCGAACGAGGTCTTATCGGCTTTAGGCGAAGTGTTTGGAGTAAAAGTCGCCCCATTGATGATAGTTACGGGAGAAGGCGACGGCGAATCATCATTTTCTGCGTGGTCTTGGTTTTAATAATATATTATTGAATGGTATTTTGATCTTACAAAAATATAGGACGAACGAATCTCTTCTTTCTCCTACAAAAGTCTTGGACTGGGGATTATTGTTATGCTGCCTATTTTACAGTCCTCCATTTCTCTTCTTTCTCTCTATATAATACACGCTTTTGAAACAACAAAAAATATTAAATGTAAACAACGTCTCCGCGTTACGTGAACGTCACGCCGTCACTCGTCGGGTCGATGCGCTTGCGTCTCTTTTCCATGTACAAGCGCCTAAAAATAAAAGTTGAAGAGGAGGAAAGAAGAAGAGAGAAAGAAGTCAGTTTTGGTGTTTTAGAGAAAAACACAGCTCATAAAAAGCAGTTCAAGAGAGAGCGTCGTTTTCAACTCTTTCCTAAAAAAGTAAATTTTGATTTGTTTTCGAGACCAAAAAGCGCTCTCTCTTTCTGGGCCACACGAAAATATCGCATGGCTCGTAATGGGAAAGAAGGTCAACTTTTGCAGGCAAAACTACTTTTTTTCCCGCGAAAAGAGAAACATTTTGTCGAAGAAAAGCAAGCGCTAATAAACCACGCGTGGTGTATCGTACCTCAACTGTAAATCAGCGACTGGAATCGGGATCGGTTCCGACGAGAACGTGTTGTGATGAAACAAAGCGTGTGTAAAGCACGCGTCCGTGGAACTGTTCGATCGCGCGATCGCGTCGTCCGTCTCTTCTTCCGTTTCGTCTTCATAAATTTTCTTTTTCTTTCTCGTTTTGTTGTTGTTCGTGTTGTCTGTTGCTAGGTTACCACCTAAAAGTAATTCCTTCTCGTGCTCTTTGATGAGTTCGTTTAATAACATTTTCTTGATCGGACTTTCCATGTGCTTGGAGGAGCTGTCGTCGGAGGACTCGGAACTCCGTCCTCCCACCCGATGATGCTCTTTTTGCCTTCGCTCGTCGTCATCATGCGCGCAACACTCGAACCCGACGCGACAATCGATCCGAGTTTGCATCATCTCTCTCAAGCACCTTTTTCTTCGTTACCCGCAATTTTTATTACAAAAATTAAAGTTATATATATATATTAGAGTCAGAGCGCGCGGCGACAACCAAAAGAAAGATTGCCGAGATATTATTAAAGATGAGTGTATTCCTCGCGCGTTTATCCCGTTGGATCTGGTTTTATGCGGTCGCAAACACGGTTCGAACGACGATTCGTTTGCGCGGAATTTCTGTCGATTCGTTTTCCCTTCGTTCTTTGTCACTTTTTCTCGCAGGATCTTTCTGGACTCTTCGTCTCTAGCTAGGGTTGTAAACCCTAAGCAGACTTGAGGCAATTTTTGAGCAACTTTCTGACAAACAACAACAGAAAACTTTTGTGCGCGAAACTCTCCTGGTTAATAACAGATCGGACTTTACGTTGAAGTTCGTAAACGGTGTAACGTTCGAATCGTCGGAGAGTTCGCGTTGTATTTTCAGAAATTTTAACCGCTTCAGGAAGCGCATTAAAAACACGTAAGAACACACGCAATAAATGTCCTCCGGGAAGAAAGCCTTGACCTCGAAACTCCTCCACGCGACGATGACGATGATGCGAGGAGGAGGAGGACAACAACAACAGCAAAAAGAACAATTCGTCAAAAAAGTCGTCGTCTGTGGACGCGCCAAGCGAGGCCTCTACCACGGGAAAACGGTCCGTTTTGGAAACAACGTCAGCGAGGACGGAGGGAACAAAACGAGACGGAAATGGTCCCCGAACGCGAAACGGAAACGATTATATTCGGAGGTTTTAAACCGGATGGTTCCGATGCAAGTCACCGCGCACGCTTTGAAGTGCATCGATAAAGCCGGTGGGTTGGATAATTACGTGTTGAACACGCCCGTGGCGAAGATGATGAGTTTGAAAGGGATGGAATTGAAAGAGAAGATGACTCGAGCGCTTTCGGAGGAGCGACGGCGGCGCGGCGAGGAGGAGGGGGCGAAGGAGGATTCAAACGAGGCAGAAGGAGAAGAAGAAGAAGAAGGGGAGACGAAGACGCCGAAGCGACCGCCGCCGCCGCGTCCGAAAACAAAGTCGTAGTGAAATAGAAATATAATAGAACGGTAGTAGTATATATAGTCCTCGTTTTTTAAAGCGTAGTAGTATCGCCGCCGATAAGACGATAAGAGAAGGAAACCGAAGTTCTCTCGGGGTCTCTCTCTCTCTCTCTCTCTCTCTCTCTCTCGAAACTTCTTTTGGTTCAACGTCGTCGCCGTCGTTCGTTTTGCACCTTTTCTCGCGTAATCCTTCATCGTTTTTTCTCGTCGCTTTATTTCTCGATATCCTACCTTTCTTTTCGGATCTTCGTCACTTTTCTCGCCTTTCGCAAGTTTTGTATTCATCATTGATAACATCGGTATCATGCCCTCCAAATCCACCTCTCGAAAGAGTAAAGGAGGAAAAGAAAACGAACGATTCTCTTTTCCGGCGGTGCCGAAAAACTGCGTCGTCACCGGTGGCACCGGTTTCGTCGGCCGACGATTAGTCGAAATGCTCGTCGAACGAGGCGCTGAGAAAGTCGTCGCGTTTGACATCAGTCCGAAACCATCGGACTTTGTGGACGATGACGACAATGATGCGAAGAAGGATTCAAAACGCATAGTGTGGATGCAAGGGGATTTGAGAAAGTTATCGGACGTGAAGAAAGCGATCAAAGGTGCGGATTGCGTGTGGCACATCGCCGCGTTGGTGGGACCGTATCACGAGAAGGAGATGTACGAACAGGTGAACCACGTCGGGACGAAGAACGTGATCGAGGCGATGAAGTTTCACGGGGTGACAAAGTGCGTCATGAGTTCAAGTCCGAGCACGCGGTTTGATGGGAACGATATCAACGGGTTGAGAGAGGACGAGTTAGATTTTCCAAAAGTGTTTTTACAAGAATACGCCGAGTCGAAAGCGAGAGGCGAGAAGGCGATGATGAAGGAGAATAACAATAAAGATTTTTTTAGCGTAGCCGTGGCGCCGCACCAGGTGTACGGGCCGAGAGATTACTTGTTCTTGCACAACTTTCTGTTGAATGCGAAACGGTTGCGGATTTTTGGCGACGGGGAAAACTTAATATCCGCGTGTTTCGTGGATAACTATTGCCACGGTTTGATTTTAGGCGAACGCGCGTTGTACCCGGATTCCCCGGCGTTGGGTAAGTTTTACATCTGTACCGACGGCGAACCGATTAAACTGTGGGAAATGATTGATAACGCGTTCGTCCGACTCGGCTTTAGAAGTTTAAAAACCAAGTTTCAGTTACCTGGTTGGGGATTTATGATGCCGCTGGCGAAAGCGTGCGACGTGGTTGGCTACGTCCTCGGTAAAAAATTCAAACTGACGCCATTTTCTGTTCGAATGTTACTCATCAACCGTTACTTCGACATCTCCAACGCGAAAAGAGACTTGAACTACGAACCCATATACTCCTACGACGACGCTTGGGAAATAACCATGGATTGGTTCGAGAAAGAGTGGATGCCGAAACACGCTCCCGAGGTGGAAACGCCGACGAAGAAAAGCGGGAACGCGAAGAAACGGTAACAACAGCGTTTCGCGAGTGACCACTACCACGTCACGTGTTATTAGAATTTGTAAACAACGCGCTTGAATACGAATTAAAACGTCGTTATCTTCGCCCGCGTCTGAATTAAAGTGTTCACGGTTTCTCTCTCTCTCTCTCTCTCGTGCGCTCGCGAAAAATATCTCTTTCAACACATCTTTCCTTCTCGGCCTCTAGTTTTGGATATCGTCTGACGTCACAAAGCGAAAGAACATGTCCGCCTCCTCCTCTTCCGCGGCGCGAGCAATCATTTGCGCGCCTCAACGCACCAAAAAAATCACTTCTCGACGAAGGAACGGACGAAAAATGTCCACCAAAATCAACGATTTCATGACGTTGCGGTCGGAGCCAGACGCCCCGGCGCGATCGGTGACGAGCGATGATGTCTCCTCGTGGCCGGAAATCGAACGGCAATTGGTCAAGGCGTGCGCGATATTCGCCGGCGATTCTTCCGTGAACGGGCGAATGCAAGCGGCTGGCCAACTCGGTCCACACACGACGCACGATGCGGTGAGCGAAATGAGCGTCGTGGAAGTGTTCACGACCGCGTACGAAGGGAGTTTGGAAGATTGCAGCACGATTTTGGACGTGCACTATCGATTGTTGGGTGCGTTCGTTTCCTTTGAATGACTTCCATTTTTATTCTTAAATCAAACGCGCGTACTTACCTCACGTTACCTCTCATCAATACAGCTGAAACGCTCATTCAAGGGAACACGGAGTTAGTCGAGCACGTGTACGAGAAATTTGCGGCGTTACCGCCGAGATTACGCAAATCCAGTTTGCGCGCCACGGCGGCGTGCGCCGAAGCCGGATTGTTGCACACGAGAGAAGAGTACGAGATGATGAACGCGGTGTTGAGCGAAGTCGTGGAGAGCGGGGACGCGGACGAAGGCGCTTTGATGGAGTTCGAAAAGAACAACGCGATGTTAAAAGCGATGGATGATATGTTAGAGGCGATGTTGAAAAACGTCTCGGACTGGTAACAGAATCTGAGCGATACTCTTTCCAGATAGACTTACTTAGCCCGCGCGCGAGAGTCAAATAGCAGAAAATTTTTAATACGATAGTCACACGCGCAAAGAATCCATTGTTGAATTCGTTCGTTCTCTTCTTCTTCTTTTCAATTATAATTAGTAAATATATGATGAACAACGCCTTAAAAGTTAAACTTCAATCGTTCTTACTCAACTCCGTTCCCGGCGCTCCGAATATCAACGCGTGCCAAGCAAACACGATGAACAACATCCCGCCAACCGCCGCGACCAATCTCTGACTAATTTTCAACGCCAAAATCTTCCCCCCAATCACCGCTAAACTCGTACAAAACGCGTGCCCGATTATCGCTCCGATGGTAACTCCGTACGGGTCTTTATGCGCGGCCAACGCGATGGTGGTAATCTGCGACCGATCCCCCCACTCGGCTAAAAACGTCAACACGAACGCCTCCAAGAAGATGGGCGTACACACTCGACTCAAAATCCGCCTCATCTTCCCTTTCGGCGCTTTCTCCACGTCGATTTTCTCCGCCACTTCGTCCACTTCTTCTTGCATTGAACTCCCCGGCTTTGACCGCCACGCGATGTAAAACAATCGGCACCCGAAAAACGTGTACAACACAAACGCGCATTTGTTCACAACTTTCGGACTGATTAACATCGGTGCCAGAACCCCCATCGCGGTCGATAGCACCGTCATGATTGCCAACGCGCTCAACGCCCCAGATAAAACTATCAAACGTGGATGACGCATGGCCATGATTGCGGCGATAATGAACGTCTCGTCCCCTAATTCCGCCACTAATATCATCGCTAAAGAGGAGACGAAGGCGTCTTTGAAGTCGCCGACGCCGTCCCCGTCCGAGTCTTTGAAATCATCTTTTTCCTTCCTATCGTCCGTGTTGTGGATGCTAAATTTTCTACTCAATCCTCCCTCTTGTTGTTCTTGCGCGGAAACCTGATTTAAACAGTTTGAAAAAAGAGCGACGATCAGGATCATCATCATCAGTATCGTCACACGAAAAGGAGTCTTCCTCTCGAGGCGTCGATTCGACGAGACCATCGTCATCATCGATCGCGGGTTTATGAAAGTCTTATCTCTTGGTTTCGTGATTGAATTTTTTTTGACGATTTTTGGTCGTTTTGGGAGGGAAAAAAAGGAGAAAAACTGAAAGAAAGGAGACTTTTTACTCCGAGCGGCATTGCGAAACGAAGCGCGCGATCGCCGTCCTCGCAGCTTTACTACAGACCAGCGCGAAAGAGAGAGGTCTCGTTTTTGTCTTTCCGCGGTAAAAATAAAAGTCAGAGGAACATTTTTGTATTCTCGTATATTTATCGCACAACGACAGCGGTCCGGGTATTGCGCCCGTACGTTACTCTTAATATTAGTATTACAGCTCTCGAACGCCACATTTTCTTACAATCTCTCGAAACCCTTTCTCGGTGACCTCGAGTAGTACGTCTTCCTTGTTTTGTTTCGAATCGAGATGATTATTGATGCGAATAATCTCGCCTTTCGCTTCGCTCAACTCGTACGCCCGAATCATGTTTTCCACGTCCAAGACGGTCCAATTTTGGTACCCGAATTTGACGCACATTTCGAGAAGGTTTTGGATCGAAAAACCTTTCCTCACTCCCCCTTTCCCTCCTCTTCCTGCTTTTTTTTCATCATCGTACTTTTTCTCGGAGTGGTGGTGTTGTTTTCTATCCTCCTCGGTTTTCCCGGCGGCGCAGAGCTGTTCGAACGCGCATTTGATCGTTTCTCTCGAAGGGTGCTTTCCCCGTCTTTTCTTCTTTGTCTTCTGAACATCTTCTTCTTCGTCGTCGTCGTCGTCCGACGTTGTTGTCGTTCCGCCGCTCGTGGTGCTCGAACTCAAAACGACACCCTCCTCCTCCTCTTCATCATCTGCTTCCGGTACTCGTCTTTTCTTCCGTCTCGATGATGATGCTTTACCGCGCATTTAGTTACACCATCAGTACAAACGCTTCGTAAAAAAGGAGAAAAAAAAAAGTGAAGCAAAAAGCAGATCATCTCGTAAAGAAGAACAAACGCATAATACCACGAGAAGACGCGAAAATCGCGAAGAAGAAGAAGTTCGATGCTCACATCGTCTTAAACTTCCTCGTCGTCCAATGCATCGTTTAAAACGTGTGATGAAAGCACTCTCATCTCAAATATTTAAGACACAACAAGGAACAACCAGAAGAGACATGATTCCAAATATCAGAGAGCACATGTTGCACATGCGAGAAGAAGAAGAGTTTCAAAAAAAGCTCGAGACTCTTGTCAAAAAAAAGGCACGAGAGAGAACAAAATTTTATTCTCTTCTCTCTGTAGCGAGAGAGTCTGTCTTTTGCATTTTCTCGTCATCCTTCGCGCATAATTAGGAGCAGTGTAGTGGTGTATTACTATTCGGTGGTGGTTTCACGAAAGCGAGGAACTTTGAGGTCGTCGTTTCTTTCAGAGAAGGAAGGAGAGAGAGGAGCAAAAAAGAAGAATTGGATTTGAAATTTTATCTGCGGTACATAACGAACTCTTTCTTTTACATCATCATGTTCCGGTTGCGGAAGGAAAGAGAGTCGCAGTCTTCACAAAACTCGGCGTCTTCCTCCCCACCGAAAAGCAGTAATAATACGAACGACAAGAACACTACTAATTCAGTCGGGTGCGCGGCGTTAGTCTTGGACGCGCCGACGAGGAAACCATCGAAAGCGTTGAAAAACTCGGGGTTTCCGAGAACCCATTTTAAGTGTCCAGATGGGAGATACGCGCTTGGGAAACAATATTTAGTCGTTCCGGAGATGACTTCAAACTCTGCGAGAAAAGAACAACACACACAACTTAGGACGAAAGGGTTGGAGGATTTTACGACACGGGTGCATAATAGTAAAAATGGCGATCCGAACGCGTCGATTTTGTGTACACATTTTTACGACGCGCAGCACCGGATGACGATGAAACTTTTGTTCGTGGCGAAGGGCGAGAGCGTGGCTATGTTTGATTATAACGCGCCGAGTAAAGACGTGTGCGTGAAGATTTTGAAAATCGATCGCGCGCCGAACGAACAACGGAGCAGTAGGAGTAGCTCGAGTTATTTTTATAGTCCAACCGGCGGCGGCGGCGGGTCGCAACATTCGAACAGCACGAAAGGCGTCAACGGAGTGG
>JACLAA010006964.1_pt1:7500-11264 | contig 11264 bp, 7 predicted proteins | sample 8027891 | NCBI WGS metagenome assembly JACLAA01 (sample SAMN15724900, study PRJNA655200) | protist metagenome | isolation source: fluorescence activated cell sorting (FACS) single amplified genomes of... | place: Spain: Blaines Bay Microbial Observatory, Mediterranean Sea | collected... | reverse complement strand
GGCGTGCGCAAGTGGACGTGCCCGCACTGCGGCGCGGAGGGGCGCCCGCCGGACATCGTCATCGACGGGTTCCTCACCAGGGTGCTGGGGGTGCTCCGCGCGCGGAGCCGCGACGGGAAGTCCGTCGGCGTCTCGCGCGTGGAGGTGACGCCGGACGGGAGGTGGCGCCCGCTCGCGGGCGACGACGGCGGGCCTCCCGGTGCGGCACCGCCCGCGCCGTGGGTGGAGACGGAGGCGATGAACGGCGTGGTCCTCGGCCTAGGCGGCTCGGTGCTCCACGTGCCCCCGGAACTCCGAGCGGCGGAGCCGGGCGACGCGGCGGGGGCGGGGGACTTTTCGGGCGTCAAGCCCGAGCGGTCCGACGCCGTCGCCGAGGGGGTGACTCTCGAGTCGGACGGAGAGGAGACGGACGAGGAGGAAGAGATGCGGCGCGCCGTCGCGGAGGCGCGGAGGGGTCGACCACCGCCGCCACCGCCGGAGGTGATCGTGATTTCTGATTCGGACAGCGATTCGGAACAGGCGCCGCCGAACGACCCCCGCGAGGGAACCGGCCGCGACCTAGCCGACGTGGCGGAGGCGGCTTCCGCGCTGCAAAGAGCTCGCGACGCGGACGCGAGAAGATTGGCCGCGGACGCGGCCGCGGACGCGGCCGCGGAGGCGATGGTGGCTGTCGAGGCTGCCGCGGGAGCCGTCGCCGCGTCTTTCATGGCGGCTCGAGACAACCAGCGCTTGAACTCTCCAGAGGCGTATTCCGCTTTGGCTTCGGCGTACTACGACCAGAGGGCTTCTCTTTCGCGCCTTTCGGCTGCGGACGCGGCTCGGTCGCGGCTCTCCGCCGCCTCTTCCCAGGGGCACGGGGGCGGGGGGCGGGTATCCGCTGCCGCGGCGAATGCCGTCCCTAGTCCGGTGGAAATCGCCAGAGGCGAGAACGCCGTCGCCAGCGCGCCCCCCGCGCGTGAGACTGCCGCCGCGCCGGCCGCCAACGCCCGGCCGCCGCTGAAGGTGGTTTTTCGCGTGCCGAACTCCGGAAACAACGCGAGCGCCGCCGCGGGGGAACCCAACGCTGATGCGCAATTGGAGGAGTGGTTCTCGCACGAGTTTGGAGGCAACGCGAACGCGTAAGAGCGCCTTTTTAATGTAGTCAATCGCGATCGCGATGACGGCTGTCGGTAATTCCGGCCGCGAATGAGCTCGTCGCGGTACCGCAACGCGGCTGTCGGCACGAGTATTCGGGACGAAAGGAGCCTGATCCACTCCCACGTCACACGTGTCAAAGTGATTTTTGCGCTGACACGGATGGATTACGCTTTTATCAGCTACCCCAATCTCGTCCTCCTCACTCTTGACAGCGTCGCCGGCGCATATCGAGCGGGTCTCTGTGTTCGACGGATGGCCTCGTTGTCGGTGGGGGGCTCCGCGGCCTTCCCCTCGGCCGCGTCCTCTGCGTCGCAAAAGAACTCGCGGCGTTCGACGCGCCCCTGTCGATGGAAAGGGCCCGAGCGCGGATGTCCCCGCGCGCCCGGTGCCTCCCCCCGACGACCGCACGCGGTGAGCGGACCCGACGTTTCCGCCGTCCAGGCGGACGAGGAGTGCATCCCGAACTGGGTCGATGACGCCGGCTTGAACCGCTCGCTGATGTGTGATGATCCAAGGAGCCTCTCCGTAGCGAAGGTGTTCCGAACCGAAAAGTGGGATGAGTACCAATCGACCCATCGGTACGCGGAGATGGTGTCGTCGATGGGAAGTTCGCTCGTCGCGAGACGAATCGCCGGTCCCGTGCTCACGATAACGCTGGTTTCCGCGCTCGTCGCCGTTCTGCGCGCGCGCTTCCCCGTCGTCGCGGCGTTGACGGCGCTCGCGCCGGTGGTGAATGTGGCGGGTGGCGCCGTTTCGCTCTTACTCGCGTTCAGGACAAACTCAGCTTTCGCTCGATTCTCCGCCGCGGCTGACGCGTTCGCGGAGGTCTTATCGGCGACGAGGAACCTGTCGAGAAAAATGGTGGTGTGGTGTCCCCTGGACGACCGCGAGGCGAACGCGCGCCTCGTCGCGGCGATCCCGTGGGCGATCAAGCACAGAGGGCAGGGCATCGAGGGCACGGACGCGGCGCGCGCGGAACTCGAAAACGTGTTGGGACGCGACGGCGTCGACCGGCTCGGGAGGGACGATCTCGGGCGCGTTGGGGGCAACGTGCCCATGCAGCTCATGACCGAGATCACGCGCGGTTTGGACCGCATGAACGAGCACAAGGTGGAACTCATTTACCAGCTGCTGATGGATAACGATCTGACCGCGTTGCACAACTACGCCGCGCGAACCGACAGGTTAGCCGCCACTCCGACGCCGCCGTCGTACGCGCGACACATCTCTCGCGCGTTGATTTTTTGGCTCCTGCTGTTCACCTCGAGCGTCGCGGCGGCGGCGCCGGCGCTGTGGGTGCTCGTCCCCGGCGCGCTTTTCGTGTCGTGGCTCACGCTGGGCATCGACGACATAGGCATGCAGCTGGAGCAGCCGTTCACGGTTCTCGCGGTGGCGGAGTTTTGCAAGGAGTGTCAGGCGGAGGTGGAGAAGGAGATGCGAGAGTCGGCTTGGACGCCGAGAATCGGAGCTCCGCGCGACGACGTCCTTTCGTCCGAGTTTCTCAACTCCGAACTCACCGCCTTCGACCGCGCGCCTCACGCGCGGAGCGCGAAGAAGGAGGACTGGGAATCGCAGGATGCGAGGTGGCAAGGTCTGGACGTGTCGTAGACGTATCGAGTGCGAACGCCCTGTTATACGATACATAATCACTCTCGGGTATCGAAGCCGCACTCGGCGCGCAGGAAACCAAAAAACGCCGACTGGTATTTCTCCGTCCTCGGCACGACAGTCGGGTCGCCCGTCTTCAGCTTTTCCTCTAGTTCCTTCATGGCCATCCAAGCAGTCGCCGTCACCTCAGCTTCACCCACCGCGAACGCGGTGTTTGTTGAGTCGCTCCGCAGGATGTACACGTCCTCGAAACAGTTACAGCCTCCCGCGTCGGCTTGCGCCGCCGGGACGCACATCAAAAAACGCAAATCCTCCCCGTCACAGATGACCCCCAGCTCCTCCGCGAGTTCCCGCACCGCCGTCGGCCGCGACTCGTCCCCGCTCTCGATGTGCCCCGCCGCGCTGATATCCCACCGGCCGGGGAACGTGTCTTTGTTCGGTGAGCGCTTCTGCAACGCCAACAGGCCGAGGGCTGGGTCGACGAGCCAGACGTGCACCGAGCGGTGCCACCTTTTCAACGCGTGGGTCTCGCCTCTCGTCATCCTCTCGCCGGTGGGCTCAGGCCGGTCCCGGTACACGTCGAACGACGGACGCGGAGGGCGCATCACGTCGAACATCTCCGACGACGACTGCGCTTCCGCAAGAGCATTCGGATTAAGCGACGTCATCGCTGCGCGGACTGAAAGGAGGGGTGATGAAGGACGAGAGGGATCAGAAAAACACGACACTGGCTTTGAGTTTTGGTGTTTGCCACGATTTTTGGTCGTCCTCCGATTTTTTTCGAGCCGTCGCCGTCCGATCTCACTCTGCTCCGCACACAGAGCAGCATGGCTCTCAGGAGAGCGCTTCTCAGCCTGCGGCCTTCGACGGCTCCCTCCGTCGCGCGCGCGTTCGGTACCGCCCCGACCGGTCCCGTGACCGTCGCAGAGCGATCGTGAGTGCTCGCCCCGCGAATCCCTCCCGAAAAACCTCACCTCGCGCCGCTTACAGCGCTTCGCTCGTCTCCGCGGACGCGACTC
>JACLAA010006642.1_pt1 | contig 11265 bp, 6 predicted proteins | sample 8027891 | NCBI WGS metagenome assembly JACLAA01 (sample SAMN15724900, study PRJNA655200) | protist metagenome | isolation source: fluorescence activated cell sorting (FACS) single amplified genomes of... | place: Spain: Blaines Bay Microbial Observatory, Mediterranean Sea | collected 2016-01-19 | reverse complement strand
TCAGACCTTTCGTGTAAGTCAACGCTCGGCAACTGAGTAAGTAATCCAAAAAGTAGTATGATATGGTACGGCTTCGCGACCCAGCCAGATTGGAAAGGATCCGGCGGGGCCGGCGCGTAAGACGCGGCAAAGCCGGAGGTGGACCGGAGTGGGAACCGGGCGGAAGCGAGGTTGATAGACCGGTTTTGCTGAGCATCCCAGCACGTGTACTTGTAGAACGGCTTTGCCGAACATTATAGACTATTCAGTCTAGCTAGCTCTACTAGTAGAGCTAGCTAGACATTATTATTGTTGTTGTTCCCTCCGTACCTACTAGCTAGCTAGCTAGAAGGTATAATACGTGTTAATACCTGCACTCAGATTTTTGGTGTTGCAACAATACTTGAAAGAAAACGAAGGTTCCCTGACTACGATACTTTGTGTGCCCGGTATATACACATTTCCTGGGTTTTCTTGGTGCTCGGCGCCCCATTGTGCGAGATATACCCCGACCAGGACCGTACGTCCTCCCTGGAGACCTTGTGCGGCAAGTGCATTTCGTTCAAGTGTAACGGTCCAGGATGCGTCCGGTGTTGCGGGGGCGTCAACTGCAGCGTCTGTCCCCCGACAAGCGGAAGTTTGTACTTTGACATCCACAGAGAGATCATCAGGGAGATGCAGACGCCTGGATCATCTCAGATGAGGGATGTTGGAGGGAGAAGGTCCGCGTTGAGCTCCGCACCTCGTCACCAACTTTTCCTCGCCAACCGTTCTACGTAAAAGATACCGTCGTTTTTTACTACTTTCGAAAGTACATTTGACTACACTTGGCTACACTACACTGATTTACTGTGGTCAATAAATACGAGCCACTAGCTAGCCACTAGCGAGAGCATATTTAGATATCTCCAATGATGTCGACAGGTTTTGCAGAACATATCCCTGTAATTCGGCTTTGCCGATTTATGATCTTATCTGAAGTTCCCGTCTTGATAGTTCCCGTCTTGATTCACGCGAGCGACGTCGTGGTTTTTGGCCTCTTTCATCAAGCGTTTGGCCTCTTCCTTACCGTACTGTTGTTCGTAAGCAAACTCCAACATTGCTGCGTCTGGGTCATCCGGCGGAGGCGCGAGTCTATCAAGGGCTAGACTCGGCATGCCTTCTGGCCGCGGTTTGTTCTTTCTGACAGATAGTGGCTCCTCCCATGTCACTTCACCAGCATCGACGCCATAAAATGCGCTATCAATTGGGACAGAAGCATCCTCGCGGTCTTCCTGTTCGGCGTGTGTTGTGAACACCGTTTCCATTTCTTGATATATTTTGCTCTGCACGCTTCCAGATTCGTGTTTACCTCCTTCACTATCAGCTATGACCACCGCGCTCTGACTCATGACAGTGAGAGCTTTGGATTCCAACATTTTCGCGATGTTGGCTGCCGTGACGCCCAAATCCTTCGCAGATATTTCGCCCTTGAACACTGATATAATCGTTTGACCAAGCTGGGTAATGTCCTGAGTTCGAGCTCGCAGAACAGTTTCAAGTTCGTGAATCTGAAGCCGCGCATCTTCGTTTGACTTTCGTATTGCGGCCATTTCTGCTATGAGCTCTTCGATCGAGGCATTGCATTCGGCATGCGCAACCGCCGGACGGTCGAATGCCAAGTCCGATATATTCGCGCCCTCCCTCGACTGCGATATTTGCATCTTCAGTCGGATAACCGCCGCTTCAGCGTTAACCTGTGCCTTAGCAGCTGAGGCGGAAGCATTTCGCGCGACTGCTTCTCTGGCGACCGCTTCCTTCACTTTCCTCTCCGCTTCTCTGACGGTTGCGGTTGCGGACTTGACAGTCAGGCGAGCAACTCCCATCACGTGAGCGCGCGCAGGTCGAAAACAAACACCTTCGTACCTTCTACCTTCTGGACTAGTCTAATACGAAAGTACTTTCCGAAAGTAGTCTAGTGACAAACACGATCTTACTTTCGTTTTTATGAAAAACACTTTCGAAATAAAGCTAAGCTATGTCGTAGGTAGCTCTAGCTATCTGGCTGGTAAGTAGACTACCTTAATAAGGAACCTTCGAAGGTACGAAAGTAGTCTAAGAAATATCATAAATAGACTACTTTATAAATACAAGCGAAGTATTAGGGTAGACAAGAGCTCCATTTCTAAACTTCGTTCTAAACTTGACTCAAGGATGACGGTCTAATGCCCCCGTATGGTTTTTCAAGTTTAGAATATCACTTTTTCGTTGGCCAAAAAATTTCTAAACTTCCGAAGTTTAGAAATGCTTTCTAAAAAATATTCTAAACTTTGGCGGTCTGTTACTCAAGATCTTTCCCAGTCATTTTCGTAAACCTGACGGTCTGTCGACTCAAGAATTACCACACAAACAAGCACACAAACAAGCGAAAAATCGCAAAAGAAGTCGACGAACGTGGATTTTAGAATTTTTGGAGCTCTTGAGGTTCTAAACTTGGTTCTAAACTTAAACCTTAATTTTTGGGTTTAACCAACCGTATCAGGGGTCGATATACGGAGTCGATGACTCAAGAGTGTGGGTTTAAAGTTTAGAATGCAACTTTAGAATTTGGAGCTCTTGTCCACCCTTACGAATGAAAGTATGTATGATATGCTATAATAAATTACTTTCGTGTATATACTTTCGAAAGTATTCATACTTTCGTATGATAACGAAAGTATTCATAATATGATACTTTCGAAAGTAATAACATGTACGAAGGTACCTTCGAATGTAACTTCGAAGGTGAAAATACGTTTCGTACTTCGAAGGTACGTTTCGTAGACTAGCTACGCCATATGATAGCATAGTCTACCTTCATACTTTCGAAAGTACTTCGAAAGTACCTTTTTTACGCACCGACGAAGGTACCTTCGAAGGTAGTCTAGTTTTATAAGGTATGATATAGTATAATACTTTCGTTTTACTTTCGTTTTTTATTAGACTAGACTACTTTCCAAAGTTTTTGTACCTTCGAAGGTATCACAACGTAGAATATATGCATATCTAGCTAGTCTAGAGCTAGATAGGCATTAGTAGAAGCTTAGGCTTTAAGATTTTAAGCTTACTTCGAAAGTAGTCTAGTCTAGTCTACTTTCGAAGTACTTTCGTATCATACTGCAGGAGCAATAACGGGTCGTCGCACGCACAGGTTCTTGTCGTCGCACGCACAGGATTCAAAATCAATGCGCTCGGTGACGCTCCTCGCGAAACTTCTGTTGGTGCTCTTAATCGCATCTAAAAACCTTGCGCAAGATGATGCCCGATGCTCCTGTGACGTCAGTTTCATCCAGGTCGACTGCTGTCTGGTGCGCTCACTCGAGAGCGAATCACTGCGGCCGGTGTACGTGGATGTCTTCGTCTGTCGCCACGACTGACGTTCCCAGCCTCAAATCCTTCGTTCGCATCGCGCTGTAGGTTGACACTCGCAGGTCATTGTTGTCGCAAGAGGTGCGTTTAGTCGCTCATGATGACATCATCGTGCATTATTTCCCAGCGATCGACACATCCGACGGGAGCAGTCGCGTGGAATACGCCGTGCCTCTTGATAGATTTTACTTGGAAGTTGGAAACGGTCCAGGGGTAGTCGTTGGAGCATCCTTAAACCGAGATCCTGGAGCTGTTCGACGCGACGGTGAGCTTTACCCGTTTGTCGTTGGGTCCAACGCTAGGCTGGTGCGCGAAGCACCCGTTCTCGTTAATGACTTTCAACGCATGCATGGAGAACACTCCGCCGAAACCACTGCCAACGCTTCTGTCACTTCACCACATCTGGCTGCGTTCGACGCCCTCGCTTTGCAGCACCCACAAGAAGGAAATTATTCCATCGTTTTCTCCGTGGTTGGAGGAGTCGGACTTAATGTCTCAATTCCGATATTTGTACATTCAGGTCGCGCGCACCACCTCGGAGTTACCGCTCCGTGCGAGGATTTTAGCGAGCCGTGTAACTCAACGACGAGACCTCTTTCGGTGAATGGAACATACTGCACTTGCTCCCAATACAACGTGAACGATCCTGTAGAGCTGTCTCCGATACTGACGTATGTCCTTGACGCTGGCGAAAATATACTGATCAACTCACACAATTCCGACTGCGACGCTGATGCACACGCGTGCTCCGGGCACGTCATCACCCTTCAACACGACGAACTTCGCACCGGGATGTGCGAGCTTGATACCAGTGATCCTAGAGGCATAAAGTGTAAACAGCCACAGCCGAAGATATTTGCTGGAGGTATTCCTGCCTCGGGTACTTATAATTTTTATGGACGTGATGATGAATCTTCCGGTTATGAATTTTCTGGCTATGGCCTGATCCGACCTCACCGAGCTAGTCGACACAACCCTTTACTTCTCTCATTCAATTCACCAGGGCTGATTGGGGTGAGCTTTGGTCTGGAAATAAAATCCGGAGATCCATATCAGCTAGGACGGGTATTGCCGCAAAGTTTTGTATCATCATTCTTTTCTGCCTTCATCACGACAATATCTGACGAGACACGTCCAATATTCATACAAGTTCGGGACATCGGCGGATCTTTGCTTCAAGACTACAACTCAGTTCCGAGAAATGTAACCGTGACGTGTACCACATCGGTTCTGGGACAATATCCAGGGGGTCCTAGATTTGACAGTTCCGGGATTTCGTTTGAGGACAGAGTCACAACGGAGAGCGACGTCGCATCGTTCCTTTCCATTCGTATACTTTCACCACCGGCAGGGACGCACGTGCTCATATTCTCGACCCCAGATGAACCTCATATATTGAATGAAACACTTGAAGTAGACATACTCGAGGGAGAGCCTGTGCGTTTGGAGGTGGCGACGATTACTGCTTCGTATAGAGCTCAATCATTGGTGAACTTGAATCCTATAAATATTCAGCTGTCTGATGCAGGATCAAACCCCATCGGAACGGCAAACATCGTGACAAAGATGCTGTACGCGAACATATCTGGTGGTCCAATGAACGAAGACGGTACGCCGGGATACGAACAAGTAACAGAAAATGAAGAGAACGTTGAGCGATTGCAGCCAGGTTCAGGTTCAGTAAAGTTCGACACGATTATGCTGCGGAGCCCGCTCGCTGGCGTGTATAACATATCTTTCAGTGGTGAAGGCATCGTCGGAGATTTTTTGTCCTTCTCAGTCGTCCTCGGAGACGCATACAAGCTTAATGTCCCAGCAGATTCAGTGATAACAAAGTACTCGGCGAAACGTATTGTGGAAATTCGAGGCATGGGCAATTCTGCTGCATTCAGCTTTAAAATCATGGACGGTGGCAACAACTTCATGGGTGTTGAAGATCTTGATCAGCTGGGGGCAGGTTTACGGCGAGAGGTATATACCTCGATGAGTGGTGATCTAATTCAGATTGATAACAGTGATGATGAAAGCGTTGTGTTGACACCTGGTGGTGCCGTCGTTGTTGGCACGGAGATCGCGACCACACGCTTTGTTGTGACATCTCCTCAACGCAGTCAACTCGGCGAGGGAAACATTGAGGGTTTGAGGTTGATTAATCCTCGACTTGGAGTTTACAATGTCACGATTTCATCAGAAGGATTGGTAGCTTATTCATTCGAAGTTTTCGTGACACCAGGCTCCCCCTCAAGTCTTGATGTCTGCGGCTGCCCAAGCTGCGTGCGCCGGGAAGCTGACGGAGTGTGTGTCGACAAAAATCCGTATTATGCGAGCTACACAGTTTCGCTGCGCGACGCGGTTGTAGTAATGAGAGACGCAGGCGGTGCCCTGGTAGGATCTGGTGCAAGTGCTGATAATACGAATCGGAATATATCTGGAGAATTGATTTATGGAAAGAGCCAAGAGACTGAGACTGAGTTCTCGTACACAGTGAACATGACAGTGCTGTCAAACTCGAGTCAGACGTATATTGAAGCGATTGATGGTATGGTCGCATGGTGTGCCAACGCTACACGCGTGTCTTCAATGCCATCGTTTTGTAGTCCTCACGCTTTACAACTCGCAATGGATGATGTAACTGGTAAGACTGGATTCGGACTAGTATACTACGGTTATCAAACGGAGCCACGATGGACCGGACGTACCTATAGCCTCGACTTGGAGCTTCCATACTCTGGTGTGTACAGATTTCAATTCTCCAGCACTTGTGAAATCAGCTGCACGTACAGTGACTTGCAGCTTGACCAACTTGAAGTGACAGTTTTACCAGGCTCACCTCATCATTTGCAGTTTATCACAACACCTCCAGATCACTTTGAGAATGACTACATCATCTCGCCTTCCATAGAGCTCAAGACACTTGACGTCGCTGGAAATATCTGCACGAACTTGAACACATTTGCTGTGGTATCATCATCACCATCCGGACGTCGCATTCACGGTCAGACTGCTCCTGTCATACATGGTATCTGCTCTTTCTCAAAGCTTAGATTACGAGGAAGCCGCGGCGTTGCGTACACGTTACGTTTTGAGCTGGTCACAATTGGACTTGCTCTCGAGCACAGACCTTTTTTCGTGACACCTTGTGAGAAAGTGAAACCAAACTCACAAAACGATGGTCGCGGACAATGTGAGTGCTTGCCTGGATACACAGAAGATACCCGACCGCTTGCATTTGGTGGCACGGGATTTACCGATGGGATGTCCAGCGTGTCCTCTTACCCCGATCTTTACACGCATGTGGTGTATCGGCCGGAAGGGTATTTACAAGCTCTGAACCCTTATGGCGTGTGCGTGCCTTGCGCAAACGGCTATTTCAAGCCACATGCTGGTCCACAACAATGCACACCATGCCCATTTCAAATGGACACAATGTGGGAAGCAGGAGGTCCTAAAAGTATGTGGTCGACTATGTCTGGAGAACATCTTCCAGGACATCTCGGCAATCACGATAAGAACGCATGTCATTGTGTCGTTCGAACACGCGAAAATGCAAGGGACCCATCTCTGGAAACGTTCCGCTTGCTTCCAGAAGGAATTTTCCGCTGTGCTAGGTGCCCTGATGGCGGGTTGTGCAATGGGCTGTCGAGGGAACAGATAGTGGTCAACGAGGGCAGATGGAGAGCAAACCGTAACGTAACTGTGCTGTATGAGTGTCCCAACGAAAGAGCCTGCCTTGGAGGTGAGAATAGTGAATGTGCCAGGGGATATGATGGAAACTTGTGTGCAGTGTGCGCGGCTGGCTACGCTCACCCGACGATTGCCGGAAGAAATCCACCGAGGTGTAAGGCTTGCACCTCAACATATATTGGAGGCGTCGTAATCATAGTGCAATTTATGGTGCAAGGCATCCTGATCATGATGATGTTTCGCGTTGCGAGTCGAGAGCGCAATGGTTCTGTTGGGCTGTGCAAGACGCTCCTGTCACATTTTCAAATGCTGGTACGCTCGACTGCATGGCAGAAACTAATTAATCGTGCTCATCAAGCTTGCACCATACCGACCCCTAATTTACCACCGATACCTCTTGCCGAAGTTCCTACACAAACAATTTATATGATTTGCTTCTCACTCTAACAATCATCCACATCTCGTGCTCAAATTCTCTGATCAGGCGGTCTTCAAAGATATCAATCTTGGCTGGTCACCTGCGCAATACCTCTTGTTTGAGTTTGCAGACAAACTTTCGACCCTTTCCATACGCTCGTTCGAAGTAGATTGTCTTCTGAACTGGAATCATTATCAGTTCACAGGTTACTACGCTGCAATGCCTGCCATTATCATGATGTTGTCCGTGTTCTGTTACTTCATCATCCGAGCAAAAGATATTTATATGCGAAAGCAAGAATTTTTCAAACAGAAGTTTAAGCTTCAAGAACAAGTAGGTGCAGAACGAAGAAAAGGTAATGACGTTACCGAGTTGCAAGAAGCACTCGATGGGATGAAGACTACTCCAGATTTCGTCGCTCTAAGTCTCGGAGCGTTCGCAATGATCAAGCGTATGGACGAGGAGTGGACGGATGAGGACGGAAAAATTGTCCGCGGCCCAACAGAGGAAGAAGTTGCCGAGTTGCCGGCGACGGCATATGATCTTGCCTTCTGTTTCTCGCTCATCATGCTCTACTGGGCATGGATCACAATAATCAAACATTTGGTGCAATTACTTCGAACGACACGTGTAGACGGGCGTGGATGGTATCTAACTACTGACCTTCAGATTGATGTCAACACACCACTGTACAACTCCTGGCTCATTGTCATGACAGCCTTTCTACTTGCATACCTAATCGCCATACCTTACAGTCTGTTCCAATCTTTGCGGAGTGAGAACGATCGTTTGCACTGGCAGTCCATTCGGAATCGTCTCGGATTTCTCTATCACGGTTTGCGACCGGAATATTACTGGTGGGAGTTCGTGGTTATGGCGCGAAAACTTGCACTGGTGGTAAGTACTTCTCCTCTTCCTGAGAAACGTCTGACACGTTTCTCCAGTCAATTGTGAAAAGTTTCCAACATCATGATTTCACATAACAACTGCTATTCCTCTTGCAGATTTTGGCTGCTGTGCTTCCCGATAAACCCTTAATGGTCGTGTATTGCTCCATCTTCATAACTCAGGGTTAGTTATTTCCCATTTGCTCCCTACGAACTCTGCATCCGCTGTGACTGATCCGTACTCATCATATTTCGAAACATCCTCTTGTTTGTGTCCACGCAGTATGAATCTTGATGACCAGCCAAAACTGTTTTCATCTCTCAGAATGATACGACGAACTGCAAATCTTACTGATGAGAGTATATTTTCACCCAAAAATGACATGCTTTATTCTTGTCTTTGTCCGCAGGGTGCCATCGCGGCTCATTTGCTATGCGATCCGTTTCGGTCAAGCCGACAACAGTCGCTGGAATTGCTATCTCTGATAGTCACGCTTGTAGGCTTCCACATCGGCGTTCTTTTGCATGCAGGGCAGCACCGATCTAACGCCGTTGTTGTCCAAATTTTACTCTCTTTGTTTCAGTTTGTGCTTAATTCTATTGTCGTCTGGCATTTTTTTAGCTGCATATTCAAAGACATGACGCTGGTGAGTCGTGTCGAAAGCCCCACATTTCGCCTCCAATTGTCGGTATTCTGACATGAATGCACTACGTTCCCTGGGTCAAATCATGATATAGGAAATGATACAGTCGAAGGTAGCACGCGAGAAGGATAGTTTTGAGCTTGAGGATACTGTTCTCAAAGGCATCATCCATAATGAGCTCCTTGCCATGAAACCTCAACTCCGGTCGTTACACCCACGGATGGCGGAAGGACTGAAAACTTCCATAACTGACGGGAAGATGCGCGATACGGTCGCTCAAGCAGAGGTTCCAAATGTGTTCATGAAACACGTTCAGCTGAGTGTGAACTTGGAGATGCTTAGGACAAATTGGCGAGGAGTGAAGAAGAGTTCAGGCGCAACAGCCCTAAAGAGCAAAGCATTGAACGAGTTTGCGTTGCGGTACGTATCGTGCTCATGCGATGCCCGTGTCACTCATGGTTCTTGAGCTCTCTTCCACATTTATGCGAGAACACACACAGTTTACCTTCTTTCGGACAGTCACAGTACCGACAACTCAAAGTATTATTCTCTCTCATCACATCAGGCGAACACAAGGGTCAGGTGACCAGGGAAGATGGCGGAGACGTTTTTCAGCTTCAGATTTCTGCGACGGGACGACGGTGCGCATGCGCCCGGTTGATGCTGGCTCGCACCACAATACTTCATTGAGCAGAGTGGTTGAGCAGACACGTGAGACACCAGGAGAAAACGGCGCAAACGAAATCAAGGTGAAGACAGCCTCAAATGTCGAGTATTTCACAAAACCGTCTGAGCTGCATACCGGAGTGTCATCGTGGCGAGACAGGATGAAAGATTCGAGCTGGAGGGTCGACCAAAGGATGGAGTATCGTGATTCCCAGACTGATCTCAAGGCTGAAAAACGGCTTGCTCGATGGAAGCGAGCTCGCCGTAATGATATGTCCCAGTCTTCGCACAAAGACAGCTCTGTGAGAAATTCATCTAGTCACGAGAGAGAAGAGTCTCTCGAGATCGAAGAAGCGGACGAACCGCCTTCTAATGTGCTCAGGAATATGAGAGGCAGCAGGTAAACTTTGTGACATTCACGCTGCCCAGAGGTAGTCACCATTTTCATGTCGTGGCAGCGACGCGACAACGCCACTAGGTCAAAAAACTTTTTTACTGCCAGATAAGGGGTTCACCAGTTCATCATCGAGATAGAGTCTATGATCAGAGGATGTTATCATCTACCACTACGATTATCGCTAAAAGACGCGCTTGGTTCATGTCGCTCTCGGAACAGCAGTGATCAATGGGAACCTAGGTACCTCTGCTCTGACCATGTGACAGGGAAGGCCGTGGAACTTAGCAACAGACCAGGGAACACAACACATTCACCCTTAACCGCTTCTCAAGCAAGCACTCTCAATCCACAAGGTCCTTCCGAAATGTCAATGCCGAAGCTTCGCGATGCAGCTCTCTGATCACCACAGCTAAGGATTCAGGGTTCACCCCGTTTTCACAGAGCGCGATGAGGAGGGCCAAGCTCTCTTTATCGAGTCCGCAGTCAAGCAATTTTGAAATCTCGAAGGCGACTGTGCGAGGAGTTGCCCAGGGTTGGAAAAAGTCAGTGACAAGAGATTCCGACGATACAGTGGGTTGAGTCTTCTCCAGATGAAGTCTGAGTGCATGTAGACACTCGCTCAGGCATACGTAGCGCCGGGAGGCGAATATGAGTAGGTCCTTGAGGGGTGAGCAGAAGATGTTTTTCTTCAAATAAATGGTGGGGTGAACGAATACGCACTATCGAGAGTTTCCTTGGCTTGGTGAACTGCAACATCATCTGTCATGAGGTCAAGGAACGATAGAGCAATGATGACCTGAAGATTCGGCTGAAGAGGAGATCACGGCGAATATCATGCGCGGATGGGTTTAAAGGGGGAGAAGAGAGATCTTTCGGGGGGGTGTTTTTAAAATCCATGGCAGCAGGTGTAATACCTGGTATTAACCGCGGTGAAGATGAAGAGCAGAAATAAATCACATCATAAAGTTGATGACTAGTATATATTCTACCTTCGAAAGTACCTTCGAAGGTACCTTCGAAGGTATGAATTTATTTGTATTATATTCATACAAGCAAGTGTATATACGAAATTTCGTATATAGACTAGACTATATGTATCATAGTCTATTACTTTCGAAAGTAATATACTTCAGTACTTTCGAAAGTATGTGTCACATACACATATATGTGTCACATACACAATAGACTTACCTTCGTATTACT
>JACLAA010007826.1_pt1 | contig 11274 bp, 6 predicted proteins | sample 8027891 | NCBI WGS metagenome assembly JACLAA01 (sample SAMN15724900, study PRJNA655200) | protist metagenome | isolation source: fluorescence activated cell sorting (FACS) single amplified genomes of... | place: Spain: Blaines Bay Microbial Observatory, Mediterranean Sea | collected 2016-01-19 | reverse complement strand
TTTACAATCAAAACTCGAACACACAGAACGCATGCGTGTGGACGCCGAAAGCCTCCTTAAATCCGAACGAAAAATCAAAGCGCAATTAAACGATAAGTTAGAGCGTTTGGACCGTGAGAATCTTCGCTTGAGAGAGAGATTAAAGGAGTACGAAGGTAATAATAAGGCTTGGTTTTAATTTTATTTTGTTGTGTGATATTTGGATGATGTGATGAAAGTTCCTGTCAAAAATCAGATGTTATAATAAAAGAACGCCTTTTGGTGACCATTTTTGTGTGTCCTTCTGTCCTTTGGTTGACATTTTTTTTATCTCATTTTCGTTATAATATTATACATTTACTCATCATCATCACTTTGTTCCTCCTTTCGACGACGACGATTTTGAGGGTTTGAGGATTTCAGTTCTTCTTGCAAAACGCGAAGGTGTTTGCGGCTCGTTCTCACTCTCTAAACTGCTTTTTTGAGGGAGTGCGACGCGAGAAAAAGAGTTCTTTAAACTACTCGTTTTCTTAATTAAGAAGCAGAGAGGAAAAAGCGTTAGTTACTATAAGATATAAAAAGCATCATCATCATCATAAACATCATCATCTAAACGTGCGCATTATCGCGTTGAATAGAACTCGACGATAAGTAGTAATATAAAAGACAGCTTTGGAAACTTTTTTGAAAAAACGATGATGGAGGCTGAGACGATTCAGACGACGAGAACTCTCCCGGGTGAAAACAAGAACAACAAGAACGACGATTCGGATGCGCCTCGGAGTGGTGGTGGTGAGAGTGAGTTTCAACAACAAGAGCAACAACAACAACAACAACCGCCAGAATCGGCCACGAACGTCGCTCGAGCGTACATTCCTTCCATCGCACCGTCGGTACCCAAGGGAACGGCGACTATTCTTTTAGTTTTCACCACTTGGGTGATGCTCTATTGCGTCCTCGGGGACGTTTTGTTACCGAACGTGAACCAAAATAACGTCGTCGTCATCCCGGGCGGCGCGGTGTTCTCTTTGATATTCATATGGGCTGCCGCGCACGTTGGCGCGACGTTGGCGAAGCTCATCAATGTCCCACCGTTGCTCGGGATGTTGTTGAGCGGTTTGTGCTTGCGTAACGTCCCGGGAGGGTTGGTAGAGGCGTTGCCGAAAGAGTGGAGTTCGGCGACGAGAGCGGCTGGGTTGTCCGTGATTTTAATGCGGTCGGGTTTGGAGTTGGATTTAGTAGCTTTTAAGAGGGTTGGCTTAGCCGCGGCGAGGTTGACGGTGATGCCCGGGTTGAGCGAGGCGATCGTGACGGGGTTCGTCGCGACGGCGTTGTTTAATTTGAGCGTGCCGCTTGGGTTATCTCTGGGGTTTATTTTAGCCGCGGTATCGCCAGCGGTCGTCGTCGGGGGCATGTTTGATTTACAAGCCAGAGGGTACGGGGTCGCGAAAGGTATTCCGAGCCTAGTCGTCGCCGCGGCGTCATTCGATGACGTCGTCGCGATTACCGGGTACACGATTATGAAGTCCTTCGCCATTCAATCGAACGACCACAACAATTTAGGGTGGACGATTATGCACGGACCAACGGACGTGGCGTTAGGGATTATTGTCGGGTCGTTCGCTGGATACGTCATTTTAGGCGCGACGGCGATATGGAATAAGCCGTGGAAGCGATCGTTGTTGACGTTTGAACTCGGGATGGCGATGATGTTTCTCGGGAGAAAGTACGATTTTAGCGGCGGAGGCGCGATGGCGTCGTTAGCGATGGGGATCACCGCGAATAAAGCGTGGACGACTGGCAGATGTCCAATTCCTACGTTTGCTTTACCGATTCCAATTAATCCATTTAAGCGAGACCGGTTCTCGTTGGGGCCGAGACCGGAATTGGCGCATTCCGTGGAGGTGGATTTATCTCGAGCTTGGAGAACGTTGTTCCAACCGTTGCTGTTTGGAGTCATCGGAAGCGCGGTAAAGTTTGCAGATTTAACCGCGTCGACTATACCAAAATCCGTGTTACTTTTATTCATCGGTTTGTGCGTACGCTTACCGGTCGCGTATCTAGCCGTCGGTGGCGGGGATTTGAATTTGAAAGAGAGAGCGTTTGTCGCGTTGTCGTGGTTGCCGAAAGCGACGGTGCAAGCGGCGTTAGCGAGCGACCCGTTGGAGAGCATTTTGAAAAGTAAAAGTGGAGAAGAGAATTACGACGAGTGGGTGAAATGGGGCAACGATATCTTAACGACCGCGGTATTTTCAATCATATTAACCGCCCCGGTTGGCATGTTGATCATTTCGAATCTAGGTCCGAAATGGTTAAATTTAGATACGAACAAGCAACAATTTACGGATGTCGCGCCGGGGTCGTCCATGAGCGAAGACAAGAAAGGCGATGGAAAAGACGAAGATGATGGAAGAAGAGAGTTGATGCGAGATGGCGATGGGAACATCATGACGCCCTCTTCGGTGAATGGTAAACGAGGAGGATCTATAGATGATTCGCCGTCGGGTCGAAGGAACTCCTTCGCCGGAGAAGTCGTTTCGAAAATCGCGAGCATGGTTTCCTCGAGAAATCCATCGGCGAGGCACACGCCGTTCGAACAATCAGACGACGATAACGATAACGACGATAATAACGATAATAACGACAATAACGACAATAACGAAGATGTAGACGGTTGGGGTGAGTACGAGATTAGAGTTGGAGATATGAGCCCCCCTGGCGAAAAGCAAGGCAAGAAGAAGAAGAAGAGAGTGGTGTTGCCGAGGACAACCTCCGCGGTATTTAAGAAACACATGTCCATCATCGGCAACATGGAAGACAGCATACAAGACGAACACCAGAGAAGAGAGTTCGCGATCGCGAAGATGGGCGTCGAGGCGATTTTGAAAGAGCACATGCCGAGAGATTCGGAAATTGAAACCGCCGGGGCGTTTTTTAGAAAAACTTCCGTCGCGGAAGGTAAGATGGATTTAGCGGAGCTAGAAGAGCTCGGGGTGGACACGTCAGAGATGGTAGAGAATCTCGCTCCGACGACTAATGGCGGTGGCGATGTTGCAAGCGGAGATACCCCGACTCGTCCGAGCGACTACGATACTCGGAAAAGTCCAAGCGGACGGAGATCTCCACCGCCTTTACAACAGGTCAAAGAAGAGAATGATCCGAGCAATAACGTATAGAAACCAATTGCGAATTTAAACCACAACATGTTAGCGCGGTAATAGTAATGTAACAGTAGTAAACAATACACTGCATGTGTACCTAGGTGCAAATCTATTTTACGCGGAAGCGCACGCGGCTTCAACGTCTTCTACTGTTTTCGGGCATCGCGTTAAATTAACTGGCCCGCGTTCGGTGACCCATATGTTATCTTCGATGCGCACGCCCCCTACTTTAGCGAACCGTTCAATATTTTCTCTGTTTAAAAACTTCTTTTGCTTCTCGTTCGCTAACGCTTTCTCGTATAAAGCTTCGACAAAATATACCCCCGGTTCGCAAGTGATCACGTTGCCGACTTCCAACACTACTGGTAACGGCGTCCCAGAGTTTGGTCCTACGTCGTGAACTTGTAATCCGAGATAGTGTCCCAACGCGTGCGGTAAAAAAACTTCCGAGATACCTGCTTCCAAAGCTTCGTTCAAATCTGCATCTGCATTTACCACGCCCAATTTCTTTTGCAATCCTTCTATGGTTTTCAATTTGGCCTTTCGAGCGATGTCTGCCCAAAGAGCGCCGTTCGTGTAGCGTTCAATCGCATCGACTTGCACGTCTAAAACGACGTTATAGAGCAGCTTGGCGTCTTCGGTAAATTTCCCGTCGGTTGGAAAACACCTGGTGATGTCCGCGGTGTACCCTTCGCACTCCGCGCCGGCATCGACCAATACAATTTCTTTCTCTTTACACAACGCGCTATTCTCCTCGTAGTGCAAAATCGCCGCGTTTTTACCGCTCCCGACGATGCACGGGTACCCGAGTTCGCGCAAATTCCTTTTCGTAGACGCCGCGATAAATTCAGCTTCCAACTGAAACTCATACGTTTCGTTTGGTTTCGAAAATTGCCACATCGCGATGTGCGCGTCCGAGGACCCGTCGTTTGCGCGTTTAATCCTTTCGATTTCTTCCTTGGTTTTTATCGCTCTTTGGCGCGCGATTTTATCCGGTAGCGCCACGTAATCGAATCTGAAATTTGAGGACGTCGCGTTCGCGCTAATCGACGGTCCCCACGTCTTTGATTTCACGAAAGCGTCGTTGCTTTGTAACCGCTTCTTCAACGCGACGTCGTCCAGTTCCGGCGCGACAAAAACCACCTTCGAGTGCGCAATCTTAAACGCCCTTCTTCCCTTATTGTTACTCCTCGTCTCCTCTCCTTCGTCGTTATTTTTCTCCGTACTGTTACTATTGCTATTACTACCGTTGTTGTTCAAATACTCCATCGCGTCGTCGATTTCGTCCACGTAAAAGCACCTGTCGCACATCGTCGTCTCTTGAATCTCCTGAACGCTTCTTCCCGCGCCCATCCAGACTTTCATCTGTTCCGTCTTTCTCGGACATAATATCACCGTCTTCACGTCTTCTTCGTTCGGTCCGCACGTGCTCAACAGGAAATAATCCGGTTCGCTGATGCCGGTTAAATACATAAAATCTGGTATTTGGCGGAACCTCGCCGTGTGGCCTTCGAATCCGTTTCGAGTTTGTAACTCGCCTGAGAGAGCGAAAATCAAGCGATTGTCGTTGGGAAACTTCGAAAACACTTTGAACCGTCTTCTGTTGAAGTCGATTTTCGACAGCTTTTTTTTTCTGTCCAAAAAGTCCTCCAAAGAGTGGCAATCATACCGACTCTTGTTCTTCTCATCGTTGTTGTTGTTGAGAAGGAGTTGTTGAATAAACGCGTCGTCTGAATCGTCTGAATCATCATCTGAATCGTGGTTTTCATCGTCATCAGTTTTATTCTTCGCGAGAGTGACGACAACTTCGTGGAGTTGACGACACCGTTTTAAACGACTTCCAGTTTGTGAACGATGAAGTTTGCAACGGGAGGACGACGCCTTTTCGACGAGTTGTCGGGGAGGAGGTTTAGTATCAGCGTTTGTTTTCAAAAAAGAAGCGGAGTGAGAGAATAGGGACATCGTCTGTATCGTCGTCATCTCTTCGCGAAAGTGGTTTACTCTATTTGTGATGAGATGTTTTCCCGAGGAAAGAAAATTTTATCCACTTTTTTTACGCGCAAAGAGAAGAGTTTCTGGTAAACGAGAGAAAAGAAGAACTTTTATCAAAGAAGAAGAAGCATGACGACGAGCGGGGGGGCTTATTATTATTCTATCGTCAGAGCCTCGACCACCTTGACGTCAAAATTGTCGTCGTCGCGAAGGTGTTGTTCTTGCGCTAAAATATCGCCTCGTCGACATCGTCATCATCATCGTCGCAGGAGGGCTGCTGCTGTCAACGATGTGCGTAACAACAACAACAACAACAACACGAACAACAACGACGATGAGAACAAAAGTGCATCTCCGTTCGCACCGAAAGGCTCGCCGGAAGATATCCTTCGCGTCTCTCGACAAACCTCCTTCGAAGGACTCAAAGCTGCGCGAAGAGTCGCTTTGGAGGAAAAAATACACTCGACAGAAACTATTCACAAGGCGTTTAACGATATCGTGGAGAACTCGGTTCGATTTTTTAAGACGAAAGCGGAGGAGAATACGAACGATGCGGACGCGCAGTTCGCGCTCGGGAACGTGTATCAAACTTTAGAGATGCCAGAGAAAGCGATCGAACAGTACGAGAAAACTTTAGCGTGTTCGAATAAGACGCATTTGGACGCGTCGAATAACGTAGCGATGTTGTTGCAAGAGCGAGGGGAAATTGACAAGGCGGAGGCGTATTATTTGAACGCTTTGACGCACCATCCGGAAAGCGTGGACGTGATGTTCAACTGGGCGAGTTTGAAAGTACAGTGTCGACAAGATTTGGACGGGGCGAGAATTTTGATTAATAGGATAGTTACTTTAGAACCAAAGTTGAAGAAGCACCCGTTGGTGAAGGCGTTGGCGGGTGATGAAATCGACGACGAACCGGACGAAGCGTTCGTGCCGCCGATTTAAAATGTAGTGTAGTAAAAGTAGTAGTACTAGTACAACGTAAAATAGTGCCTGAATGCCTTGGTGACATCAGTGTTATTAGTATATAAATAGTACGCGTAATTGTGGTTTTACTACTACTAGTAGTCGTTTTTTTTAAAAGCGCCGATGGTTTGATTGATACATTTTTATTTCGCTGAAGAAGAAGAAGCTTTCTCTTCTCCCTGACCTTCGTCTCCTTTAGCCGCCGCCATTGCGGCATCTGCGGGGACGTACGGTGGCGTTTCCCACCGGATTAAAGCCCAGTTTATGTCGCCGAAAAAGTCGTGACATTTGATGGTTTCCCCGCCGCCGAACGTTCCCAATCGTCTCGTCGGGTCTCTCTCCAGTAATTTAGTCACGATGTCTTTCAAGCTTTGCGAAACTTCCGGTCGCTCCGGAAACGCGAGTTGTTTATTCATGATGTTTTCAAACGTTTGCTCGCGTCTGTTTGCTTTGAAAGGCGTCGTGCCGTAGACTAATTCGTAGATGAAAATTCCAAGTTCCCACCAATCGACCGGCGCAGAGTGTCCGGCGCCGGAGAGAACTTCTGGACTCAAATACTCCTCGGTACCGACGAAAGAGTTTGTAAACGCAAACGGTTCCGCAATTAGGACTGGATTTTGCGTTCCAGATTTGAACTTTGGCGGTTTCGAGAGCGAAGCGGATTTTTTATTGTTGTTTTTCTTTGTTTCTTTAGCAGCAGCAGCTGCAGCGGTTTCAGCGGCGGATGACGGGGAGGAACTATTTTTACCGCCGTCGGGGTTACTACTGCTCTGTTTCTTCTTTTCGGTGACGAGTGCTTGATCAATTGGTCTCCATTTCGGCATTTCGTCCTTCATGACCATGTGCGGTCGACTCGACGCCACAAAAGACAAGTCAAAATCAGTAATAACGCAGTGCCCGTTGCTTCGTAACAAAACGTTTTCTGGTTTCAAATCGCGATAAACGAAGCCTAACAAGTGCAAATATTGCAACGCGAGCAATACTTCTGCGCTGTAAAACTTTGCGTGTTTCTCCGGCAAGCGTCTCCCAGGTTGCGACTGGACGTATTCGTACAATTCGCCGCCTTCGCAATAGTCCATCAAAAAGTACACGTGCGTTTCGGAATGAAACGCGGTGAACAAAGTTGCCAAGTAAGGATGGTCGCACATTTGTAAGATTGTCGACTCGGTTCGTAGACGGTGCAACTTGTTTCGTTCAATCATCTCTTGCTTCGTTAGCACCTTCATGGCAAATTTTAGCGGTTTCTCCTCACCGTCGATGCTTAATTCGTTCGTTATTGTTTTTGTTGATGTATTTTCTTTCGTTTTGCTATTTGTTTCTTGTTGAGTAGTATCGTTTCCTTTTTTGAGCGTGACGAGATGGACCGATCCGACGTCGCCTTGGCCGATTCGTTGCACGGGCTTAAAATCTGCCAACGTGAGTTGTCTTCCTGTTTCCGCTGCGGATGCGTTCGCCTTTGCTCTTCCAGCTGATGCAGCCGAGTTTACAACGGCAATCAACGCTTTCCACTCTCTTTCGCATTCGCCCATCCGGTGTGGTTTCGGACCGTTCAAACTGCCGAGTAAACCTTCCCACGGTAATTTATCTGCGGCGTCGTTGTTCGTCGCCGTGGCAATATTCGAGGCGGCTTTCTTGGAATATTCCTCTTGCTCTCTCTCTGCGGTTTCTGTTTTATCAAAAGACGCCACCGTTCTTTCCGTCCCGTCGTCATCGTACACGGTGACGTCGACTTGTACTCCGGCGAAGAATCTCACTTTGCCTTCGTCGTCTCTCACCGGCGCTAACGTAAACATGTTCCAAAATGGACGACCATTTTTCGTGTAATTTAGTAACCTGACCGTCACTTCACTCCCGGCATCGATCGCGTCTCTTATAGCTTTCACGCTGTTTTGATCGGTATCTTTTCCTTGTAAAAACCGACAGTTTCGTCCTAAAATTTCCTCTCTGGTGTATCCCGTAAACGATAAGAAACCGTCCGAGGCGAACACGATCGGGTGATCCGGCAAACTCGGATCGGTAATAACGAATGATTCTTGAATCCGCTCTAAAGTAGACGCCATATCCATCCCACTACGACTTGTTAAAGCTTGCTGATCGTCATCGAACGACTTTGAACTCTTTAAACCAGTCGCGCTCAACACCGCTTCTTCCACCTCGGTAAACGCGCCCAAATTCTGCGCGGCTAAACGCGCATCGTATCTCACGAGTAAAGGAAACCCATCGTTGTCTTTCAAAACCGACGGTGCCACGTTCCCTTCCGTCTTATCCGTCACGTCTACTTGCACCCCGATGTACTTCACCACCGTCCCGTCCGCCAACTTTACCGGCGCGATTGTCAGATAGTTCCAAAACGGCGTCCCGTCTTTGCGATAGTTCAACAACCTCACCGACACTCTCTCCCCAGCTTTCACCGCGTCTCTTAACTTTTTCACGCTCTCTGGGTCCGTATCTTTCCCTTGTAAAAACCTGCAGTTATGATGGATGATTTCCTCGGACGGATATCCAGTCATTTGCAAAAACGAATCCGAGGCGTACACGATTGGGCAATCCGGAGCAGTCGCGTCGCACACCGTGAACGTGTGTCTCAACGTCGCCAACGCTTGCGCGACGTTCTGTTTCACGTGAATAGATGCCACGCCTCCCGTACTCACTGATCCATCTTTACTCTTAAACCCGGGAACTTTATACATCTCATCTTTGCTCGTTCTCGGTCGTTCCGGTGGCGTTATCTTTTCCAAAGGTTCGTTGATGTACGACGTGATGGAGGAGTAATGGTCGGGATTCGAAGTCGCTTTCGTTACTTTCACCATCTTTGTTCTTCTTCTAAACGACTTTCCGACGACGTGAAAGACGAGGACACCAATAAAGACTTCTTTTTCTCTCTTTCGCTCTCGATTTCTTCTTCTTCTTCTTCTTCTTCTGTAGTATTCTTTAGTATTAGTATTAGGATGATGTGGACGATGAAGTGTTTTAGTAGAGAAACGAGAGAGATATTATCCGACTTTATTCTTCTAGGTCAGATGCTTATGGTTTTTGTCTTTCTCTCATCTCATCAGCTTTTTTGTTCTCTCTCGCTTTTTTCTCTTTTTTTTTTTCCGACAGCCTCCTCGTTTGTGTTTGTTTGTGGGTGTCCTCCAAGAAAACTTGAAAACCAAGAAAAAAAAAAGGAAACCAAGAAAAAGTTAGACGTGTCAAACGAGTAGCCCTCATTAAATTATATCCATTTTATAATACTATAAGTAATACACACACACACGAGGTAGTAGTGTTGTGGTTTGAGTGATACGCGAGCCTAATAAAGGTACGTCTTCGTTTCATCGTTTTGTTTTTCTTTTTCTTTTTCGTCGTCAGAGGAAGAAGAAGAAGATGAGTTTATGAGAAATTGATTTTATCTTTCAAAATCTCTCATCGCTCATGCGTCATCATAGATACGGAGCATCATCATCATCATCATCATCGCGCGAGACAGTCGCCGCGCGCGACGCAACTGACCGCAAAACAACCGCAGAATGATGCTCAACCCTTCTTCTTCACGCCTCGTCTTTTTCCTCTCTTCTTCTTAAAGAAGAGATGGTTTTTGTCGTTCTTCTTCTTCTTTTGCTTCCGACATCATCATCATCATCATCATCAACACCCAAGCGTGTTACGTGTCAGCCACCGCGTATTTTGCATTTTTTTCAAGAAAAATCTTATTAAAAAAAAAAGAGGTCGTCCAAAACGCGTTCTCGCACGAGAATGAAAGTTGAGAATTTGGAGAAAAACCGCGATTGTGAACAATTCCTCCATTTTAAACGGTCAAAAACATATCTCATCGATATACGGCTCCTGTGGCCTTTAATAACGCGTAAAAAGCATTCAAGAACATGGATAATACGTAGAGGAATAGATCTGCGTCGCTTTTTTTGAAATTCATGACGTCATTGGATCTTCACAAATCACTAAGCGTTGTCCATCATGTAGTCTCTCATGTAGTCATCTATATGATTTATTGGTGCTTGATTTTCTATGTCATTGCCGTTCAACCGCGACTGTGAACTAACCGCGACCGTCAAAACTAACCGCGACTGTGAATAATTCCTCCATTTTAAACGGTCAAAAACAGTAAACATCGCTATACATCACATATACACTCCTAATGGAAGCGCAGGACAACTTGAACGAAGAACAACTTGATGACGGACAAGTCTTGGCTGAATTTGATACCCTAAACAGAAAACCAACTTTGCACGAGAGCGTGACACGTCATCACTTCCCTGTCCCCTCCACGCGCGCGCTTTGACTGGGGACCGCGCGCGAGAGAGAGGAGCTGGAAACCGTTTTACATATTCTCTCTCTCCGTTTATTTTCTTCGTCGCAAAAAAGAAAAACAGGGAAAATTGAGGAAAAGAAAGAGAAAGAGAAAAAGAAAGAGAAAGAGAGAAAGAGAAAGAGAGAGGAGATTTACCCCGCGAGCGACTCACAACATCGAACGCGAGAAAAGATAAATACGAGAGGAGAAACATGAACGAAAACGATTTCAGTGCTGCCTTTGATGCCGAAGACGCATTCGCATCACGGATGGATTATATGCGAAGAAGAAGAAGAAGAAGAAGAAGAGAAGTAGAAAAGGAAGAGGAGGAGGAAGAGGAGAAAGTGCGAAGGTAGAGAGCTTCCGAACCTCGACAAATTTGCTTTGTCCTCGATGGGACCCAGAAAATAACACGGAACTCGAGGTCTCATCTGGGTCAAGGTTTGGTAAAATATTGTTCAAAGTGCGAAGCGTTTGCGCGGAGCGCGAACGCGTCTCTCGAGGTAGGGTTGCCAATCCGGAAGCGAAGAGAGTAGAGGGGAATGGGACGGGTTAGCGTTTAGGGAATATGAACAAACGAACGTATTGACGCCGTATGTATGATGGCGTTTTAGAATACAAAGAAGGTGTGCTCTTCTGATCAAGTCAAACTCGCCATCGTGTAATAGGAAAAAACTTGGTTTCAAAAACAAAAAAGAGCTCCAAAACGAAGCGCACACGTGCAAAACGAACGTGCACAAACAACAGCTTCAAAAAAACTTCAAGTTTCATTAAATTATATAAAAAACCAGTATTTTAAGAAGGGCATCCATCTTCGCTCCGTATCTACTCAGGCACACACGAGCTGGCCGGGCCAATGATAGCATGTCCCAACTCCCAATGTCTTGA
>JACLAA010006066.1_pt1 | contig 11290 bp, 9 predicted proteins | sample 8027891 | NCBI WGS metagenome assembly JACLAA01 (sample SAMN15724900, study PRJNA655200) | protist metagenome | isolation source: fluorescence activated cell sorting (FACS) single amplified genomes of... | place: Spain: Blaines Bay Microbial Observatory, Mediterranean Sea | collected 2016-01-19 | reverse complement strand
TAACCCCTTCACCGCAAGTTCCATATCCTCTGCCCTCACATACTCCTAGTTTTCTGCACATCAGGGGGAAATGTGTTGTTACCACAGCAGCTCCATGAATCCCACCTCTAGCAAAGAATTTTTGTCTCTTTCCTCGAACAACATTGAGCTTTCGTGTACGATACCTCGAGGTGATCAGACATGAATTAAGGTTTTTCGTTATTGCACTGCCGTACAGCATATTTTTCACTTTCAATGCACAAAAATTTTCATCACGAGCAAAGCTATTTAAAATGTGTTCCAAATTTTCTGCTGTGTTATTTTCTGGTAAGTATACAAATTCATCAACATCTATGTATAGTAACCATTCAAAAGAATTACGGTAAGTATATAAACAATGGTTTTGAGCTAATGTCTGTAGTCTTAACCCTAAATTCAATCCGGGTTTAAGTTTGTATCTGAAACTATCGCTTGGATATGAAACACCATTCCCAATGGTGAAGTTGTGCCTGATACCGAAATTCGACTTTGCGAGAGCATTTAATAGTTCATCGGATAATTTTAAATGTTTGGACGAGCTGAAATGTTCATATAAAAGGAATTGATCGATTCCCATATAGATGTGATAGCCAAACCATTCAGCTAATTTAGAACTTACATCATGAAGAGGCGCTGTACAAAGCGCAAGTCGCCGTTTGAATTTACCAGCTGTTGCACACGCATATAGAGAAGTTGATTCTTTCTCATTATCACCTACAAATAATTCAACGTCAACACTTTTTACATACAGCACTTGTTGGACTTCATCAAGGAACACATTATTAGGAATCCTTATTTTACACCTCCATTCAATGAAGTTGGGATTTTGCCGTCTGAGCAGAAAAGAGCGACCCATTTCAGTCTTACAATGTATTCTTTTTGACTCTTCTAACAAGAGTGTAAATAATTTATGTCTCTTTTTCTCCTCATGTGTGGCTTGCTTTTCCTCATTTTGATCTATCACAAATCCCAGATTAGCCCAGTACCCTGAGTCAGCCAACTCAATCAACAAGCCAAATTCATTCGTGGAACTATCGATAAAGGTCATGAAGACGCCACTTGCTGAATGATTAAATGTAAAAAAGGATAAGTCTGTAACACAAGATTTGCTGTTTCTTTTCATAATTATTCCTCTATGATGGCTAAGAAAATCCATGCGGCCATTCTGAAACACTGGTCTATATTTGAATAGAGTGAGCAGGTAAAGTAATGCAGCAAGCTTTAACATGAAACGAATTTTATAATTTTTACTCATCTTTCCTTGCTTCCCATTACTTCTTGTGTCTTTTGTGGATTGTGGTGTAATTTGTTTCATTACAAAGACAGAAGTATTATTTTCGTGATCTGTGCTCTAATAGTGATTTTTGGGAGAGAATTCTCTCTCTCAACTTTCACGTTTCACTTTTTTATTTACTCTTTTATTTACTTTTTTATGCACACGTTGTTGTTGTTGTTCACCAGGGGAACTGTTGGGAGGAGGTTGAGTTACACCGTCAACGACCGGGGTCTCAGATGTTTTAGCGTCAGTAGAACGAGAAGAACGTGGGGCTTCGGGATCCGCCCCCCAACTTCCTTAAACCCCAAAAAACCCAGGTTTGAGTTTAATAAGGTTCACGCAAGGACACGAAGTGTCTGTTGCGGACTTTTTTTTTATTTGACGTTGGGGGAAAGTAAAAGCTTGTCCAAGAAGAGTCGTTTGATATAATTTTGTGAGTGACTATGACCGAAAGACTTTTAACGAGGGAAATTCGTCAAAACCAAGTCCTAACCTTTTCCTTACCAGTTCATACAGTCCAAACGTTACGACTCTCGGCAATCCTGTGAGGTTTCTTCGTTCACGGGATTTCACGGGATTTTCAAAGAAAAACAATAAATATACATACGTATCTATCTCAAATTTTGGGCGTTCAAGACGGGCTCTTTTTATTTACAAGAAATTTACTTCCATTCCAGTAGACTGGAGGGTGGAAATTGGCACCGTCCTCCGCAACCTTAGTAACGTCCGCGCGGGATTCTGATATTGACGGTGATTATGGTTGTAAACCTTAGAACGAGTGAGGCGAATGTTCGCAATGTAATTATGCGTCTACGCAAGATACATCGAATGTACTACTGTGTGATTTTTTGAATACTTTTTTTCGCATTCTTTAGTGTTGCCCAGCAGAAGCGGGAAAGGGAAGTCCTTTCTAACTTCAGTTTTGAGCTAGGTGAAGACAAGGAGTATGAGAATGTAGGAACATTAAAATATATGAGCTGCATAAATACTGCTAATACTGCTAATACTGCTAATACTGCTAATAATAATAATAATAATAATAATAATAATGTGAGTGATATTGAATATGTTCTACAGAAGCTTTCAGCAAGTTCGGCAAGTAAAGAGCCTTTCAAATGGGTCTTACATCTTTGCAACTTTCTTCCTCCAGAGCTGTTCGAAAGCCTAGATGAAGCTTTCTCGATAATATTCTCCTTGAGACATAAGTACGAAAGAAAAAGCGATCCGAAGAAATCTGCTTGCTCGGTACCGAAGAAATGTGGCTTTGGTGCTGGAGGAACAGACGTTCCGTGTAAATTTCAAATGTCTATTTTGGAACTCATTGAGAGAACAAGACAAATCCAGAATGACTCTCCGGCTTTAATAAAGCAGATGAAGCAGATTAATAATTCTTTAGATAGAGTATTGAAGCTGCTAAAATCAGCAGAAGTTCGAGAAATTCTCCATAGAAAACTACAGGTTCTTAACGAAGTAAGAAAGGAACCTCTAATTTCTTTTAGTGTTATTTTTCCTACGCACTCAAAGAGGATCCTTTTTGAAAAGCCTTTGAAACATCCTTATGTGACGTACACCGATGCACCAAATACATATGCAACACTTATAATTCCATTCCCAAAGGGTGAGGAGCAGAAATATACTCATGGAACGAGGTTCTTGAAGTTTACTGAGTGGGCAAGAACTGAATATGGCGACCTAATAGATCTACCTCCAGTGCTTGGATTCAGAAAAGGCGGTTCTACACATGCTCATTCTTTTCAGAGAAACTCGGCAATTTCCTTTCGTGCTGTACCCTCTGTCGTTGGTGGGGAATTTACAAAAGAGGCTGACCTCGGTCGAACGGACGATATCGCTAAAAAAGTGTGGAAAAGTATTTCAGGCATGGATTACTATGGAGAAAAGGCAGACATCAATTTCCCTTCTTGGCATTCCGCCCCGTTGATAGGATATGACAACACGTGTGCCTCATTTGAGCCAAGAAGGTACATTTTCATAAGATGGGTAAGTAATGGAACTACTTGGGATTCGTGGCCCGGATTCACAGTAAGAAAGAGAAGTAGGCCATTGAAGGGCGAACTGACGATATTGTGAAAAAAGTAATGAACAGCGTTTTGGGAATAGTTCATTATGAGAAGGGAGCTGAAGTAAACTTTCCTTCATGGCACTCTGCTCCCTCGATAGGTTACGACAACTCCTGTACATCCTATGAGCCAAGAAGATTGATATTCATGAAAACCAGTAGACTGGTATGATTGGAAAATATCAAATAAGCACCATTTTGTACGGACGTAAGTGTCTTCGCCAATAGTCGCAAGCTTGTGAATTCTCTCAATATTTTTAATGGCGCTATTTTCGAATTTAATCATTTTATCGATCCATATTGCTTGCGAAGATTAGAAGCTATCTCTTTCCAATTCTTTATCTTCGCCTCCAAGCTTTGTGTACTTGGGGACAGGGCGACCACCGAACTCCGAACGCTACACGGATGAGGGCCCTCTGGCGATGGAGCACCGACGGTCGGGAGGAGACTGGCGGTGAACTCAGCGAGCAAAGCTTCCATGGAAACTTTCCCTTTTCGAATCCCAAGCCTTCCCTTTTATAAATCGATTGTATTCTTGCTGTCCCTTTTTCGGTTTCCGGCACTTCACAAACATGGTTGTAAACCTCTGTACAAGTGAGGCAAATGTGCGCAACATGATTATGCGTCTACGCAAGATACACCGAATGTACTTCTGTGTGATTTCGGGAATATTCTTTCTCGCATTCTTTAGTGATGCCCAGATTCGTAGTCCGTGCCCACTTCTTCATGCAAGCACCGCGGACTTCTTCGTGATAGTTCTCTCCCGTAACGAGGTTGTTTTTTCTGAAATGCACCGGGCACGTCGGCCCGTCCCTGCAGGGACGATGTCTCCAGTAATCTGTTTTTGACTGATACATGTGCTTCGCGTAGCAACACTAATAAAATTATTGTTCTCTTCTATGAATTTATCGCTAAAATGCTTACTATAGGACTCATACTCATCGGTTTCAGTTGAGTACTCAAAACAAGACTGGAAAACTAGTTTCTCCTCCCATCCTTAAAAAAGAGCAAAACCTGCAAACTTAATCCTCCTACACTCGTCTCCATAGCCATCGCATTTCGTAATCCTGTCAATTACGAAATCTTCCCCGTCCACGTTCAATACAACGGGGAATCCCCACGACCTGTGAGTGTCTAAACTTGCTGTCTGCGTAGCCATAATTTCGGGGTTGAAAATATTTTCGTGAAATCCGTCTCCCCACTTTTTTTACTGGTTCTAATCCCTAAACACTTTTGTTGAACATTTTTCTCACCGATACTTTTGGTTTGCAGTCCTCTTTATTTTCGTCGTGTGTCCTTTGAATACGAATCGAATCTTTTCCCCAATAAATAACCCCACTTTTCAAGCACGTACGAGGGCACTTCAAATCAAGTACTAGTTCCCAAACGCAGTAAAAGAAGTATCAACACTTTCTTTTCCCCATTAATCATCTTAAGTAACGGAAGTCAGTTCTTGCTGAAGAAAGCCACTGCCTAGTATTTAAATCAAGTTTAGCTATTTATCAGCATATTTTGCTTCATATTCAATCAATTGCGACATGTTGAAGCATTCCGAAAAAAGTTTCGTATTACCATCAGGTAGCGCAATATCAAACGATTCCAAATTCTCTAGTTGTCGGATGGTTGATGTACTTCTAACAACAACAGAGACTTGACTTTCTAATGCAGCCCTAATTAGAACTTGTCCATAACTACAATTGACTGCGGAAGCTAAATTACTTATGTGCGTTGAGCACTTGTTACCATTCTCATTATTTTGCCTGAACTCTGCAGTTTTACTTGGAAGTATTCCCAGAACACTTGAATATCCAACAAGTGAAACTCCATTATCTCTGCAATAACGGGCAAATGTTAAATTATGGACCTTAGCAGACCACATGATTTGATTGAGAACTGGTCGAACCGTAAATTCTGCGAAAATTGATTTTAGTTGGTCTTCGTTGAAATTGCTAACACCAATTGCACGCACTAAATTCTTTTGATACAATTCTTCCAGCGCTCTCCATGTAGCAATTCGGTGGCGCTTCATAGGTATAGAAAAATACTTGTCATACATTTTTTTATTTTTGCAGAGAGAATGCTTTAGCCTGCCAAATGGACTAGCTGTTGGTGAGTGAATTAAAAATGCATCAACGTAGGAGACTCCCAACTTCTGTAGGGAGTTATGGAAGCTTGAAAAAACTTCCGCAGGTGTCAGCGAGCACATTCTTGCACAACATTTAGTTGTTATGAATATTTCCTCTCTTTTGATTCTTGATTCACGAATCGCTCTTCCTACCCCTTCCTCATTCGAATAAGCACTGGCTACATCTATGTGACGATAGCCGTTATCCAAGGCAAGTTTTGTAGCAGCATAGGCTTCATCATTCCTTAAATATCCTGTACCAAATATCAAACGCGGCATCAGTATTCCAGCGCCTATTTGGATTGACTTATCACTCGTTTTAGCGGAATTCAATGATAGATTCTGTTGATAGTTAACTTCTTCACCCTCAAATAGTTTCCATGTGATTATAAAAAATATACTTTGAATCGAATTGATCATCATTCGGGTGGAAAGACCTCGTGTCATGATTCCCAAAGGGCTGTCTTTCTTACTTTCTTCCTGGATCGTTCTAATATACCCTAAATCCTGATTCGTTTGAATAGCAGTCTTGATGACACGTAAACCATTTACACAAGTGTCACTAACAATACTCGAGCACAATCCTATGAAAGCCTTGCGAAAGTAGGGTGGATATTCGGACTCATCACTAAAGTACACTTGGAGAAAATTGTACGTTGCAAACCAAGGATATGTACTTGCAAAATTAGAAAACAGGATCATGAAAGCACCCGACCAAAGTGTTAATACTCCAGTTGATTCCATTCGTAAAGAAAGGATTTTTCCACTCTGCCTTCCATGAACTTGATTCAAGGTCTTGAGCATATCTAAAGGAGTCAATAAAAGACGCCAAAGTGATTGAAAAAGGCTAATGAAGAGTGTTCTGACTAATATGATGGTTTGCGGGTGATATACCACAAATATTTGTTCAACTCCAGTATTTATCGCAGTATCACCAAATCTGCATAATGGTGTCTGCAAAATAGCATATCCAAATCCCCGATAGAGTCTTCTTACACCTCCAAATCTCCATAATCTCGCTAACGTGAGGATGAATCCTCCTCCTTGTGCATATTGAACATTCATTACTGTACGGAGCCACATGAACAAAAACACTTGGAATATTCCAGCACCCAACCCAGCTTGTCCACTTACCCAAGCTCTTTCACATATTTCGTGGAACTGAGCATATTGCATACTTGGGTGTCCTATCTAATTTCGAAGAAGTTTAAAACACAGAATCAAAAAACGCTAAAGTAAACCCTTGCAAAAATGGCGTTCGCACACTTTTGCGCTATTTAAACGAAAAAATGACGCAGTGTTTCTTCCATGCTCTGACCCTCACTATCCCTGTTAGAATGTTAGAGATTGGTTTTCTGTTTGGGGTTTCACATTCTCAACTTTTTTTTTTCACCGCCGAACGAAAATTTTCACTTTCTCAATGCTATTGTTGTGAATAGAACTCGCCAACATTGTTTTCATACAAGTAGAAATGAAGAAGAAAGCAACTAGTACTTTCACTTTCATATCTTTGATTTGCTTTGCAATACTGGCTTCATTAAAGCAATGCTTGAAAAATCAAGAAGTAGGAAGTTCAGGGCCCAACTTAAAATTTTTCGGTAATTACCACAATTGTGATGAGGCAAGAAACGCACTAAGTCACACTTTAAAAAGGATAGGGAGTTCAGAATTGAAATTTGAACCTTTCCCGCATTTAATCGTAGATCAAATATTTACTGACACTTACTATGAACGTATCTTGAGGAACATAATAAATGCAACAGAATCGACACTTTTTAAGAAACGAGGTCCTCTCAAACCAAGATATTCACTTAACTTAGGCAATTCTACAGATCAATTAAGACGAGCTGAAACTATTGAGCTCAAAGAGAAGATATTTTTCTGGAAGTGTCACTATCAGATATTTGTAGCTGATAATTTCACTGCACATATAATGAACTCATTTTCAAGCGTACTCAGGAAACGTCTGGGGAGAGATTATTTTTCCAAACAATTTTCAATACAGAAGTCTTTAAAATATGGCCCCCTCTTTTTTCAGAGAATGAATTTGGTTCAAGATCGCGATAAGTACTTCATCAGTCCACATACAGATGTTGCAGAAAAGTTTATTACTATGTTATTTTATGTTGCCCCTATTGAAAATGAAGATAGGCTCCGGGGTGCAGGAACCCTTTTACTGAAACCTATCAGCCCGAAAGCTAACAGTAATAATAAGGATGTTTGTGATTTGAACAGTTTTCGGCAGATTTGCAAATATGTGAAATTTCAAGGAAAGTATTATGGTTTTAAGCAGTGTGAATTTAAGCCTAACCGACTCATTGCTTTTGCACCTTGTCACAGTGCCTGGCACGGAGTACCGCTCCAAAATTTAGGTGGGAGTCCACGGAATACGATCCAAAGTTTTATTGGCTCCACAAGTACTTTCCCACTTGGAAAGTGTTAATAAGTTGGAAAAGGAAGAAAGGAAGTGTCTAGCAGTAGGTTTTGCACTTGATAAGCGAAGCTGGTTTTGGTCCATCAGTCTGGTAGTTCCTTAATTAAGGGGAACAGGAGAAAATACCCATTGGGTGACAAATTATCGAAGACAGCTCTCGATAGGGTGTAAAAACGTCAACTTTTTATGCCGTTGGAGAAGGAACCATCGTTACACTTCTCACACAGGCATCTGATTAAAGCGAAAACACACTTGAGTGAAAACACTTGCAATTCCGAGCACGCTTCCGAGGTTTTGGTAAATTTGGATCCGAGTGAATATTCCAACCTTGCACGAGTAAATGGTGTGCATCCACACATTCGTTGTACTGTTGTGTAGACCCTCTCAGAACTTAGCTTTATGAAAGACTAAAAATCTTTCGGGTGTAAGAGTTTGCAAAACAACGACGTGGGTCTCTTCGAAACCTATTTTATTTACTCTTGCGATTATATTTACGTGCTATCGAAGGCCACGGAACCTACAAAATGATGATTCTATTTCGAGCCCAAAAATGACATTTTTGCACCCGATGGAGCTTTCCTTCGATAATAGTTGTACAGGATTTCTTGTACCTCAATATATTGGAGAGAATTGAGAAAAACCGCGATTGTGTGATCTACGTCGTCGTTGTCGAAATTCTTAACGCTACTGGATCTTCACTTCTTGAGAAGCATGCATGCAATCTGAAGATTTACAGGGGAGATGAAGAATCTGGCCTACTTCTTGCTTGGATCGTGCGGAGATGTGAACACGATAAAAACACATGCAGCGCGTAGAGTATCGATAGTAATCCTATTTCAGTGTGGTCTATCGTTTTTTAAAGAAAAATATGGCATGGGATATCGTCCGTATGAGCGATTTGGGGCCATTTTGTCTGGGTTGGTTGACAAAAGTTGAAAGAAATAGAAGTGCGAAAATCAACTCACACGGCTTACTGGGCTCCCGGAATAGAGCGTCTGTAAACTTGTTGGGGAAGCACATCTTCTTTACTCTTCTATTCGAACCAAACGGGGATAAAGGGGTGTTTTGATTTGGTATGACCAGGTTAGTTGCAGTTAACGCTTCGTCACAAACCGCTTATCCGACGACGTCTCGGTCGCTAAGCATGGTGGTAGAATATCGTTCCGATGCAAATGATATTGATATAAGTCACATACTCTGAGGCATGGCAACGCGCATTCCCATTGAAATCCCAGTGCGTGCACGTGCATTTGCGTGCATTTAAGTTGACATGGTGACGTGATTCGTTCCAACCGTTCTTGCTTCTCTTCCGCGCGTTTTCTTTAACATGGAGAACACAGTTGGCAATCGACTTTTGATATCACCTATGTCATTTTAATGAAATAAATTATAATGCTGTACGAGTATTCATATTTCCTCTTTCAAGGAATAGAGCCAAGAGTAAGTGAAAATCACTTAAGCAATTAAATGAAGTTCCCTGGTCATCTCAAGTATTTCATACATATTATATTTAGAATAATTTGAGAAAGAATTCTATTGAGACCGCTCACTTGGTGCATATGGATATTATCGCGGTACCAGTCAGGATGTGCAGAAGTTGTCACAGTGAAAACATCCAAGACTTGTATTTCTGGTACAGACTTGAGAATCACTAAAGTTTCATCTATATACGCTAGGAACCGATCCCAACGTTGTTCGAATCTCTGGCAAGAAATGATATCAAGTGCATGTCTACGTGGTGCTGCTGGAAGTACCCATACAATTCTTATCTTCATTTTTATTATGGACTTCATTACTGGAATACACTCTTTCAATTTCCTTACATGGTCATTTATACTTCCGTGAAGAAATTCGTGGCGACCAATTGCTATGACCAAAATCGATGGCTTGAAAATATTCTTCTGCTTCAAAACTTTGCTTTGTAAAATACCCTTCAACTTGATGAAATTCACAGGAATGCTCTTTGGTAAGAAATGTTGAAAATCTGAAGTGTATCCTTTTAGTGCAACAGAATCACCTATCACTGTGATTCCTTTTTTTAGGTTCTTGAAACATTTTTGGCACTGAATACTTTCTTTCTGAATCATGTGTAATTTGCACGACCACGGAACCCACATCATCCTTGGTAATTTGAACTCCTGAATACCAGAAAGTGATCCTGAACACACGCCTTCTGGACAAAACTTATTGTTGTTCAAAGAAATCCAGCGTCCGTTAGAAATATTTTCATCATGCAAACATATTGGCAATTCTACTGTGCTTTCCAATGAATTCACCTTAATCTCTGCTTCTGTCTGACCTAACTTTTTGGGGTCATATGGCCCTGATATCACTGAAATAGTTTCCCATATACAGTTTTTTAGAAGGTGAATGTCAGCTCCTCGAACAGAATTTTGAAAGAAACAGTCTCCTGAACCAGACTCCTCACAGTTCACTATTTCCTTTGAAGCCGAAAGTGCCAGAGTTGCTTCGATCTTATATGTCCCAGTAGGTGGGATTCGAGCCACTACTTCATATGTTCCATCTTTGAGGTCAATTACTTTCCCACTACTTCTGAACGAATCGTTGTAAACAAGTACTACAAAATCATCCCCACCCGAATTTCTTTGATATCCACCTCCGTCTCGAGCAAATATTTTCCATTTGAACACACCCTTTTTTATTTGACTGTTATTCTCTCCTTGACTAATACATAAGAATGAATTCTTTGCAGAAGTTGAACCTAAAATATTCTTGTCGACGCTACAAGCATCTGAAGCTCGCCTCATTTTGTGAGGGGTATTCATAGATTGAGTGAGACACAACATCTCATTCGGAGTACGCAAATGACGCAGATTAGCAATAGACTTAATATCTTCTCCAGTAGCTATGTGTGATAATGAAGAAAAAATAAAGAACACCATCAAGAAAGTGAGTTTAAAGCACCCTAGTACTTTACACATTTCTATTTTGTAAACGCGGTATAATAACAAATCCCTGCACTTCAGTCCAAACTTATGCTGGTATCCCCTGTGAAAACGGTGTCGTGGCTGAGACGCTAACGTTAACACCCTGGGATGCCCAGTTCTTGGCTTATCTTGCCATTAAGCGCGTTTGTTTTAAGCGCGTTTTCTTATCTGCGGAGTCACTCAACTACCTAATCCCTGGAGTCCAAGTTGGACTTGCAAAAAAATTTGGGCGAAAAATTATGCATATCCCCTGGTGTAAGAGTCACAACCCTTTAGCCACGACACCGTTTTCACCTGGGACGCCCAGTTCAGAGGCTCACCTCTTTTTTCAATAAAAATAAATCTTATCCTTATTAAATAAAAAAAAAGAGCTTCAGAAACGCACGAGAATGAAAGTTGAGAATTTGAGACC
>JACLAA010006350.1_pt1 | contig 11310 bp, 11 predicted proteins | sample 8027891 | NCBI WGS metagenome assembly JACLAA01 (sample SAMN15724900, study PRJNA655200) | protist metagenome | isolation source: fluorescence activated cell sorting (FACS) single amplified genomes of... | place: Spain: Blaines Bay Microbial Observatory, Mediterranean Sea | collected 2016-01-19 | reverse complement strand
ACTGATTGACCTAAAAATATAAAATTAAAATCTGATGTGTCCATATTTCTGTCTAATCCTTTCTGGGATTTTTTCTATATAGGGGTTATATACTTTTCTTACAGGTCCATCAAATAGTTTGTGCATATTATTACCAACTATCTTATCATCATAAGATAAACCATTTACTTTTACTTGATCTAAATTATTAAATTTATGATAAAAATAAGGCTCACCCATAAACTCATATATTTTTCTAAACTCTTGTTCTGGACTTGTAACTATATCATCGTATTTTACATAATGACAAATGTCTTTGTAGTTATAAGAATTTTTTATAGCTTCTAAATCTTTTGCAATAGCACCATCTTTATTCATAATCATACTCAGTTTTTCTTCATCGGTATTTAGATTATATCTATTAGGAAAAGCATCGGGGTTTTCTGTGTACCATTTCATGTATGAGGCCAACACGTCCATTAAGTCCCTTAAAATTACTATACATTTAAAAGGTCGGTTATAATGTTTTTGCATCAATTGAAAATTACCAAGTGTCATAACAGGACCACGGTCAATGATAATACGTTGTGGCCAATCTTTATAATAAGTGTCATACACAGAATCTAATACATTATCTAAAGACTTATGATCTGGATAATTTAAAAATACATCTGTGTTTTTTAACAGAAACAAATCTTTCATTATCTCTAATGTAATAGAGTTTGGTGTAGCCGCTATACTAGGATTTTGATTCATAATACTTGCAAACAAAGTATTACCTGATCTAGGTTGTGCTATTAAAAAGAAAAGTTTTTTATTTGTCTTTTGCTCCGAGGTCACTTGTCAATTGTTCTTTCTTGTTGTAAATCATCTCTCCTGATTTTTTAACTCTTTCTATAGTTTGTAATTGTCCAAGTACATTAAACACTTCAGGTTGTGATGAACCTGATGTTAATGTCTCTGCTTTGTTTTTCATAATTAAATGATAGGAATCTAATTGATGTCTATTAACATCTTTTGTATCAAACGACCCATCATCAAATTCTTTTTTTAATGTAGACCATAGTTTAATCTCTCTCATTCTATCACGAGCTACTAATTGCATATTAGCTAAACCATATCTAGCTTCATCTAAATCTATTTTATATTTTTCTAATTTATATTCATCAGTTTCAGATTCTACTTTTTTTTCTAACCATTTAACTTTTGCTTCATTACGTCTGCAATCAAATGATAGACTCATTAAGTTTTCTAAAAATACGTTTTGTTCTCTAACACACTGCCAATACTTTGCAGCTTTAGTTGGATACTTTGCATCTTGTAACACAGACATTCTCATTTCTGTCTCTGTTCTAAATACTTGTTTCTTGGTCCATGTATCACGAAGCTCGGCTGTCATAGCCTTAAACTCTTTTACATCTTCTGGATCTAATAAATTATTTAAACTTGGTGCTTCTTTTTCAATAAGCGCATGTATGTTTCTTTTTTCTGTCATAATATCCTTTCGTAAATGACTATAAACTATATTAACTAGTTGTCAATGTAGAAGCTGTAATGGTTTCTGTTCCATCAGTAAATTCTTCTGTTGAATTAGTACCAGCTAAAGGAGTTCCTCCACCATGTATAACTCCTCCAATTGTAGCACCAGTTCCACAAGCATATTGTGCTCCAGTAGTAACACTAGCACTGGTTGCAAAAGTTGTTCCATCAAATTTTTCAGTATTAGTTATTAAATTATTTCCTGGAGGTAAATTTCCTTTAGCTATTAAACCAAGAGTTTGAGTACCTGTTGCTGATGTAACAGAAGTTCTAATCACGTTCATATTTCCACCAGAAGTCCAATTTGTTCCATCATATAATTCTGTCGCTACTGTTGGTCCACCTAACGAAAGAGCTGCAGTTTGAATTCCAGTACCCGCAGCTGAAGCTGTAGGGGTTGATTTAGCAGTTACGTTAGTCCAAGCAGAACCATTATATTCTTCTACTTTTGTTCTGGTTGGGTCTTCTCCACCAAAAGCTAGTCCAGCAGTTTGTGTGCCTGCTCCTGCTATTTGTGATCTAGCCGTGTTTAAATCTCCACCATTTGTCCAAGATGATCCATCATATTCAACTGTTTTAGCAGTTATAACTGCTGGAGGAGTTGTATAACCACCAAAACCTAATGCTGCAGTTTGAGTTCCAGCTCCTGCTACATAGTATTGAGCGGTTCCTAAATCAGTTACTTCACTCCAAGAAGAACCATTATATTCTTCTACAGCAGTTCTAGCTCCACTTGGGGGTGCCCATCCTCCAAAGTGAAGTGCTGAATTTTGAGAACCTTGTGTTGCTGCTCCTGCAAAACCTCTTCCTGTATTTAAATTACCGCCCGATGCAAATGCTGCTTGTGTAATTGCATTAATGTTTGAGTTGTATTCTTCGGTTGCTTGTAAGTCATAACTAGGAGCATTATTTCCTCCACAAGCTATTGCAGTTGATGATCCTGCTCCAAAACCTCCTAAAGCATTTCGACCTGTTCCTAAAGTAGCGTCTGCTGAAAAAGAAGACCCATCAAAAAAAACAGATAAGTTTCTTCCTCCAGGAGCTTGTTCTCCTCCAAAAGTTAAATTAGTAGTGCTTGCGTCTCCTGAAACACCCTGTTTTCTTAAACCAAAAGGCATTGTAGGACCTGAAGTCCAATTTGTTCCATCATAATTAAATGTATCATCTGTTTCTGTTGTTGAAGAAATACTACCTCCTGTAAAAAAAGAAGCTGTTTGAGGACCTGTTCCTTGAAATTCAAACCTTGCTTCAGGAATTGATGTAACACTTGTCCAAGCAGAACCGTTATACTCTTCAACAGCGTTTAAACGAGCTGATGGTGAACTTCCTCCACCTGCTCTAAGACCTGCACTTTCAAGTCCAGTGCTTGCCGCTTGTCCAGTTGTGGCTGTATTTAATGCACCAGAAGATGTCCAACTACTTCCATTATAGTCTTCTGTTGTTGCTCCTGCAGTTGGGTTAGGTGCAATTGTTCCACCACAAGCAACTGCTGCTGTTTGAACTCCAAAACCTTGAGTAGCTTTTGCTGCTGGTAAAGCTCCTCCACTAGCCCAGGCAAATCCATTATATTCTTCTGTGTCAGTTTGTAAACCTGTTGGAGAACTTACTGCTCTGTTTCCTCCAAAAGCTAAACCCGCTGTTGATGTTCCAACAGCTCCTAATTCATATCTTCCTTTAATTAAATTACCACCACTAGACCAAGCTTTAATCTGTACTAATGCTTTGTTTGCGCCTGAAGTCGAGTTATACCACACCTGTCCCTCGGTTGACGAATCTAACGTCGGATCCGAAGTTAAGTATCTTACCCTTGTACCATGTATACTCTCGTATGTAGCCATTTATAAATTCCTTTATGGAAGAGTAATTGCAACAGGTCTAATACTATTTGGTCCAGCTTTTTCTTCGTCAGACAAAGCATCCCACGCAGCTTGTGCAGCAGTTACTTCTGCATCTACAAGAGCTTGAGCTTCTGCTTTAGTCTTTTCGACACCGTTCTTTTCAGCTAACCACAAAGCGCCTTTTTCGTTGTTACCAACGACCCAGACCTCTGCAGGATAACCTCTAAGAAAGAATGCTCTTCTGTCTTCTGCAGTAAAGAATCCTTTTCCAGTGTTAGTAGCAGTACCATATATAAATAGTGCCATAATGTTTACTCCTTTGTTATTCTTATATAGTTAATCTTGTTCATTATCAACTAGTTGTTATTGTTTTAATATTTAATGCTGATGTTTCACCAGTAAATTCTTCTGTTGCTGTAGGCGGCCCTGCTACTAATCCTGCAGTTGTAGTTCCTGCTTCTAAACCATTAAATCTACCTGTAGCTAAAGATGCTTGAGTAAACCAATTAGTTCCATTCCATTCTTCTACAGCAGTTCCTGCTACTGGCGTAGGATTTCTTCCAGCTGTTATTGCTGATGAAGATGTGCCAAATACTTTATTATAGTTACCAGATGTATTTAAAGTTGGGATTGATGTCCAACTTGATCCATCATAAAGTAATCCTTTCATTGGAACATCTCCTATTACTAAACCTGCTGTTTCAGTTCCACATCCTCCCCAAGAATTAGCTGCTGCTGGAACGTTTGTTACTGAAGTCCAACTTGATCCATTATATTCTTCTGCAGCATTTTGTCTAGATGGAGGTGAAGGATTTGGTGCTGTTCCACCAGCTGCAACAGCCGCTGTTTGAATTCCAAAACCTGCTAAGTAACCTCTAGCTGTATTTAAATTATTTCCTTCTGACCATGTGCTTCCACTATATTCTTCTGAATTTCCAACATATGGTCCACCTGGACCCGTTGCTCCACCAAAAACAAGTGATGCAGTAGAAGGGGCATTTGTTGCTCCTGCCATGTATCCTCTTGCAGTTCCTATTGTAGGTAAGTTAGTCCAAGAACTTCCATTGTAAGCTTCTGAATTATTTATAACTGATCCTAATCCTCCACCTGCAATTATAGCTGCAGTTTGAGTTCCTGATCCTGCTGCTCCTGCTCTTCCACCAGTATTCAGAGAACCACCTGATGCCCATGCCGCAGCTGTAATGACGTTTTCTGATACATTATATTCTTCTGTTGCTGTTGTTGCTGATGGAGTTTGTCCACCAAAAGCTAAAGCAGCGGGAGCTGTTCCTATACCTCCTAAATTACCTCTAGCTGTTGCTAAATTAGGTCCTTCGGTCCAAGTTGATCCATCCCAAGTTTCACTATTATTTACTGGTCCAGAAACATCTCCTCCAAAAGCTAGTGCTAATGTTTGAGTTCCCGCTGAACCAAGATTACCTCTTGCTGTATTCATTGAAGTAACTGCTGTCCAAGATGAACCATCATAATATTGAGCAACTGCAGTTTTTCCACCAGGAGCATTTCCTCCAAAAGCTATAGCTGCTGTTTGTAAACCTGTCCCTTCTATTCCAGCATTTGCTTCTACTAAATTTCCACCAGCAGTCCAACTTGATCCATTATATTCTTCTGTTTCATTGTCATTACCAGGACTATAACCACCAAATCCTAAACCTGCAGTTTGAGTTCCAGCTCCACCTATAGATCGTCTTGCATCAGCCATACTTCCACCAGCTGTCCAACTTGATCCATCATATTCTTGACTAACATCTGTGTTCACTGTTCCTGGAGGAATTGCTCCACCAAACGCAAGTCCAGCAGTTTGTGTTCCAGCTCCATTACCACTTGCTGGAGAGTTTATTAAATTTCCTCCAACATTAAAACCAGTTCCGTTATATTCTACTGTTTCATTTGTTCTAGTGCTACCTGGGGCCAAATAACCACCAAAACCAAGTCCAGCAGTTTGTGTTCCTGCTCCTGCATTAGCTTGAACAGCTGTAAGTAAAGGACCACCTGCTAACCACGCTTTACTAGCTATAACATCTTTAAAAGCGCCTGATGTAGAATTATACCAGATCTGTCCTTCAGCTTGCGCGTTGTCGGGATCAGTGGTTAAAAAGTTTACTTCTTTTCCTATTAAATTTTTATATGTACTCATAATTTTAACTTGTTGTTATCTTTTGTACTCCAAACGATGGATCTGTGTATTCTTCAGTTAATTGTGAAGCACCTAATGGTGATGGACCTCCAAAAAACATAGTTGAAGTGCTAGGTCCAGAGTTTGAAGAAGCTAATTCAGATCTAGCAATTGTTAATGTTGCAGTCTGTGTTGTCCAAGAAGACCCATTATAAATTTCAATTCTATCCCTTGTTACACTTGATGGTGCAGCGGGACCTCCATATCCACCAGCGTATATAGCTGCTGTTTGCACGCCTGATGTTGCTCCACCTTCATTTTCTTGACTCAAAGATCCTCCTGCTGTCCAAGAAGACCCATCGTATTCGTTAACGGTTGATACAATCCAAGCTCCAGCTTGAGAACCTCCAGATGCTAAAGCTGCTGTTTGAGTTCCTGCTGTTCTTACACCTGTTACACTAATAGGATAAGTTCCACCTGATGTCCAAGATGTTCCTCCATACTCTTCTGTTAAATCTCTTCCTGTAAAGTTTGGAGGAGGAGAAGGATTTACAGTAGTCCCTCCTGTAGCTAAAGCTGCTGTTTGTGAACCACAACCTGCTAAATTATATCTACCTGTCCCCATAGCTCCACCATTGGTCCAACTAGATCCATCGTATTCATATGTTTCGTTTTGAATATCATTAAAAGGCGGTACTACTTGACCACCAAAAGCAGCTGTTGCTGTTTGAGTTCCAGCACCTGCCATTTGTTGTGTAGCTTGAGGTATGTCGGTTTCTTCAGACCAAGCAGTTCCATTATATTCCTCTACATTTGCTATTGATGGTGGTCCACCAGCTATAGCTAATCCAGCTGTTTGAGTTCCAGTTCCTGCTAACTGTCTTCTACCTGTATTTAAATTTCCACCTGAAGAAATTGCACCACCAATATTTTTATATACTTTTAAAACTCCTGATGTTGTATTATACCAAATTTGACCGATTAAAGGATCAGTTGGATCTTGAGCGACCTGTTTTATTGATTGGCCTTTTAATGTTTTGTAGGCTGCCATTTAAGCTCCTTAATTATTCTTTAGAAGCCAGCCTTGAGTACCGTCTACATACACTAAAGTATTTGCTGCTCTTTCTGTTGATACTGTTAAAGGATCAGTCGATCCTGCAATTTTTTCTGTTCCGTTTTGATCAATTGTTAATGCGTTAGTGTCAAAAGTTCCTGCATAATCAACAAACGCTATTTCGTCACCGATGCTTCCTGCAGGTAAATCCATTTCTATTGCACCACCTGTAGTATTAATAAAATAACCTTCACCAGCTACTGCTGTAAAAGTAGAAGTTTTAACTGCTTGCCATGAAGTACCACCTGATACTGCAGCCCAAGCTAAAACACCTGAACCATTTGTTTGTAAAAATTGATCTGCATCCCCATCTGTTGCAGGGAAAGTTAAAGTTACATTAGATGCAACTGTAGAGGGAGCTTGTAGAGCTATGTAATGAGAGTTGTCTGCATCACCTAATCTTAGATCACCTTGATCACCAATCTGTAAATTACTTCCATCCCATGCTAAATTTTCAGAACCACCAAATGATCCTGAGTTATTAAATTGAACTTCTGTGTTTGATCCACCTGGAGGTGAAGCTAAAGCTATTTCATAAACACCTGTGTTAGTTGCTACACCATCAAAATATACAAGTTTCCAACTTTTTTCAGTTGCTGACCATGTGACTGTTGCACCTGAACCTGAAGCTGCTTTTAATTGTACTGTGTTTGCACCTGATGTGCTGTTTTTAATAAGATAAAAATTTTCTACACCTACTGGAAAAGTTACTATTTTATTTCCTGAAATTGTTTCTGGAGATTCTGCACCAAGGACAATTATTCTTGTTGCAACTGTAGCTCCTGTTGCACCATCTGCTTCTGTTAGTGCTGTAGTATTGGCTCCTGCACCAGCCGTATTTAAAGTCTGTACTTTATAACCACCAGAGATTTGCTCTATGATATTTAAATTCGTATTTGTTTTTGTTCCCCAAGTACCAGCGTTTTCACCGGTAGCCATTAGCTCTATGCCAAGAGGTGTGTATGTTGAAGCCATTATTTAATCTCCTAATTGTTCTTATTTATATTGGTTATTTAGTTTTAAGTCAAACATAATTATGCAGGAGTTTTAGTTGCGTACCCTGTTGTATTCTTTGACGTCTTAGTTGAGTAACCACTAACTGACGTTTTTGGTGTTTCAGGTGTATACCCTGTACTTGTTTTAGGATCAAGTTTTCCATAGTATTTAAGAATTAAATCTGTACCTACACTAGATGTTGCAAGTTGTCCTGTTAGCCCCACTGTCATAGGTGTAGGAGATATTGTACCAACTGCTGATGTAGCATTAACCCCTGTTAACGGAACACCTATTGCAGGAATAATTGATCCTACAGAAGCTGTTGCAGATACACCGGTTAATGGAATTCCTATTCCAACAGTTAAACTACCTACAGACGTTGTTGCTTGCTGTCCTGTTGGTGATTCTGTAAGAGCGTCGAGAATTATTCCACCAACAGATGAAGTAGCAGATTGACCGGCTAAAGTTTGACCAATTTCTGTTGTTAAAGAACCTACACTTGTTGTAGCACTTTGACCTGTTGGAGTTATTACAGAAGTTAAATTAAAAGTTAAGGCACCAACAGAAGAAGTAGCACTTTGTCCAGTAAGAGATATTACAGATGTTAGATCTAAAGTTAGACTACCATTAGAAGCAGTTGAACTTACTCCGGAAAGTTGAACTAATTTATTAAATGAATCTCCGTAAGGTTCTTCACCCCAACCATTTCTACCCCAACCAACTAATGTACCAGCGTTATCAAAATCACCTACTTCAGATGTAGCTGCTTGACCTGTTAAACTTATTACGGAAGTTAAATCTAATGTAGGAGAACCAACACTTGCTGTTGATGATTGACCTGTTGGAATTACAGTTTGTGTATCAAATGTAGTTAAACTTCCATTTGCAGAAGTTGCTGATTGACCAGAAAGAGAAACAGCATATTCAACACCCCAACCAGAATTACCCCATTCTTGTCTGCCCCAACCTTCTTCATTAAAAGCTTCTAAAGAACCTACTGATGATGTTGATGATTGTCCGGAAAGAATTACTGTGACTGTATCGTCAGCCCACTCGTTGGATCCCCAAGTATTGTTTCCCCAGGTTGATGCCATAAGGAGATCCTCCTTACGCTATACGAATAATTGCGTTAGATGCGTCTGCTGCTGGAAATTGAATTGTAAAAGTTCCGCTTGATACAGTTTTGTCACCACCAAAAGCAACTACTGCACACGCTTTATCTGATTGTGTATCATTATAAATTAAACATCCGTTTGCTGTAAAAGAAGCAGAAGTAAAACTTACGTCTGCAAAATCACAACAAGCTGTTGATCCATCTAAAGCTGGAGTAACACTTGTAATTGTTTTTCCACCAGCTGTATAAGCTGATCCTGATGTGTTAGTTATTTCTTCTGAAGTAGAATAAGCTGTAGTTCCTGCACCTAAAGATGCATCACTTTGATACAAAGCTATTTTAAAAGCATTTCCAGATGATGCTGTAAAGTTGTGAGTACCAACTAAAATTTCTTGTTTAAAACTATTACAAATTGCTGATGATATTGTCATAAAATTTTTCTCCTAATTACTGAGGCGGTGACTCGATTGGTATTCTTATTGTTCCATCCGTGTAATCGTCTCGTCTTCTTCTTCCAACTTGCATCGCTGCAAACTTTTGTAATTCAGTTTTATATCTATTTTCATATAGTGTCAACATGTCTGTTGGACCTTTTAAAAACATAAATGCTTCTACTAAACATGCATATAATAGACCTTGAGGAAAGTAATTACTTACGTAAGTTCCACCTGTATTAGTCTCTAAACCAGTTGGCATAGCATTATAATGAATAATATATTTGTAATTTTTATCGGGTGTTGGGGCCACATATATAGCTCCCGATGTTGCAGTGTTAGTACCTGTTGTTGCACCACCAAACATAGCATAGTATTTAGGAAGACCTGTTACATCTTGTGCGGCAGTGCCTCCTGAAGTGCCTGTTAACTCTCCTACGTATTCAGATATAAAAGTTTGATCACGTCTTTCTAACCATACTCCCTCACCTGTAGTAGCTGTTGTTGAATCATATACTTGAACACCTCTTATAAATAAAGCTTTTGTTGGAACTGTAATACTATTAAAATCTGTAGCAAATTGTGCTTCTGCTTGGATTCTATCTGAATCCATTGGTATATCTAAATTAATTCTAAATTCTGCATTTTCTAAAAATCTATTTATAACAGCAGCAGTGAACACAGTGTCTCCAACTTCTGTATAGTTTCTAATATCTGTTGTTAAATTTGCGTAAGTATATCCAGCCATGTTTAACCTCTATCATTAACGGGTCCAATTGTACACTGAAAACCGCCTCCTGTTGCCGTAATTGATGGAATTGCATTTGCTAAAGGAACTGTTATAGAATTAAATTGTTGTTCTGTTGCTTGTGTTCCGTTTGGTAATATAGGACCAACTTCTACAGTAGTTGCAATTGCTGTTGCTAGATATGATCCAAAAACTTTTGCTCCGTTTGCGTGAGTTGTTGCTGTAGTATTAGGTGGAGTTATTCCTCTAAATGGAGAAGCTGTGCCTCTTGTTAATCCAGATAAAACTCCTGTAAGTGTATTGTTACCTGTATATTGAATTGTTTCATTTATGTATTTTCCAAAATTTGCACTAGTTGCATCTTGATCTACTTTTTCTATTACAATAAAACCAGCGTTTGAAAATCCTAAAGAACTAGTTAAAGTTAAAGTGTTAACTGTATCATTAATTGCACCATTTAAAGTTGTTTCTAATTCTAAAGTTGAAATTCCAACACCTCCTACTGTTTCTTTAACAGATCGAAATCTAACATAAGATGTTCCTTCGTTAATTTGATTAGAAGGATAAGACACACTTACAGTTTGAGATCCATTTGTTATAGTAAATGGATTGTTAGGTAAAATATCTTGTACTGGAAACTCTACTCTTGCAGGTCTTGCGTGCATCAAACCTTGTGGATCAGCTCCTACAGGATGTGGTTCTAATTGTGGTTGCTTAGGTTCAAATTCAGAAACATGTACCCATGCACCAGTCCACTCTTTTACCATTTCTCTATATGGAAATGCTGCACCTGATCTATCAGAGATCGCTAATGCTCTACTGCCTTTTGCAAATCTAGCCATTATATATTTGGATAGTATGTCTTCGGAGTAATATATGTGCTAGCTGGAGAACCATCTTCTGATAATGCTCTTGCTAACTCATCCTCGTACAACAACTTCATCTCCTGTGTTCGTTGTGGTGCAAACTTCATAGATAAGTAATATGATAATCCTGAAATCATACATGGCACAAATCTAAAAGGTGTATCACTTGCGTTAGTATATGCTCCTGCATCTTGAATTCTTTTTACATAATAAACATTTAAAAAATTTGATGCAGCAGTTGAATTAGGTAAAGGATAAATTGTTATTGTAACTTTATCAATAAACCTTTGTACCCAAAATTGTGAAGGCGTTCCATTAGATGCTTTGTTAGCTGTTGCTGAATAAGCATCTCTTGCAACTTTTGTTAATCCTGTATCTGATTGATTTGTTGTATTATAATTTTGTCTATATGTAACATTTAAAATATCTGAGATACCATAAACGTTTGCTGTTGGAACTGTTGTAGCTTGTGGTGGTTCTCCACCTCCAGGAACATCAGAAGAATTTCTATAAAAAGTATATATACCAGATCCTTCAGCCGTAGC
>JACLAA010002512.1_pt1 | contig 11316 bp, 5 predicted proteins | sample 8027891 | NCBI WGS metagenome assembly JACLAA01 (sample SAMN15724900, study PRJNA655200) | protist metagenome | isolation source: fluorescence activated cell sorting (FACS) single amplified genomes of... | place: Spain: Blaines Bay Microbial Observatory, Mediterranean Sea | collected 2016-01-19 | reverse complement strand
CCTCTGAGCTGGCAGGTATGGCTCACGCTTATTAGTTTTCTGGTCGGTTACGCTCTTTTGTATTTATTCTTTGAACACCCGCACTTTAATCTACCGACGTTCAAAGCTTCCGCGGCTCGATCGATATTTTTATCGTTCGAATGCTTGACGGGAGGTTTCGTGGCAGAACCTGTGACGAAAACGGGCATGGTGCTTCAATCAGTATTTAGCTTTTGCACGCTTGGTTTCAGCTCATTATATACAGCCGCGTTGACATCTATACTCATCGAGGAAGCGATAAGTACGATGGCTATCAATACGTTGAACGATTTGCAAGAGGCTGGCGGAAGAGCCATCATGTTCACAGGAGACCCGCTGAAGTCTCGAATACTTGCCCAGAATCCTTGGCTTATTGCTACGGATGTCGCTCGAAGTGAAATATTAGCGACGAAGAAAATTGACGATTTGCTCAGTAAGTACGGCTCTCAAGCGGTGATTCTTTCTTCGGCAGATGCGGGTACACTTGTCCAGCAAGCAACTAACTGTGACGCCTCCGCGAATGGTATAGTCTTAGCAGCTGGCGGTGGATTTATTACGAACTATGACGATTGTCATTCGGATATAACACACATCTTTGATACAATCTTATTAGACATGGAAGCGGATGGCGTATTGGATGAAATATTGAACAAATACAGCACGGATACATGCGATGCAAATGCAAGCGCGAGCAAAATCGATTACACGATTGCGTTAGACAAAACTGCTGGTATATTCATTATCTTATCTTGCGTCGTTGCTCTGCTCTTTTCCATATCGTTTGGGAGAAGGAGGTTTAAATTTCGACACGTCGAGGAGAAGGCGAGCGAAGAAAAGGGAGCCGACGAGAGTAACCTTTAAAAAAGAGGAGATTTCTGAGAATACTTTCACACACACACACACACACACACACACACACACACGCACACGCGCGCGCGCAAGCGAGTGCGAGTTGCATGTATCATACATGCATTGAATGTGATAATAACGCATGATTCTACTGTAATAAAATATATATAAGAATAAATTTCTACCGGTATTATATGAACATGTTTATTTTTTACTGGTGACCTCTTCCTTTTTCATCTTCTTTTTATGCAGAAAGTATAGTACGGCATGGCTTCTTCGACGGCGGTGAACACTTCTTTCGGATAGTCTGCTAGCTCGAAAGATTCGCTCCGTACTGGTGCTTTTAATTCCGTTGAGTTGACGGCGTCGGTGTGCCAGCCGCGGAACTTTTTCCAGGAATCGAGTTCTTTCGGTTCCCACGAAAGCATATTTTTACTGAACGCAATCGAGGAAAACGCACAAATCTGCTTCAGAGTCCCTTCCGGATTAGCCATTAAATCTAAATCAGCGTCCACGACCATATACTTTCCTTTAATCCTATCCAATCTCTCCACAATCTTTTGACACTCTTTGAATCCAGATTCAGACGGATCGAAATATAACGATTCCGCAACTGCATTATTGAGACCTACTCGATAGAAAGATTTCAGCGCATCGCTTGGGTTTCGAACCAGAATGACGTGATGAAAGCTTAGAAGCCATTCATCGGTGCACTTCTCCTCATCGAAATAACAAGAGAGCTCTTTGCATAAATAATATGGTTTTCCTTGCGAGGAATAATCAGTCATCATGAGTTCCATCACGGACGCATACGAGCAACCGCTCGAGGATACGTTTAATGTCTGCTGTCCATTTTTTATCTTTTCGTAATTGTCTGGCGTATTTTCTTTCAAATACGGTTCGGTCAAAAGTTCGTGCATGACCATGATTTTTGGGTGCTGCGCGAAAGCTCGCTCTAAAGCCGTTGAACGTCCTCTCGTGACGCTCCAAACGAGAACTCGACCCTTGGATGAGCTGTCGGTGCTTGGATTGAATAAAGGATAGGAACCACCATCCTCGCACCTCCACGCGCGCACCCCGCTTTCGACGATGAAGACTTCTTTCAAGCCAAGGTTTTCCAACATAGCCGCCACGAAAGGCGCACTTGAACACCTGTGTTCGCCTATAACTGCGCAAGGGGCGCTCATATCAACCCCACGATCTTCAAATATCGCAATATTATGTTCGTTATCAAACGGTCGCAATCGCGAGTGAGGTACATTTATAGAGCTTGGAATGTGACCGGCTCTGTCGACGCCGCCGTTCTTTGAAGAAGGACCAGTCTTCGCCCCCCGGCGCACTTTACCGAGAAACAAAGCTTCCGAGCGCGTATCGATAACTTGAAGTCGCTGCGTCGTTAAATTTTGCAACAAATCATACACCGATGCTATCCTTTCATCGTATATTCCCGAGACCGAGGAAACGCTTCTCCTCGCCTCTTCCTCTTCGTCTTCTTCTTTCGTCGACCCTCGCCTCTTCTTCTTCTTCTCCTCCTTCAGGAGCACTTTTATCGGCCCCGTGTGCCCACATCTTCTGAACACGTGCGCGATGTAAAACGGAACGAATACGGACCTATTTCGTTGTCGACGACGAGCGCGACGACGAGCGTTGTTTTCGTTCTTCTCACTTCTATTAGTATTAGTATCATTGTTATTTGCATCTTTATCTGATGTATTCTTCTCTTCCTCTTCGTCTTCTTCGCTTGTTTCTGCTGGCTCATAAAAAATGATCAGAGTTCTTTCCTCCTCCCGCACTTCCTTGGAACAACTCTTGCTCTCTTCTTCCGTGCTCTGGTTGCTGCTTCCCCCTTGCATTTGTATTTTTTTCAAATACGATTTACTTCGCGCGGTGGTTAAGTTTATTTCGTTTGTGTTCTCGTCGTAGAGCGTATCGGTCAACTCGCGCACGTCGATGCGCGTCGCGTTCGTTATCCTCTCGTCTTCCATCCATCGTCGTTCTGTCTCGTCGTCGTCGTCCTCCTCCTCCTCCTCCTCATCTATTTCTTCTTCCTCGTCGTTAAATTCCTCCTCCTCTTCTTCCACCTCTTCCACGTCTTCCAAGGAGAACGACGATGTTTTTTTTTTCGCCAGCGCCCCTTCTTTCGATGCGAGGATGGTAAAAAAACGCAAAGACGATGAGTTGTTGAGAGGAGGCAGATCGGATATAACGCACGTGTTCATTTTCCCCTCCTTTCTGCCGCTTTCTCTCTCCTTCGCTCTCAACGCAAAGCTTTTCGTCTTTCTTAGAGCGCGTTGTTGTTGTTGTTGTTGTGTGTCGTTGTTGTCAGAGGAATTTGAAAGAGAAAGAGAGGGAATATATTTCTTTCCGTTTTTAAAAAAGAGAAAAAGCTCAAAAGGACTATTTGGAGAAACACCTTTAAAATGCGCTCTCTCTTTTTTTCCCCTCGCCAACCTTTCCGCGCGGAGGGGATGAAAACAGAGAGATGGAAAGAAAAAACGACGAAACGCGGGAGTGGCGATGGTAGATCGCTCCGTTCGCGATCGTTTTGATCTCGTCTTCGGTCGTCTCGCGTCTCTTTTTGCGGCGTGACCTTTCCTAAATTCTTCTTTTTTTTTGTCCCCCACTTGATTGACCCCCTGGAGCTCGCGTCCTCTTCTTTTTTTTTGAGGAGGTTTTTATCAAAAAATAAATATCTCCTTCTTCCCCTTTTTGTTCTGTACAATTTGCAACTACCGCTGAAATACTCCTTATATTGCGTCGTGCAAAATTCCTCATTATCACACGCTTCAACGCTTCAGACGCGACCGAAGAATTCACACTCAGTCTACATCGACGGACGGGATACTAATTTGTTCGTTTGAGTTGTTGTCGTTGATCTGCGTTACTCGAGCGCGCGTGTTTATATTTATCGCCTTTACGAAAGCAGCGACGAGAGAGAATTTGGTTCGTTGGAGAACAGATTTGCATAATTAACAAGAACAAAAATCGACTTTTAAGAGTAGTCCCAGGGGTTTATAAAAAAGAAGAAGAAAAGAAACGAGGAGAGGAATTCTCGAACCGTTAAATACGTATATAAAAAGCATACCTCAGGGCTACATTTTTTTGTCGTGTTCATCGTTCCCTGCAATCGAGCGATGATGTCATCTTTCAAGCGAACGCGCGGTTGGTCCCCTCTGGCAGTTACAATTTTGACTGCTTTTTTGGTGCTTTCGGGGACACAATTTATGGTTTCGAAAGCTGCGCAACCGCCGATATGTAAACATTTGACAACGCAAAGACCGCAATGCTTCGATGATACGCACGTATCCAATCGGAATTCTGTTCCAGCTTTTCTCTCTAATTTGCTTGGTTTGCGAAATACGATCAACTTGGAAGTTGTTTGGTGGGAAACACAGGCGATGCAGACGTTCGCGCTCGAGATTTTGCTGAGAGAGAAGCTCGGGTACGAAGTTGAGCTCCACGAATATACCGCGTGGTTAGGTTGCATTGACTCATATGCGACGTACGCAGAAGATAACGGCATAGAGAATGGGCCTTATCCGACCGCGCAGCTCCAATATCTCAATCTTATGCTTGGTAAAAAATCTTTCGATGTTGAACTTTGGACGCAAAGCGGTAAAGCGGGAAGAGATTACGTTACCGATAAGGTGACTCTTGCCAACCCGGCCAAGGTCGCTTTTGATGGCATTCTTGGTCCATCCGCTAGAAACGGCTGGTTCATAAACGCCGCTGCGCTTAAAGGCAAATATTTTGATACGCTTTCTCTCATTGAAGCCAACGGTGGTTTCAATACGGCGTCTCCAGTTCATCTCGTGCGTCCATCGGAATTGCCCGTTTTGGATGCTCCAGCTTCTTGGAAAGATGATCATTGTTCGGGCGAAGACCGTAATCCAAACTTTCAAGGTGGAGTTCTAGACTGCGTGTACTGGACTTGGGAGTCACCGACGGCGAATTGTTGCACTCGACGCATGAAGGCTGAAGGTAATTGCGGCGGTTTGGACGAGTGCTTTGCGCTCATCGTCGAGAATCCTGGATGGTTACCTCCTACTGAGAAGAATGAGATCCGGGTCATTGCCAGTGCTGCACCGCTCGAGATTGTCTACGCTGGACCGGCGAAGACAAAAACTGTGGTGAAAGTTGCCGAAGATTTGGACAAACCAACAATTTTTTATTGGTGGGAACCAGATCTCTTCATTCAGCCGTACGTGAATGATGCTGGCGTCGTCTCGGATTATCGCTTCGCGCGTGTAAACATGCTCGATGAGATGTTCTGCGCGAACAACCAGTTTGTTGAAGCGGGTTATAGATCTTCTTACTCGACGGCTTTTGCCGCGAACCACACCAGCGCGCCTTGCGATTTTGCGAAAGATATTCTCGAGAAGGCTTCGTATTTACCAGACCGGTTATACTTTCAGGATGCATTTTATTTATTTTCAAAATACAGCGTCACGTTTGAAGAGTCGTGGAATTTGGTGAACCAAACCCAAAATACTTCTCTAATTGCGAAGCGAGACGAAATTTGGACTAATTGGGAAGGCGCCGGCGAAGATGAAAGAATCAATTACAACACCTCTTTATTATACTCCCTCGGAGCGTGCGAGTGGTTAAAACAAAACCCACACTTGTGGCAAGATTATATTGAGCCGAACGAGTATATATTCGATGACATCAAAATCATTTTTATTTGCTTGGTCGTTTTTATCGGGTACGTGCTTATTCAGATGGTATGGATTTACCGTCCAGGTGCGTATTATAACGTGGAGGTTAAGAGATCTCTCGAAGTTTTAGAGGCACACGATGTTGAGCCTTTTACAGCTGGAAAGCCTAAACTTTTGGATGGTGTCGATTTGACAAAAAAACCCGCGGCGGTGTCAAAATCTTCGGCTCGAGTAAACTTCATCGTGAAGGAGATCTCGTGTCGTTCGGATGAAAAGTGCGTCGAGTTTTCGATCGAAAGTAACACTCGCCTTAATAATGTTTACATGACTTGCAAATCGGGACCGCACCGATCTGAGGTTCCAGATTCATGGGGCACAGTTCCTCACGCGGTGCTCAATAAAGATTTTGGGTTCCCATATGCCGCGGAAGGTCAGAACACATCAGTCACCAGAGTTGACGATTATACCTTTAGCTTTTCGGTATCGTCGGGAATTACAAAGTTGAGAGTACCAATCCTGCGGAAAAGTAAGCAATTTTCGCCGTTGAAGGGGTTCCACTTTATACTCCAACCTGGGGAAGTGTTCGGCGATGCCGGCGCCGCGAAAGCTGAAAGTATCGCGACGAAGAAACTAACCTCCATGAATTCTTTTGGTGGATCCAAGAGATCAGGACTCCAAGACTCTTCTTCGTTGAAATATGGTGACGCTTCGATATTCGCGTCCTCGATTCCTGTCTTGTCGATAAAGATATTTCCAAGTGAGCCGTTCATGCACGGTTCGTCTTCCACCGGCTTGGCCGTGAAAGGGAAAAGCGCATTTTGGACTTATAATTCTCTCTTCGTATTGATCAAAAATTGTTTAAGTGTCCCTTATATCGCAGGTATGCAGTGGAAATATCAATTAAAGCAAGCCAGTGTTGCGATGTTGGAAACATTTTTGTGGGGATTTCTCTTTCAACTCTTACTCGATGAAGGTTTGATCCTTAAAAAAGCAGATTATTGCATTTTTATTGGATTGGCATTCGCGTTTATCGAGGTTTATAAATTTCACGTTGGTTTGCACTATTTCAATGGAGCTTATATGATCAAGTCGCACTTTGAGCAGCTGTTGTTGCTTAAATATAACATTTTATCTACCGCCGATTTGACGCACATCAACGATTCGGAACCATATTTTCGAGTGACAATTTTCACCGACTGCGAAGCGATTCGCGAAGAATTTTGGAAGCCATTGAACGAAATTTTTGAGCAATTGTTTAGAATGGTTGGCGCTTCTGCGTTTCTTGCCTTTTTATTACGCGAGAATATGGGCATGCTCTTTATGAAGCTTATTTATGGGATCCCGTACGGTTTCTTGGGATTCTCTCTCATTTTCTTGTTTTTCAGATGCTCCCGTGGCTTGAAAATCGGCTTGGACGAGGACAGACTCGAAGTGATAGTGTACTCTGGAGCACACGTTATTCTGCACAATACTCTTTTGGTGCGAGAGTTAAGAAGTGTCATCGACTTTTGTTCTCTCCAGTACGACAGACTTTGGTTCCAGTTGAACGGCGGCATCTTTGAGCGTTGGTATCATCTCTACTACAACACCTGGATGATGCAAGGTTGCTTAGTTTGCGTTACCGCCGTCTTTTATGCGTTGCCTACCAAATTTTTGAAAGACTACGATGGTGATGAAGGCAAAGTCACGGTTGGTGAATATCTTGTTTCTTTGACCGCCATGATTCAACTTTTGACCGGTTGCGTTCAGATCTTTGTTTGCAGTTCATCCGTTCTCGAAGTTTTATCCAAAGTCGAGCACATTGCGGAACTTTTGAACTTCCAAAGTTCGGAAGAGAAGAGAATCTGTAATATACCAATGAACAAAGATGGTATGCGCGATCATGAAGGATCTTGTATTACTCTGTCCGATGGCGTGCCTCTCTTGGTGTTCGAGGACGTATCAGTCGCGTACGCTTCGAGAAGTATTTTTGAAAATTGCTCTTTAGTGGACCGATCTTCCAGGAAAGTCAGTGACGTTCGAACGGGTGGTATAATCGGAGTCTTAAGAAATTCTGACGGCTCTTCCAGAACTCTCATGAATCTCTTGATGAGAGAGGAAATTTCGACAACCGGTAAAGTTGGAATTTCGCCGACGCTTTTCGCCTGTCGGGTGAACTCCGAACATGGCGCTTTCGTGCAATCTGCAAGTTTGCGCTCGAACCTTATACTAAACGCTGAATCTCGCGTGAGAGACTTAGGTGAATATTCGGAAGAAAACTCTCTGTTTTTGAATCAAATCCGAAGTTATGATTCTCGAAAAGTCTGGGATATCTGCAAATTCGTTGGCCTGAGTTCCGTCGTCATCGGAAGCGTACATGAATCGAACTGGTCCGAGGTTACTTTGGATTCGCTCTTGGCTTTGTTGGATCATAATGATCTCATCAAAATTAGGCTCGTGAGAGCGTTGCTCGCGCTTCCTGAAGTGCTCGTTTTGGACGAAGTCGGCGATGATATGTCTGTACAAGACTTGCAAGAAATGCACAAAGTATTGGTCGCGTACTTGGAGTATAAGATTCCCGGCGTTGATGATACGGAAACCTGCAAGTTGCTCCGAAAAGTTGCCAACGTGCCGCGGACGATCATATGGTCTGGATTTAAGAGAACTTTACAACCGTACGTGGACGCGAAGAACTTCATGCTCGTTGTCAAAGACTCTTCGAAGATTATCTTCACAGCCCCCGACGGTGCATGGTAAAAAAAAAGGAAAATTTTGTACACATAATCATGCAGCGCAGCTAAAACGAAGGCGACGGCAATGATTTCGACGACGAGGATACGAACAACCAGGAATGGATTGACCTCCTCCTATTTATTATTCCTATTTATTGCACTTCTTTAATATAATACACTTTAATACTTTATTTAATGCGAAAAACGTCCAAAGAAACAAACAACAAAAATTTATTTAAAGGTAACTCACTCGGATCCTCCCTCCCCCGTTTATTTGTCTCGTCTCATATAATCCTCTTTCTCTCTCTCCTTCAACGTTTTAATTCTTCACTTTTCACTTTCTCTCTCTGTATTGCCCCCTCCCCACCGCGTTTGGAATAACGATATATATCTATCACATCACATCAACTCGAGAGTAATATACGCGCACCACAAACAGGCTCGCGAAGATGTCGGCCCCGCCTCCTGTGAAAGGAAAAAAAGTGATCGTCATAATCGGCGCCGGTCTTTCCTCCGTCGCGTTGGTGAAAGCTTTACGCCGAGGCGACTCGACGATTTCCAAAATCATCATTCTCGAAGCGAAAGATGACATCGGTGGGACCTGGAATCCTAAACAGTGTTACCATAATCTCCAAACGCACGGCGTCAGAGCTGGATTTTCGTTACTTCCCTGGGATCGATTCGATTCGCCGTACGATCACGCGCACCATAAAGATGTCCACGGCGCGATGAAAAATTTGTTCCGGAAAGAGAACGTCGTCGTCGTCGAGGAAGGTGCACAACACCAAAATTTTGGTCAAAATTCCAACGGGGGCAACGAAGAAGAAAAAGAAGAAGAAAAAAGCAACGCGGAGAAAAATATGACCACGGAAAAAAGAGTCGAAGTTACGGTGTATCTTTCCACGCGCGTGAAGTCTATGGAGATGGTTCAAGCGACCTCTTCGTCCTCCTCGCGAGTGAAACTCAACGTGCTCTGCACTAAATTTTCGGAGGCGGACAAAGACGAAGAAGAGCGAGCGCTCTTTGCAGATTTTGTGATATACACCGGAACGACGCATCAACCGAAAGTGCCTGAATTTGCTCAAGGTAAGAATAAATACACAGGTGAGATTCTTGCAGCAGCTGATGTTTCATCGAACAAATTCGATGAAATTCTGGAGCGAAAGCATAAAGTTGTCGTACTCGGCGGTTCTAAAGCCGCCATGGACACGGTTTGGAATTTTAATCAGCGAGGCTACACGTCTTTTGTGTGGTTGTTTAGAAAGACGTATTGGGGAACGAACTTTTCTTACTTTCAGAGTTCTTTCATCAACAAATCGTCTCTATTCGCGCGATGGCGAAAAGTTCTTCAATATGTGTTCATGAAAGTTCGATTGGATTTTGATATGTCGCGATCGAGTTGGCTCTCTCGAGTCGGTTTGTTTATTCTCGCAAAAGTTGGTTATCTTTTGAATCCTTTCGATGCGACTACGTATGATCTCGGTAACTTTCACGGCGCAATCATTGAACCAGAGCGAATGCAGCCGTACCGGAAATCTTCTCATTTGCGCGGAGAGATTGGTTATCTAGAAGGGAAAAAGCTTTACACCACGAAAGGATTAGGGGTTGACGCAGATGTCATCATCTGCTGCACTGGATACGACAATCCTAAAGCTCCTATTTTATTCACAAATGGCACGAAGTTTTTTGCACACGAGGAATCCGGAGATAAGTTTTGGAAAGGCATGGTGACACCAGCAATTCCTCACGTTCTTTTCATGAACACTTTCTCCTTGGGGAATATTTTACACGACGCGACGACGGTTGGTCATTGGCTTCGCTCGTGCTATTTTCCGCAACTCTTTGACAAGCCGATCGAGTCGACAAAATCTATAATTCAGAAAGGATTAGACGCGCAAAACGAGGAGATGAAGAATACAAAGTGTCGTTCGTATAATTTATGGAATTCTTTCGACCGACCGGTTCAATACATGTATTATTGCGGAAGAACATTTGAGAAGGAAATTTACGAGGCAGATTTATTATCCTGTTCGAGAAAAAGTGGGGGAATTTCCATTTCTTCGCCTATACGAAGATGGATGTATAGCTGGAGTTGCGCCAGCTTTCTCTTGGCGGATGACACGAATGTAAATTAGCGTGTGCGTGTATTTATTACAGATTCTATTTATACATACCTTGATTACCCAAATCTTTCATCATCCTTCAGTTTGTCCGCTTTCCTTTGCGCGAGATTTTGAAGCGACGCCATCCGCAACTTGATGCAGTTTTGAGAGCACGCTAACACCAACTAACACGGCACTTCCGAGAACAAAGATGCCAGAAATGCGAAATAAGCCAACTTGATACTTCGATTTTGGACTTTCCGTTTTGATCACGGACGTGCATTTTTTATTCGCGTAGGAAGCCGTGATGTAATCGAGCGTTCCATCGGACTCCATGGTCATCAGGAGCGAATCAAAAACAAAATTTAAATCCGAAAGGCAATCATCGTAACTCGTAATGAATCCTCCTCCCGCGGATATGGCCACGCCGGAGACTATGACGTCACAGAGATCTGAATTCTGCGCCACGGTCAGCGCGTCCGGCGCCGAAAGAATGACCGCCTGTGAGCCGTATTTATCGAGCAAAGCGCGAAAATCGGTGGTATTTAAGATTTCACCCCTAGAAACATCTTCCGGGATGAGCCAAGGGTTTTGCGCTAATATGCGTGACTTGAGCGGATCGCCCTCAAACATTATCGCTTTACCACCGGCGGCGCGCAATTCGCTCATCGTTTTGATCGTACCGGAAGTATTGGCGTCCTCGATGAGAATAGAAGTTAAACTCGCGCCGTACAGTGCAACAACTATTAAGCGGAGAAATCCGTAGGAGCCTTGAACGAGCTGACCTAAATGCGTGCGTGGATCGTGAGCATCACCTCCGCACGCAAATCGGCACCAAGTGTTCCACAACGAGCGGCACAACTCGTCTTTAAAATTTACTCGCTTCGAATCGGTGTGAAAATCGTGCTCGATGTACACCAACGCGGTTGAAACCAAAAGAAACGCCGCGAATAGCACCAACCAAATATATGACTGAAA
>JACLAA010003764.1_pt1 | contig 11318 bp, 5 predicted proteins | sample 8027891 | NCBI WGS metagenome assembly JACLAA01 (sample SAMN15724900, study PRJNA655200) | protist metagenome | isolation source: fluorescence activated cell sorting (FACS) single amplified genomes of... | place: Spain: Blaines Bay Microbial Observatory, Mediterranean Sea | collected 2016-01-19 | reverse complement strand
ACAACCTGGTTGAAATCCAGAATATGTATTTATGTATGTGTTATGATATATATCATATATAGAGATAGACTACCTTCATTCGTTCGTAGACTACCTTACTTGCTTCGTTCGAACGAAGGTATTCTGGACTTCAACCAGGTTGGCACACCCTAACGAAGATAACTTATTATTTAAATCAATAATGGTACCTCTAGCTCCAAATAAAAAAGGTAAAGGCGATAACTTACATTTCATATATGATATCATATGATATATAATACCTTCGTACGAACGAAGGTTAATCGTCGTAAGCTTGGTAACATATTCATAAAATTCACGTTCCTACATACGTTAAACTCAGACTTATCATCGTTAACCTTGAGCGATACCTTATAAATAAGTTATCGCTTATTAGGGTGTATTCAACCTGGTTGAAATCCAGAATACCTTCGTACCTTCGTACATATTTTTTAATACTCATATTAATACGAATAATGAAGGTTTTACGTTTATTTCGTAATAATAATTCTAATATAATAATAAGGTACATATTACATATGTAGTATTTTAAAATAATGGTTTAATAACAAACATAAATAAAACTGGATTGCTTTTGATGGGAAACTCTCGTTTTATTCGTCCTCGTCATCACGAAAGGATAAAGGAGGATAGTTAGTTTTTTGCCGACCACTATCTTCTGGACCATCACTTTGGATAGCGGGGTCCGGCACTTGTCCTGCGAGCATAGGAGGTTGTAAACGACCCGAGTCCATCGCAACCAGCCATCGTGTTGCTTCAAACGCGATTTGATCGCCCAACGGTTTGTAAAGTCTTCCGAGGTAAGTTTTCCGAGGATTCCCAACGCACGGCAGCTTAGAGTTTTCCCGACAATACCGAATGATATGCAGCGCGAACGAAGGGCGAAGACGATCGTGGCATCGTGCCTGCGCCAATAGCTATTAGGATTCTTGGTGATGCCTTTGTACTGACCCTCCTTACTTTCTGCCGACATCGTGGTTGGCCCTGCAGCTTGCGGATCAGGTCGAGGACAGATGCAAGCGCTAAGCGCTGCTGCGTCGTGGAGCGCGTTTGCCCCACGAAAGTTAACCTCCGCTAGAAAGAGTCGAAATCTAATATTCCGTGTGACAGGTGAGATGCCACGATATGTTCATCTCATTTTCCGTACTTCGCCTGCCGAGACCCAGAACCGTGCATAGGGCCTTTCGCTTTCCCTCAAAACCCCAGCTTTCTGCACATTACCCAAAGAAGATCTTTGCAAGCGTGCAAAAAAGCTTTTTTGGAAAAAGGAAAATGTATAGCGGATGACATCCATCACACCCCTCAATATCTCCCCTACAATTCACAGATAGTGCAGGGTTGGATTCTTTTACTGTTCGCCCCTCAATAAGCACGCCCATCCCCGCAGCGCGCCATGGGAGTAACAATGTTTTTCGTTTCACGACTCGTGCCGATGCAGCGATATCTGCTCCTGCAGATACAAGCGCGGATGCCACTTCCATTGAATCCCTGGCCCGCTACGTTGCTGCTCACGGAGGTAAGCGGGTAATTCGAAAAGTTCTCATAGCAAATAACGGCATGGCCGCTACGAAAGCAATCATTTCCATGCGACGATGGGCATACAATGAAATCGGCGACGAAAATGCAATCGAATTTCTTGTCATGGCAACTCCGGAGGACTTAAAGGCGAATGCAGAGTTCATACGATATGCAGACGACTTTGTTGAGGTTCCAGGTGGCTCCAACAAGAACAATTATGCAAACGTTAATCTGATCGTCGACATAGCTGAGCGTGAAGGGATCGACGCAGTCTGGCCCGGCTGGGGACACGCTTCCGAGAATCCTAAGCTGCCTACAGCATTGAAGGAACGCGGTATTCAATTCATCGGGCCCACCGCGCCTGTGATGTCAGTCCTTGGTGACAAAATTGCTGCAAACATTCTCGCGCAAACTGCCAAGGTGCCCTCAATCCCTTGGTCTGGAGATAGCCTCGAGGCCGATCTCACCGAAGAAGGTACAATACCTGAGGATATTTTTAACAAGGCAATGGTCACAACGATTGATGAATGTCTTGAGTCTGCTAACAGAATTGGTTACCCAGTTATGCTCAAGGCTTCTGAGGGTGGTGGTGGGAAGGGCATTCGCATGAGTTCAAATGATGAAGAGTTGCGTGTGAATTTCGAGATGGTCAAAGCAGAAGTTCCAGGATCGCCAATGTTCATGATGCAGCTATGCACTCAAGCACGACATCTTGAAGTTCAAATCGTGGGAGATGAATATGGCAACGCAGTTGCTCTCAACGGACGTGACTGCTCCACGCAGCGACGCTTTCAGAAAATATTCGAAGAGGGCCCGCCAACTATCGCCAACCCAGCCGTATTTCGTGAGATGGAAAAGGCTGCACAGCGTCTCACGCGCAACATTGGATATGTTGGTGCGGGAACTGTTGAGTACTTGTACAATGCCAATACTCAAGAATACTTTTTCCTCGAGCTGAACCCACGCCTCCAGGTTGAGCACCCTGTCACTGAAGGGATCACGGGTGTCAATTTGCCTGCAACCCAACTGCAGGTCGCCATGGGGATCCCACTGAATCGAATTCCTGATATCAGGAAATTTTACGGACGCGACGCAGATGATGACTCTGCTATCGACTTCATGGAAGAAGACTATGTTCTGCCAGAACATCATTTGATTGCAGCCCGGATCACAGCTGAAAATCCGGATGAAGGATTCAAACCAACTTCTGGAGGTGTGCTAGTTTGCCTTCTATCTGCAATCTTGTCAACCTCCTACATTCAGCTGATTCAGCTGCCCATTCTCTATCACATCGAGCTAAACACTTTTTGCTCTCACAACAGGAATTGAGCGCGTTACATTTCAGTCAACTCCAAATGTGTGGGGTTACTTCTCTGTTGGCGCCAACGGGGGCGTCCACGAATATGCAGACTCGCAGTTCGGTCACATATTTGCCACAGGTGGAACTCGTGAAGATGCTCGAAAGTCCCTCGTTCTTGCTCTGAAAGGTATGGTGGTTCGCGGCGAAATCCGCACTGCTGTGGAATACCTCGTGCAGCTTCTTGAAACAGAGGATTTCAAGGCAAATTCCATCGACACAAGCTGGCTTGATGGTATCATCAAAGCAAAATCCATTGCCATGAAGGAGGACCCTCACTCAATCGTGGCATCCGCCGTGCTGTACAGAGCATTCAAGATGGTGAAAACTGAGGAGGCCGCCTTCAAAGAATTCTGGCAGAAAGGACAAACTGCAACGCAGGGCATAGCAAGATTGACAGAATTCCCGATGGAAATCACTTATCAGGACGTTAAATACAGTTTCATGATTCAGCGACGAGGTCCCGACTCGCTCGTCCTGTCTCTGCGAGGCAAAGATTTGATTCAAGCGCGGATCCGCGAACGCTCAGATGGAGTGCTTCTCGGCATCTGGGGAGGTCAAACACACGAAATTGATGGTTTGGAAGAGCCGCTTGGACTTCGCATGGTCCTTGATGGGCAGACATGGCTGTTACCGAACCAATTTGATCCCTCTGAGCTTCGAACTGATGTCACAGGCAAATTAATTCGATTCTTGCAGGATGACGGTGGTGAGGTGCTCGCCGGAAAACCATATGCTGAGGTGGAGGCGATGAAAATGGTCATGCCTCTCATCGCATCTGAAAGCGGCATCATTTCTCACGCCAAATCTGGGGGGGCCGTGATAGAGGCTGGTGACTTGCTCGGAACCCTCTCCCTGAAAGATCCTAACAAAGTGAAGAAGATATCCCCCTTCGGAGGAGAGTTTCGATGCAGCTCAGATGAGGGATCTGATGCTCTACCTTCAGCATCTGAAGCTCTCGAAGCGGCAATCTCTGCCACAAATCTTCTCCTGGACGGGTATGTCCTTCCTGTGGAGGAAACCGTGAATAGTCTTCTCGAGCGTCTCTGTGATCCCACCCTATCCGATGTTGAAGGTGGACGTTGGAAACGAGCGTGTTCCGTCTTGAATGGAATTGTCGATCGTTACTTGGCAGTGGAACGGTTGTTTGCCGGCAAGAAAGTGGATGCAGTAATGCGCGAACAGACCCGAGTCAACAGCGGGGATCTCGATGGTCTCCTTAAAATTGTCCTCGCTCATGCCCGTATCAAGCACAGAACACAACTAGTCATCAGCCTGCTGAAACAGGCGCCGACTCTGCCACAACGAATAATGGGAGGACCGATCGGCTGGGCTGATGATCATTCGCCCATATCTGATGAGTTCCGGGCCTCAATTGAGCAACTTTCAAATCTTCGGGGGACGGACTACGGTGAACTTGCCCTGACAGCCTCAAATATTTTGCTCGAAAAGCGCCTGCCTTCCATTGACAAACGTCTTTCCGAGCTCAAGAGTATCCTGTCAGGCGGGATTGGACTGGACCGCGCATGGGGAACAGCCGAGGCAGGAGACCTCAAGAGTCTCATAGAATCTCCCACGCTTGCAGTCGATTTGTTGCCTTCACTCTTTGTGGACTCCGATGCCGATGTTGCTGACGCAGCACTTGAAGTTTACACTAAACGTGTATACCGTGCGCACAATATCATTTCCACAGATATTGTCCGTGTCGATGGCTTGGACTCTATGAATTTCAAGTTTCAGTTCAACACACACCCAGAGGAGTCTCCTCTCCGTTTCGGTGTCATGGTCGTCACTTCAACTCTTGAGACCGCCAAACTGCAGATGGCCGCCATTCTTGACCGACTTGCCAGTCACATCGGCGATGAATCCAAGGATACCCCGATTCATGTGCTGCACATAGCACTCAGTAATCAGGCAGAAGATGTTTCACTCGCAGATCGTTGCGCTGCTGTTTTGGGCGAATACCGAGGACGAATGGCCGAACTTGGCGTGAAGTTCGTTAATGTCATTAGCTATGTTCCTCCCAACCTCCCGCACTACTATACATTCACGGCCGCGAGTGGTTACCAAGAAGATCCACTCTACCGTGGTGAGCGACCCACGGTAGCACACCTGCTGGAACTTGCCCGGCTCGAGAACTACAACCTGACGCGACTGCCAACAGTGAACAGGGATCTTCATGTATATGTGGGGGAATCCAAGCAAGGGTTCGGGAAGCGAGGGCTTCAAAAGCACATGCTGCTCCGTCGAATCAGCCACTCCCGCGATGCAGCAGACGGCGGCATCGAACGTGTCCTTGGAAAAGCTGTCGAAGCCCTTGACCTCGCGAGCCTTGATCCACGAACTAAGGGGACCAGCTCTGGGAGAATTTATATCAATTTTCTGCCTTTACAAACGAGCGGTCCTTTCGAGGCATGCGTCGGTGCATTGAAAACGAAGGTTTTGGAGTTCATCAGCCGAAATTCAACTGAGCTCCTAGCTCAACAGGTGGACGAAATCGAAATTCGATTCCGCATTGCTGAGAACCCGGGTTCTCCAGTGCAGGTTCCCGTACGCATCATGGCAACATCAATGTCAGGTCAATGGCTTAAGGTAGATGTATATCGCGAATATCTCGATCCACAAACAGGAAAGGCGACACAGTTTTGCATGCTGGGTGCAGATGGCGCCGAAGAGGCTTGTTTTCTGGAGCCTTACCCGATGCCAGGGACACTGCAGCAAAAGCGATCCATTGCTCGAGCCATAGGAACAACATATATATATGACTTCCTTGGTCTCATCGAAAAAGCATTGGTGCTCGAATGGCGTCAATACATCGCTGCCTCTGGTTGTGGTGAGGTGCCGGTTGATATGTTCCGTGCCGAAGAGTTGATACTGAGCCCCGACGATGGAAGCTTAAGTAAAGCTGAAGCAAGTCGCATTGCGGGCTCCAATGATATTGGCATGGTTGCTTGGCAGTGCTTCATGAAGACCCCCGAATATCCAGATGGGCGCGAAATTGTCTTGGTGGGAAATGATTGTACCTTCATGTCTGGATCTTTTGGCGTGAAAGAGGATGATTTCTATTTTGCTGTTTCACAATATGCGCGACGAAGAGGCCTTCCCCGCGTGTATATTGCTTCAAACTCTGGCGCTCGCATCGGCCTCGTTGAGGAACTAAAGCCTTACTTCAAGGTTGCATGGAACGATGCTTCTAATCCATCAGTGGGTTTTAAATACCTTTACTTATCGCCAGATGACTTTGCCGCATTTCCAAGTGGAACTGTGAATGCTTCAGAGATAGTCGATGACGGAGAAACACGCATGAAACTTGATGACATAATTGGACAAATCCATGGAATAGGAGTCGAAAATCTTCGTGGCTCAGGAATGATCGCAGGCGAACAATCTGCCGCGTATGCTGACGCATTCACGCTGTCCTACATCACTGGGCGTTCTGTGGGAATAGGTGCATACTTGTGTCGCCTCGGACAACGAAACATTCAGATGACGAATGGTCCTCTCATCCTCACGGGATATCTTGCTCTTAACAAACTTCTTGGTCGTGAGGTTTACACCTCGCAAGATCAACTCGGTGGGCCACAGGTAATGATGCCAAATGGGGTAAGTCACATGCAAGTTGACGATGACCAAGAGGGAGTCAGAGCAATATTGAGATGGCTCTCCTACGTTCCATGCAACTGTTTTTCGCGATCACCTCCACTTCCATCTGCCGACCCCGTTGACCGAAAAATTGAGTTTAAGCCAACAAAGACTCCATACGACCCGCGACATATGATCGCCGGAATCGAATCAGTAGAAGATGGGTCTTGGGTGGGCGGCTTCTTTGACAAAGGCTCGTGGACCGAAACCATGGCTGAGTGGGGAAAGTCTGTGGTATGTGGCAGAGCTCGGCTTGGCGGAATATCGATGGGGGTCATAGCAGTGGAAACCCGCCTGATGGAACAGCGGATCCCTGCGGATCCTGCTAATCCCGAATCTCGAGAAGCTGTCTTAGCTCAAGCCGGGCAGGTTTGGTTCCCAGACTCCGCGTACAAGACGTCGACAGCAATTCGGGATTTCAACAATGCCGAGAACCTGCCCTTGATAATATTTGCAAACTGGCGTGGCTTTTCCGGTGGCACGAGGGACATGTATGGCGAAATTCTGAAGTTTGGAGCCATGATTGTCGACGAACTAAGAGTATATCGTCATCCAGTCTTCGTGTATATACCACCCAATGGAGAGCTTCGTGGTGGTGCTTGGGTTGTCGTTGACCCAACCATCAACGAAGCACGCATGGAGATGTATGCAGATGAGGAGAGTCGCGGTGGTATCCTCGAGCCACCTGGGATATGCGAAGTAAAATTCCGCGACAAGGACCAAAAAGCTGCCATGCATCGTCTGGATCCCGTCCTCCTCGAACTCGATCAAGAGCCGGAAGCAAACCGTGATGAAATAGCTTCCCGCGAGGCACAACTGTTGCCAATGTACACACAAGTTGCGCATGAATTTGCCGACCTGCATGATCGAAGTGGGCGCATGCTCGCTAAGGGTGTAATTCGAGACGTCGTCACATGGGAAACAGCCAGGGAGTACTTCTACCATCGTCTGCGAAGACGACTGGAAATTGATGATCTCGCCATGAGGGCTGGGGCGGATCTCGCAGTGGTTGAATCACATCTGTCATCCGTCGCCATCAAAAACAATGTTGATTGGAATGACGACGCGGTCGTGACAGAGTGGCTGCAAGCGAACATTGAATTTGTGAAAGGCGAAGTGTCATCCATCAGTCGCGGTGCAGCTATTGAAGACGCAGTAGAGAAATTCAAAAGTCTGGACACCGAAGCGCTTCAGCTCGTACTTCAGAAGCTTGATGCAGAAGGCAAGTGAGACAGACGGCATTTTAATTCTAGGAGACTTGCTTGGTATATATTTGTCTGTTCCAATTTACTCGTGAAATATTGGAATCAATATTACATAGATCCTTGCCATTTCGTTTTTCTCGCGATTCTCGAAGATTCTCCGGAGTTAAGAAGATACTCTGCATAGTGTCGCGTCAACACCTGCGTCCCTCAAGGTCGATAACCATGCACCTTGTCGATCATTAAGCTTGTCGTTGGTGCTTTTCACCTCAACAACCTTGACTTTAGACTCGCAGTCCTTTGTGATCTTCCACATAACCAAATCTGGAGCTCCATGCCTCCAGCGCTTGTAATCACAGGCCATTAATTCCATCACTCTTGCGAGAGCAGTTCCTCCAAGGCCATCGACAATGGTACATAGGTCTTCGATCCGCAGAACCGCCCAGCATGCACCCGCCAGACCGTGTTCAAAATGGGCAGACCATGCCCTCATGAGTAAAATTCTCGCTTCCCCTTTTCGAATGCGTGAAAGGCGTTCGTTTATGGATGCGCTTCTGAACTGCATGAAACTTTTTGAACCAAAATCATCAGGCGCATGCTGAAAAGGCGTTGAAAAAGCGTTAACAAGTGGCATGAAAATCACATCTGCGAATAAAAGTGAAAAAATCGTGGTCCAAACACGAGACTCAGAGTGTAAACCTCGCCAGCGACCAGCACGCATACTGGCATAATGCTGCAAAACAAGATCTTCAACTGATGTAGAAGCGCTTGTCATGTCTGCTGAATTGGTTACGTATCGGTTCTTGTCACAGCAACTGTCATTCAGGGCGCGCGCATGCAAGACGTTATCATGACAGTTGACCGCCAGTTTCACAGGGATGCTTTTAGGACGAGTCGATGAATGTTTATATTGTTGCGCAAGAAGTTCAGCACGTCGCCGGAGTCGCAACCTATCACAACATCGAACCAAAGGGTCTACGACTCCCACGCTGCATAAAGCCATTGCATCGTGGATTCTCTCATGACGCCTGACCAGGTTAGATATTACACGATTATACCACGAGCTGCGGTGTTCCGGATACACTGTTCCACATAAAAGATTGAGGATAATGACGGATGCATTCTGAAGAAAATTAAGTTCCTCAAAAGAATCTATAATCTTTGACGCTACCTTGGATTGAAGATGAGTCAGTTTGAGATTGGGATGTGGTAGAAAAGTTTCTATGGTACGTGAATCTTTATGCACACTGTATTCGTGACAAGTCCATGAGAGTATGAGTGACTCGACTAGAAGAAATGCTGCAAAATCATTTTCAGTCTCGAATGCAGCTTCAAATGCGCCGGTGTTTCGTGCGGCGAGGTAAGCGTCCACCTGCAAACGTGCGCTCTGCGTGGGGTATTCTGAAGCAGATTCAAAAATAGTCACAATATCATTATTGCCATGACTTTTCTTTGCTAAGTCCTTCTTCGCCGATGGAACATCATACAAAGGGAATCTAAAAACACAAAGTTCTTGAGAGAGAGAAACATCCAGAGCAGGATATCTGTGAAATGTCAGGTACATCGCCGCATCAATGACGCGCCTCAAAGATGGAGCAATTCTTATAAGGCTGTTCAGAACACCGAAGTAGCCATCGTTTGATCTCGCCAAATTACAATAATGTAGTGATTTACATAAACAAGACATGGTCTTTCTCCTTAACAAGCTGTTGCATATACTGTTGATCGTGCTCAGCTTTCTGCCTGGGAGATTGAACTTTGCGGGTGTCGTCACCTGAGTCAGCTCGTCGCTTGTCAAGGCATCATATATTCCTTTGGTGTTTTCTATTTTGTCTACAGCGAGTTGATGCCGACTTGATGAGACAAGTCCACGGTCTAATAGCTCTTCGATCGCAACATGTAAAATATCAGTGTCATCAAAGTAGTTCATTAGTGATGTCCTTCGGTACCATGTTGCTTTGCGGAGAAGAAGTCGAGTCAAGAGAGATTGTGCTGTTCTTGTACAGTCACGCAGCGCTGCGAGTGCATTTTTTTCATCCGCATGAAGGATATTAGATAGACTACCCTTTTGATCGGCACTATCTATGACAGCGAAAAGTCTCCTAATAAATATGTCATTGCGATGTCGTCCAACTTGCTGCATGGATGCTGCCGAAGTGCTCAACGTAGGGAGCATCATCCTTAACAAGTCACGCCCGCTTACGTGACTGCAAGGCTTTTTCAGGATCAGTTCTGCAGCGGACACACGTGTATGCGCGTGAATGGACGAATTACCTTGTTTGCACAAGCTGTTCAGCTCTGAGTGACAGAATGATGCCGGGACCAGCGAAACAATCGCAGACACAACACCGGCGTCAAGAAGAGGAACGAGTTGGGAGCTAACTGGTTGGGGTAAGGTACGACAAAATTCAAGATTTACTATGTCATTTTGTTTGGCGTTAGCAACAATAGCCACATAATTCGAGCAGTCAGCTCGTCTACAACTGCTTGCATCTTTCCCGAGGTGTAGCTCAGTGAAAGGCGAACCCCAGCGGTCACATGTTGCAGTTGTCATTTGAGGAAGAACGAATGCTGGCACCTGGACACGTAAAAGCATATCCCAAGCATTGGAAAACGTTTCAAACGATAGCCGAAGAAAGCGGACCACGTCCGTGTGAAAGCTGTGTCTAAAGTTCCCCCACGTCTCTTTGTCAAATGGTCCGAAATCGCTTCCCACGGAAGGAACAGCTACCGACGAATTCAGGCGGGAAAGTGTCGGAGACATACTTCTTCAAGAGGGATCAAGGAGTTGTTTCGAGAACAGTTCGCGACCATCACGGAGCTATTCTATGCCGAGGGATCGGGTGCTCGATAGGTTGAATGAGCTTTCCAAGTGAGATATGCGTGCTCTTGACCACCGTGACTTTCCCAAGAAGATTGGTTCATCTCGCAAACGAGGTCAGCTGTGGACTGCCTAGGGTTTCTCTTCGAACTCCTCTCGGAGTTCTTCGTCCAAATTTCGCTCACGTTTCCGAAATAACTCTTATAAGTGGCAGGTTCGAGGATAAGTTTCCACGAAACTTGTAATTCATTGGGTTTTAAGCCTCTCAGTATCAGAAGTGGCGTAAATCGACGAATTAGAATTTTCTGAATCGAATGGTGGGTCGCTCGGATTTTTCTGAATTTTTTTTTGATTTTTTCACGTTCAGAAACGATCTGGCCACCAGCAGACATCAAACTATTCTACAGCTGACTCGGCGTAGGGCGCGCGCGGGGGGCGTCTGTGACGCGAGCGCCGAGTCGAGCCGCTGCGAGAGCCAAAAAATCGCGCGCATGGTCGCAAGAAAGGAGGGTGCACGATCGTGTCGAAATTTTTGTCCTAATTCTCCATTGAGCTTTTCACTGCATCTACCCAGCCAAATTAGGACTTAACCTCGAACCTGCCGCGTAAACGTAATCATCTTCGTTCGTAAGTGTTTATTACCTTTGAAGGTATTTATTACGAAGATATAAAATATATCCCACTTATTAATAATAACCCATATGTGCAAGTAGTTTAGATATCTAGTTCCATATAAATACCTTCGTACCTTCGTATTCTG
>JACLAA010007129.1_pt1 | contig 11351 bp, 8 predicted proteins | sample 8027891 | NCBI WGS metagenome assembly JACLAA01 (sample SAMN15724900, study PRJNA655200) | protist metagenome | isolation source: fluorescence activated cell sorting (FACS) single amplified genomes of... | place: Spain: Blaines Bay Microbial Observatory, Mediterranean Sea | collected 2016-01-19 | reverse complement strand
CGAGACGATAGTGATGATGAGGGCGCTCCGAAGCGACGGCGGAGTTGTTTGGAACGGCTCCGCAACGACGTCGACGGCGCCAGGCCGTTCCTAGACGTGTACGACATCACGCTCTACGTCGACAGCCGAGAAAAAAGAAAGAACGACAACCACGAGGCCGACGCCATCGTCGGATTGTTACATCAAGGGGCTCACCAAATGAGTGTGAAGAAGGCGCCGCTGCAAGTGGGCGACTATCTGTTTCTCGCGACGCCGAAAAACGAACCGCAGTACGACACGTTCTGGCGGGACCGAGGCATTGTCGTCGGGTCGTGCATCGAGCGCAAGTGCGCGTCGGACTTCCATACTACTGTCAAAGGTAAAAGTCATCATAGAAAACAAACTTTAGCGTTGTCTCGGTGCGGCGTGCCCGCTACTTATGTTATTGAAGGAGACATCGATTCCTTAGATGTGTGCGCTCTAGATAAGCAGGATTTGCATGACGAGATGGCTCGGTTGGAGATACAACTAGGGTTCACGGTCCATCGGTCGCCGTCCTTCGAGCACACGGTTCGTTACTTGCAAGGGCTGGATGCGCACCTGCGCGACGATGTACGTCGTAAAAGTGTAGACGACGTTTTGGGAAACGCGATGGCTTATCGAGATATTGTCTCATCATTAGGTATCGACGAGAGGCAGTGGGACCTCAAGGCGCGCTTCGGGGCCTTTTTATTACACGTACCGGGCGTCAAGAACGAGTACGTCGCGCATATCCTGGCGAAGTACCCGACTTTTTCGTTGTTGAAGCGGGCCTTGGATTCCCATTCGCTAGAAGAGCCTCTTTTAACTCGCGTGCTCGTGCCCGGGTCGCGGCGCGGCGCGGACGCGAAAAAGATCGCGGACTTCTTTGTGATGCGGGACTACCCCGTCACCGGATAAGTGTATTTGATTGTCGTCGATGGCGTAGAGAGTAGGCGCTACCCCGACGCGGCGGCAGAGCGCCCTGCACAGCGGCAGCAGGCGGTGGTGTGCTGTCGCGCCACAAAGCGCTCGAGCGCTCACGCCACCACGACGCTGGCGCGTCAGGTGCTCCATTAGGCAGCGAAACAAGTATCGTACGATGGCCCAGCGCTTCGTCGGGCAGCCCGGCGGCAAGACTGCGTTCGACAAGCGCCACTCAGATGACAGCTTGGCACCAGCAGCACAGCTGCAGCGGCGCGAAACCTCGAAGCGCCTGGTGAGCTGGGAAGGCAACAACCAATTGGCACTGCTCGACAGCGACTACAAAGCGGCGCACTGCCGGCGCTACACCGGGCGCGCGACTGTGCGAGAGCCGACGTTCAGCTTGCGAGAGTTCTGCAAGGCGTACGCCTACGAGACCCTGCCGCCGGTCCTCGATCTTGCGGCCGCGTCCCTTCTAGAAGGCTCGCTTGCGAAGGGATGGCACGTGACGGGGTATCGCGCGCTGCGGCCGTCGCCCGCGCACATCGGTGTGGGCAACTCGATCTTTGCGGGGATCTTCGGCCATATCACTTGGGCGCCTCTCGTCTACGCGGTCAACTACGCGTACTTTACGAGTCGCGTCGTTCGCGCGCACGTTGACCCCGTGGAGTTGCTCGTCCTCGACGTGTTCCAGCTCATCCGCAACGGCGTCGTCGCGACGAAGTACGCTTATTTTGAGGCGGAGGATCTGGAGGCGATGCGACACAAGCCTCCCTCGTGGAATTGGGACCGCACTGACAGACAGTTGCTGCTCGGCGGCGGGCTGTCGCCGAAGGATTACAGCGGCCTCCTGCAAACACTGGTACTCGACGCGATGGCGACCGCAGACATTGACCTGCGGGCAGTCGACGTGGCCATCGACGAGGACGGCGCGGCGGCGGTGCGAGACCTAGTCCAAGCCACGGGCGGCGACGCCTTTGCGGCGCCCGAGGGCCGCACGTCCGCAGCGGCCGTGCTATGGTGTCTATTGGCGCGGCACTGGTCGGTGGGCCTGGCACCAAAGGCGGTCCTCTTCGTCGTCGCCGAGGTGCTGATGATACTTTTTTTGCCGGCCGTCGAGCGGGCAGCCCTCGGTGGGGCCCCGTACGGCCCGCCGGGCATCGTCCGCTTCGTGCTGGTGATGTACACTGTACTCTTGGCCTTTGGACCGAAGACGGCGACGCCGACGCTCATCTTCCCAATGGCTGCCGCAAACGACTGGCACCGACGGGGCAGGGTCCTTGGGTGCCTCGGCGACGTGTTCGACGCGCCGGGGCTATCCGCGGGCGACCTCGTGCGCCCGACGGAGAAGACTGAGGGCAAGGTCGCGCCCGCCGCCGGCACGCGCATATTTCTGGACCCTCACGATCCTAAGAACGTCTTCGCCCACGCGATGATGCGCCCGGTACTGAGACGAATCGCGCTGAAGATCCGTCTGCGATGCCAGGCTTATCTGTGGATATACTTTGGTGGTGCCATCGCGGCGCTCGTCGTGCTCAACGTCTTGCTGTGGTATCCGTTGTCTCACAGACTGCTCGCCGCGCATCTAGCGGCACTCTTCGCGGTCTTGACGGGTCTGTCTGTCGTGATCATCTTCGTCGCTGCCAAGACGACGAACGACATCACACCTATCCACCGGTCGCGCCTGCAGCGAGAGCGGCTCGCGATCGAACGTGAGATATCTGCCGGGGTGGACTCGACGAGGGCAGTGACCCTGGAACACGCACGGCGCCTTCTCAAGACGCTCGACGAAAACATCGCGTTCGAAGAGGTAGAAAGGGAGCCCGCCTCGGTCCTGGGGGTCGCGGCGTCGGCCGGGACCATCGGCTCTGTGCTGTCGTTGCTACTGGGCGGGCTGCTCTTCGCCTTCGAGGGCTACAACTCGAGCCGGCAGAACGGCTGGAAGTATGGGGAGGACGGGGTGTTTTCGAAAGAGTAATGTGCTGTGTGTCCTATTGTTCCTTGTATGGGTCTTCTGACTGCTATACGGGTCCGTGGGCAGGTTTGAGGCCTGCGGCGTTTGAGCGATATTGGCCATGGCTCAGATTCCAATGCCAGGCAGCCTCTTGAGCAAACCGCAGCGCGACATACGAGAGCGCAGAACAAGCGACGCGTTGCGCAGGCGTCTCACAACATTGCCACGCGCTGCTACGCAAGTTTCAGGCATCGGTGCGGCCATATTTAAGCTGCTTGCTAAAAGAGAGCTCTGCAAACCTCACTGGCCAAAAGCGCGACACGACGCGTAAAAACTCACTCGCAGCCTCACAACGAGCGGCTGACAGCAAAAAATGTCGCCCGCCATCGACGACATCGAGGCGCCCGCCCTCGCGCGGCCGCCGGAGCACCCGCCTCTCGCCACGACGAACCCGCTGCTCGTCAACGCCCTGCGCGAGGGCAAGGTCGACGAGGCCGCTTTGCGGAAGCTGCCGCGGAGCGTCAGGGACTACCAGGAGGCGCAGAACGACCTGATTGATGATTTACTGGACATCGAGGACGCGCCGTCGAACCCCTGGGACGCGGAGCCGGACGGGGAACAGAGCGCGCGCGCGCGCTTCGCGACGCGCGCGTCGTTCATGATCAACGTCCTGCTGTGTTTGATCAAGTACGTGGCGTTCATCTACTCGCGGTCGTATGTGGTCCTCGCGTCGGCGGTGGATTCTACGATGGACCTCGTGTCGGGTGGTGTGCTCTTCTGCCAGGCGCGCGCGGCAGCTAGACAGGACCGGCCGAAGGTCCGGGACAAGTATCCGACGGGGCTCTCGAGACTAGAGCCCGTGTCCGTGCTGGTGTTCGCCGTGCTCATGGCGGCGCTCTCTTTACAAATCTTCTACGAGTCTGCCGAAGCCCTGATCGGCGGCCTGACTAAATCGCCGAAAAGGCCGGAGGCGGGCGCTCTCGTGATTGCCATCATCGTGACCGTCATCGCGACGAAGTTGTGTCTCCACGTCTGGTGCCAGCGCGTCGCGGCGCGGGGCGGCGCGGACACGGGCCCGGTGCAAGCCCTCGCCGACGACCACCGCAACGACGTCATCTCGAACACCTGGGGTCTCGCGGCTCTATTAGCGGCGGCGCTCGGCCCGGGCGCGTGCTGGATGGCCGACCCGATCGGCGCGATGACGATCTCCGTCTTCTTGGTATACATGTGGGCGTGCACGGCAAAGGAGCAGGGGACGATCCTAGTCGGCGTCGCGCCGGACCCGGCCTTCCACGCGCGCCTCACCTACTTAGCGCTCAAGGCCTCGCCCGCGCTCGAGGGCATCGACACGTTACGAGTCTACTCCGCGGGCGCCGAGACGTACACCGTCGAGATCGACTTGATATTACCGCCCGAGATGCTACATCGCGACGCTCATGATATAGGTCAAGCGCTACAGGACCGGCTCGAGGCGGACCCCGCCGTCGCGCGCGCCTTCGTCCACCTCGACTGGGAGGCGTCGCACGTCGGCGAGCACCTCGGCAAGCCCTCCCTCGCGCGCGGGCGCGGCTCGAGCCTCGACTCGCCCGGGGCGCCCCTGCTGCACAAGAAGGGGACGTGACTGCTCGATGGCGTTGAGGGTGCCCCGTCAGGGCCCTCGCTCTAAGCTACTATGTGATTCGTAAACCTTCACGCGCGCAGTGAGTGGTGCACAGAATATTTACAGGCGTGGCCGCCGGCGGCGCGGACGCGGCGCGGGCGGGCACGATGAGGAGGGCCGCATTACAGCGACCAGCAGAACGTCGGATCGCCGCCGTCGGCCGAGACCTTGCGCCCGTAGCCCTGGAAGCTGTGGGCCGAGCCGTCCATGCCCGCGCCGACTTTGGGCGACGTCGGCTCTTGTACCGCCGGCTCCTTCGGCGGCATGGGCGGCATGGGCGGCATGGCGGGCCCGTCGACGTCGGCGGTCGGCTTACCATCAGGACCGGCGAGCGCCGCGCCGAGGCCGGCGCGGAGGTTCTTTTCTTCAGAAGAGCGGAGGGCGCTCTTGACGTCGTCCTTCTGGTCGGCCGTGAAGCGCGCTCTGCCGGTGTCCGCGAGGGCGTCACGTAGGCGCGCGTCGAGGCCCTTGGCGGGCGGGCCTTCCTGGGCCAGCCCCTTGCGCAGGGCGAGGCGCACGGCGTCGGCCTGGTGGGGTCTGAACATCATGGTGGGCTCGCTCCGTGTCACAGACCCATTTTTTGGGGTCTCCGGCGGACAGGGGCAGCTTCGTTTACTGTACCTCCTCCTGTTATTTTGTTTGACTGACGCCTGACGTTTGAATAATGATCCCTCGTGAGCGGTCTGGGGGCGGGTCCCGGGCGCAGCGACGCCGTCCGGAGAGGACTCAAGCCTGCTAGCGACTGTGAGACACTAGAGCAGCTTTTTTGCAGCTGCGTCAGATCGCAACCGAGCACACAAAAGTTGCTGACGGCCGCGGAGCTGGGAAAAGCTTCTCTACTAAGCCAAGCCTTCAAAAGCCAAGCGAGGCCTCGCGTGATTTTGCCTGTGGCGAGCACGAAGCCCTAGAACAAAAGGCTTGCAACAAAAACAACAACAGCTGTGCGCGAAGCAGAAGCAAGGAACGATGTCCATCTCCCCGACCGGCCGCTCGCACCCGGAACGACACCACCCGACCGACGAGCAGCGCCTCGCGTCCTTGCAAAGCGAGTTCGGCGTGAGCCCGCCCGGCAGTCTGAGGGGCGACGCCTCGGACGATGATAGTATGCAACCGCTCCCCCAAAGGCCCAGTACCACTCTATTACAAGTGCAGGACGCTCTAAGAGATGCGCTCCCGGAGTCGCCGGACATGATCCGGGCGAGGCACGACGCGCTCGCGGCGAAGATTAGGTTGGATCAGCTTTCGGAGCGACGCCCGAGATGCGTTTCGCACTCGTCAGCGGCCATGGACGACTCGAGCCATTCGTGTGCCCAAGTGTCCATGGACGAGAGCAGGACGCGCTTCGACAAAGTGCAAGAGGAGGAACCGGAGTCGTGGGAGGGCGCCGCGCGCATTTACGAGTACGGCTCGGCCGCGAACCCCGAGCTGCCGAAGGTTCCTGTGGTTGTGCACCCGGCGTCGCTCCACGAGTCCGGTGCGACGCGCGTGATCCCCTTTGATTTATCTGAGTTGTTGGGTGGTCAGGGTCCTTGCACCTCTCCGAACTTGATGGCGTCCTACGTCCGCATTGTTGTCGGCGAGTCCATCACGACCCAAGCTAAAGCCACGTCCCAGGCGTACTACGTTATCAGAGGGTCCGGGTCCACTTCTTCAGAACACGGCGTCGTCAAGTGGGCCACGGGCGACTTATTTGTAGTCCCGAAGACTGATGGTTCCTTACAACATTCATGCTCATCCGCGGAAGCGCACGACGGCGCGGCTTTGTACTGGATCCACGACCAGCCTTTACTGGATTACCTCGGCGTGAGACCCGATGAAGTGAAGTTCCCTCCCGCATTGTTTACACGGTCGAAGCTCCTAGAAACGGTCGAGGAAATTAGACATGGGCCGGGAATGGAGCACGCGAATCGCCTTGGGGTGTTACTCGGCAACGCTTCCACCGAGAAGACCACCAAAACGTTGACACATGTCATGTGGTCCCTCTTGAATAGCATCGGCCCGCACACGGTCCAGAAACCGCACCGCCACAACTCCGTAGCCTTAGATATGGCCGTCGCGGCGCCCTGGCCTCATGGGAAAGTTTATACCTTGATGGGTAGAGAATTAGATGCCAATGGTAATGTTGTGGATCCCATAAGAGTGGACTGGGCCGACGGTTCCGTGTTTGTGACGCCCCCCGGCTGGTGGCACTCGCACCACAACGAAAGTGATTCTACTGCGTGGGTTTTACCTATACAAGATGCGGGCTTGTATACTCATCAAAGAACATTGGACATCCGTTTCGCGGATGATGAGATCGAATTGCACCGCCAGGGGCGGATTCGAGGAACGGCGTTCAACATCACGAACAAGCAGTACCTCGAGGTCGTGTCGACGCACCAGGCTGCTTTGGACGCGGCGGACAACGACGTGCCGAACTTCAACTACGGCCTCTGATTGCACATACCATCACCGAGTCCGATCCCGCGACGGCCTTCTTTCGGCTGCCCCGCGACGACCCCCCGCCTCCGCCCAGTTTTGTACATGATGCCCGTGTAAATAGTTCTATTACTCTTGCTTTCCTTCGGGCTGGGACCGCCTGGGGATTATTTTTTCACACACTTACGCCATTGAGCACGCAGTCACGTGGCGGGCAGTCCCGCGAGGAAGTCCACCGTCCGCGCGGGTAGGTCGCAGGCCCTGGCGGCGTCGCGGGCCGCGACGACTCCCTCCTCGCCGTCGCCGGCGGCGTCCTGCGCGACGTTTCTGTCGTGTCTCACGCGAACGAAGGGCACCTCCGCCGTGGCCACCGAAGCTCCGCCCTCGAGCAGCGCGTCCAGGAAGGCCAGGTCCTCCCCCAGGTCCGCGCCGTCGTCGTAGCGCGTCTTGGGGCCCCAGAGCTCGCGTTTGAACATCATCGTGCACGGCTGCACGAACGAACCCCCGCGGTTCTCGCGGAACTCCCCGTCCGACACGTCAAACCGATAAGCCGCGTCCGCGCCGAGGAAGCAGACGTCGCCACCGCGCATGAGTTCCGCCGCTTGCGCGCGCAGCCGGTTTGGTGCGAAGTAGTCGTCGTCGTCCCAAGTTGCAATGAGCTCGCCACTCGCGCGTCTCAGGCAGGCGTTGCGCTTGGCGCCGAGGCGCTGGCGCGCCGCGTGCGCGAGGTAGCGCACGTTATCGACCGGTTCGCCGGCGCCGTCCTCCGCGACCAGGATCTCGACGCGCCCGCGCGGGTAGTCCTGCCGCGCCATGGACAGCAGCGCTTCCGCGAGGAAGTCGGCGCGGTCCCGCGTGATTGTCACGACGGAGATGGACGGCCAGCATAGCGCGTCGGTCGGCGCGCCGCGCGTCCAGTCGTAGTCCGTGCGCGGCGCCAACGGCGGCGCCGGCGGCGAGCGCTCGCGCCAGCCGTCGTCCTTCGTCGGGGCGCGGCGGCGGCGCTTCGGGGCGAGTAATGCGGTCGCGGCGATGGCATGGAGGATGAGCAAGCGACGCATGATCAGTAGATCTTCCACGGGTGGTCGAAGCCGACGTAGAGCAAGATATTCTTCGCGATTTCAGGCCGGCCGGTGCCGTGCGCGCGCAGCAGTTGGGGCACCAGCTCGTTCTTAAGGTCGCGGCGCCACTTCTGAAGCGCTCTCAGCCTTGTTGCGTTCAATGCGGTGGTCTCTTGTTGAGTCGGTAGGCATATATTGTGCCCGCCGCGAGAGCACACTCCCCTGTTACCGATAATTTCGCACCAACCCCTTTTTTCGCGTTTCGTCGCTGTTCTATTATTTCGCAGTTCCTCTCGCACACACTCACAAATTAGCACCCGCACAACGCAATTACACGTCTCGCACCACACACCGGGGTCCTGCGGCAGCCTCGCACCAGGAGGACTTGGACCTGCACAGACAGCACCAGGACTCAGCCAACGTATGGGTGTGTCACAACCTCTACTCGGGTCGTAGTAGGTGTCACAAGTTGTGCAAGGCATGCCGATTGCCCAGCCTGGGCTGCGCGCGCGCGCGGCTCTGCCTATTCCTAGTGTCTCAGGTCGCTAGCTACGTTTTTTTTGCGCACGCGTGGGACCCATACCTACAGGGTTTACGTCAATCAACAACAACAAATAAATACAGTTACAGAGCTACCCCGACGACGACGACGACGAAGAGGAAGAACTACTCGACGACGACGACGACGAGCTGGACGAGCGCTTCCGCCGCTTGCGCCTCTTCTCCTTCTTACGTTTCCGCTTCTTCTTCTTCTCCTTCTTCCGCCGCTTCTTCCGCTTGCGCTCGTCGCGCCGCACGTCCGCGACCAGGGCGCGCAGCGACGACGCTTCCTCGCGCGGCCGCTTCGCCAGCGCCATGGCCATGGGGTCCTCGCGCGCGATGCGCGACGCCTCCAAGTCGACGTTGCCCGTCTGGTTCAGGGGACACTCGCGGTCGCCCGTCCTATGACCGTACGCCTTGCACCGCCAGCACTGCATCGTCTTCACCTCGAGGCCCATGGGCAGCCACAGACCTTTGGATGGGGCGTTCTTCAGGAAGTCCCTTGTTGCTTGATTCTCGGGCAGGTCGGGAATCGCGTCCTCGGGCCGCTCTTCCTTCGTCTCGTCGGCGTTCGAGCCCTCGAGGACGAACTCGTTCGTCGTGTCGGGCGGCGGGCGGGACTCCATTGTTCAGCACGCGTTGCCTCGCACGGCACGCCTCCGCGCGCTTGGCTCCGCACGGCACGCCTACGCGCGCTCGCACGAGGGCTGCAGGTGGGCTGTGGAGTGCTGTGTGAGGCTAGCAGGCTCACCGGTCGCACCGATGCTCCGGCGCCCTTCTGAGGCAACGTGGGAGTACTCAGACCGTTTGACACTGCGCACAGATGCGCCACTGGGCTTGCGCTCGATCGAGCGTAGCTAGCGGCATGTAAGACACTAGTCAGGCTGCCGAGCCGACGCGTTTTGCCGCAAATAATTGGGCCCGAGCTGGCCAGGACCTAAGCAGGCACCACATCGACGCCCTCGACGCAGCGCTTCGACGTCTGACGCAGCACAGCGCAGATGTCTCGCTTCGACCGCAAACCCACGAATGCGGCCGAGAAGCCGCCCACCGAGGCGCCCGCCCCGGCACAGCTCGACCCCGACCACATCGATGCCAGTAATGAAGGCTTCAAGATGCTGAAGAGCATGGGCTGGACCGAGGGCCAGGGTCTAGGTAAAGCGTCGAAGGGAGACGCGTTACCTCTCTCGGAGCGCATCAAGGAGGAAGCGAGGCGGGAGGGTCTAGGTCGTAGCAAGCAAGAAGCGGAAATGCTCAGCAAGGCGACGACGCGGAAGCGCGACGATTCCGACGATGAGGCCGCGAAGCGACGGCGCCAAGAGGTCAGCGAGGAGCAAAGACGTAGAGACGAAATACTAGCGGAACAACATCGGAACTTCTATTGCGCCTGCTGCGACAAGCAGTACACTACAGTATCGGAGTTCTCGGCGCACCTGTCGTCCTACGACCACCACCACCGCAAGCGCTTCGCCGAGATGCGCGAGGCCGAGAAGGCGCGGAATGCCGACGCGACGGCCGAGAAGCGGAGTCGCGAGGAGGCCAGGCGGGAGCGCGAACTACAAAAGCAGATCCGCGCCGCTCAGGCGGCGCCGGCGCCGGCTCCTGCGCCGGCGCCCGCGTCGACGGGCTACGCCACGGCCCCGCTGCCCGGCTTCAGCGGCTTCCAGACGAAGAAAATTGCCGGTGCGGCGCCGATCAAGTTCAGCCTGGACTTCGGTAAGAAATTGTAGTGTTGTGCACAGTATTGGTTCTTAGACAGTCGTGAGCGCGCGCCGCATTTCGGGCCGCTCGACGAGCCCTTGGCCTCCAACCCGACCACCCTTCCAGGACGCCCAGCCGACGTCGCGGAACCGCGGTGTGCGCCAGCCGTCCATGGGCCAGAGCTCCTTGACCAGGACCGTCGCCGGCGCGAGCACGTGGAATGAAGACGCTTCCGTACCGACGGGTAATGAGCACCAGTCGCCCTCGCCCAACTCGTCCCCATCTACCACTACCCTTCCTTTCAGGACGAAGATCTCCTTGTGCGGCCGCCGCCACGTGAGCTTCACATCACAATCCCAGCGCTCGATGCGCGTCTCGATACCATCTTTTGACAGAGACCAGACCAACCTATGATCAATAGACTCCGGCGCAAGACCAGAAGGCGTCAAGGTCTGCGGGTCGAGCTGGACGCTCCGGCCGCTCTCCGTCGAGGAGGTGGCTTGCATGAGGCCCCACCAGCACAAAATGTCCGTCCTTTCGGACGAGGGCTCCGTCATGGCCGCGTGGTGCGTCCCGATCGGGTAGCGGACAAACGCCGGCGCCTTGACATCGGGAAAGTTCGTATCACAAAAACTCCCGGAGAAGACGAGGTACTCCTCGCCGCCCGGGTGGTCGTGGTACGGCAGCTGTGGCGTTCTTGGTGGATACGAGACGAGATATCTCACTCTCGGGTAATGTACTTTCTCCGACACAGAAGCGGAGAGCCACTTCCGCTCGATGCCCGGAAAGGTGTGGATGTCCTCCCCAAAATCATGACACTCGTGGACCGTGTTCAGCGCGCACTGGAAGCAGTGCGACGACGTCTCCCACTTGCCTTCTGAGGTTCTTACGATGTGCGTCTTCGTTTCATCAGTATTCTTCTCGAAGTCCTCGACCGGGACGTCGCTGCGCCACTCGCCGCCGATGGCCCACGCTCTACGGCTTCGTTGGCTCCGCTCCCGCGAGACGCGGCGGCCGCGGAGGCGCCACGTGGTCCGCAATCGCGCGCGTGTGAGTGTGCTCCACGCGCGGGTGAGTGTGCTCCACCAGGTCGACG
>JACLAA010002369.1_pt1 | contig 11356 bp, 7 predicted proteins | sample 8027891 | NCBI WGS metagenome assembly JACLAA01 (sample SAMN15724900, study PRJNA655200) | protist metagenome | isolation source: fluorescence activated cell sorting (FACS) single amplified genomes of... | place: Spain: Blaines Bay Microbial Observatory, Mediterranean Sea | collected 2016-01-19 | reverse complement strand
CAAACGATATTTATATAGCCGTGAACAAAATAGCGAGGGAGATATTCGCAGTAATAATAGCGCTAATAACGAAGAAGAAGAAAAAAATGTTTGGATGGTGTGCGAGTTATGCCCGTAGAATCTCATCTATTATGAATGCGTTTTTGAACGCGTTGTATTATTACTAGTATTATTATTTCAACATTAGTACGGATTATATTCAATTCAAGTGGTGTATGCTTTGGCATACCCTCTGCTTTTAGAAGGTTTCAAACGTTGCTCGCTATTTTCTTTCCACACTTCGCCATCCTCGAAAAACTCCTTTTTCCAAATCGGCACCGTCGCTTTCAGTTCATCAATCAACCATTTAACTGCGTCCAAGGAAGCCTCGCGATGCGCTGATGAAACCACAATTATAACGCTCGGTTCGCCAACAAGTACTGTTCCAGTCCGATGTTTGATTACTATTTTCAAGAGTCCGTCGTCGGTTTGTTTTTTACTACTTGTGCTCGTTTTGTCGTTGTTCTTTTCGCCAACCCCTCCCATTCCCCTAACTGTCTCGTTTTTATCCTCAACCTCGCAACTCGACGCTCTCCTCACAATCTTGACGTTTTCGCTATCGTGACTATCTCTGGTGTTACTCTCATCGCACCGATCATCGCCGTTCCATTTTCTGAACGCCATCGCACACAACTCGTTGAGTTTCTTCAAAGCCATAGGGGTGTAACACTCGTATTCCAATTTCGAGACGCTTTTTCCATCGAACGTGTTTCGGGTGACGCCGACAAAACTCGATATCGCCCCGGCGCGATCGTCCGATACAATTTGCACGCACTCGTTCAAATCTAAAGGCGTGCCGACGATTTCAACTTCCCAATTTCCTCCTTCTCCTTCTCCTTCTCCTTCTCTCATCGTTTTAATAATAATGAAAGTCTCTTGCTCTTTCTTTTTCGTTGTGAAGAAGTTCTTCTTTTGCCTTAAAATTTTCTCGTTCAAAACGAACCATCGTCACTTGTCATCCTCCTCTCTCCCTAAACCTAAATACACGCGCACGGCGTATCAATACCCCCGATAAAAAACACAGCTCAAGAGTATATTTATCATGTGTATCGCAGCGACGACTGCACCAACGGCGAGGCGTCGAACTTCGCTCCTGTACGAGCAACACAAAAGGAAAGCAAAATTTAGATGGAACGTTGTCAAGCTTTTGTTCGCTCTGCTCGTAGTTTGGTACGTGAAGTGGACGACAAAGACGGTGCTTGAAGGAAGATACGGAACGTACAGAGAAATGGACGAAGATATATCGGCGGCGTCTTCGCATCGGAGGAAAAACCATCCGGTATCTTTGCGAAAAGCAAACGAAGATTATGCTAGTAACGATGATTACTCCTCCTCCTCCTCCCACGACAAAAATACGCAGACTACAGACTACGACGGCGCGACTAGCGAACAACAACAACAACAACAACACAGAGCACAAAACCAACAGAAAAGCTCGAGCGTTCCAGATGCATTGCCTGCTGTGCGAACTATTCCGAGACCGATATGCGGCGCGCATAATCAACCATGCGCGCACGGAACGTGCAACGATGACGAAACCATGTGCACGTGCTCAGAAATATACGTAGGGGACGTGTGTGATAGTCCAATCAAACTATCCGGGAAGAAACTCGGCGGCTCGCTCTTGCAAAGTTGGAACTTACCTTACACCGGTCCAATCATCATGTCGAAATATAACTTGGGCAAGCACATGAATACGAGGAAAACGGGCGTGTTGCAATTGGATTTACCAAACGACGTTCCTAGATTTTTAGGCCCGATTGGTCCACCTTTGCTGAAAATATTACCAAGCGATGATATCTTTAGAGGCAACCGGCTCTTTTTTCCAACGTGCGCCGTAATCGGCAACTCTGGGTCCATGAAATCGCGCGTAAATAGAAATCGCGCGGCGGAGATTGACGCGCATACCGTCGTCATAAGATTCAACGACGCGAAGACAGACTCGAATTACGGCGACATCGTGGGAAGGAAAACGTCGATGCGTGTGGTGAACGCAAAGCATTTTGGGTTTCGCGAGACGGAAGATGAATTTGTCGTGCAGCAAATGCGTTCTCCGCAAGCGTTTCGGTCGTTCATGGGCGAGCACAGAAGGAACCCGGGAACGCCTTTGTACTCTTTACATCCCGATTTTGCATCGTACGTGATTAAATCGTTCCCGAAAATTCAAACGAGCGTTGGCTTTCAAGGGGTTTTGATGGCGTTGATGTCGTGCGGGACAGTGAACGTGTACGGATTTTCTCTCGGACCGAACGAAGGCTTTTCGCAATCATATTACAGACCAGATTCGGACGAAGATCTCGACGCCGACGATGATAGCAGTAGAAATGCCGAAGTTCAAATGCTTCGTAAACGAGAACAAACCGAGTGGAAGGCTTTGAGCGCGATGAACGGGGCAGGGCTGATTACATTTCGCGATAAGTGCGTTGAGAACTGTCACGTGAGTCGATCGCGTTGTGGTCAATGCATGAAAAAACAAGAAAAGGTGATCACGGGTGAAGTAGACGACGTCGACGATGGTGACGAGAATAGCGGTAGCAATGATGACGAGGATGGTAGTAGCGAAAACGATATGCGAGCGGACGAAGAAGCGTGAATTAGAAGATTGGGTACTTTCGCAGAAAGTGTAAAGCAATTTTTCATTATGCGTACCAAAGCTGATCAATAAGCTCTAGTTTTTCTTCATTTGTTTACTTTTTTCCGCAGAAGCAGTTACGGCTTCAATTACCGCAGAGCGGAATCTGTTCTTTTCGAGCTGGCGCATCGCCGATATTGTCGTTCCTCCTGGCGAGCACACTCTATCTTTCAACTCTCCCGGGTGCACCTGCGTTTCGAGGCAAAGCTTTCCAGCGCCGATTACAGTCTGACAGGCGAGTTTCATCGCAACACTTCGAGGGAGACCATTCAAGACGGCCCCATCTGCCAAAGCTTCAATGAATGCAAACACATATGCTGGTCCAGAACCAGAAACGCCGACGACGGCGTGCATCTGGCTTTCTTCTACGATGACCGATAAACCAAGATTTGAAAATAATGATGAAATCATCTTCACCGTGGCTAGACTCGCCGTCTTCCCTCCACAGCACGCAATCGCGCCTTCTCTTACAAAACATGGCGTGTTGGGCATAACTCTGACTACCGAAGGTGTCGGCAGCAGGTCGTTGTTTGCGTTGTCCTTCTTATCGCTTTTGTTATTGTTGTCATTGCTTTCGTTGAACCCAGCATCTTCCTCGTAAAAAACTTCTTCGCCTTCGAGTTGTGCCGCCGCTATAATCTTATCACTTTGATATTCGTCGTCGTCGTCGTCGTCATCATCGCCGTCGTCGTAATCGTAAGATTTCATGCTAGTGCTATCGCTATCTTTCTTTCGTCCGCCAAGATTGAACAGACCTCGAGACTTTAAGTTGCCATTGCTCCCATCAGCTTGGCGTCCTCGTTCGCTCGATTTCGCATTCGTTCCAATGTTTAAATGCTTTTCAATGTCAGATGTTTTAATACCCGCGGCAACAGATACAAACACGTGCCACGGTTTGACCCTCGGTTTAATCTCGTCCAATATGCTCAACATTTTATTTGGTTTGACGCACAAGAAGATTATATCGGATTCGTCCAACACCGCCGAGGCGTTTGAGACGATATTCTCGATGCCCAACTCTTCCTTGAACAGAGACGCTCGACCGTTGCTTGTTTGATTCTTTCCTCCGTAGCACGCGATAGATTCGCTTTGTACGACTTTGGAGTCCAGGAATCCTCTCGCCATCGCTTCAGCCATCGCTCCGCAACCTATGAAGCCGAAGCGCAATGGTTTTTGGTTTTGCAGCACGCGAGCGGACTTGTTTGCATCTCTTTCGATGAAAGAACGATGACTGTCGCTTGTACCACCATCATCTACGTTATTAACATCGGATGCCCCGTTCACAACTGCGATATGTTGTCTTCTTCTTTCCACGGGAGGAGAATGTCGTGTACTCAAAAGTCTCTGGCTGTGGCTTGGTTGGAGAGAAGACGCTGAAAATGGCGTCGACGCGATGCATTTAAAAGACGCGGAAGCGATTGGAAACATTCGCGCAACGCTCAGTTATCGATTCGTGTTGTTCTCGTTGATGGTGGTGGTTGCGTAGATGGAATAATTTCACAACACAACAAGAGAATTTTATATGATGACACGTATGTTTTGTTTTGGGTGTGACAGTTGCTGATATTACTTTTGTCCCCACAAATAAACAAACAGCTTAAAACAGCGACAACGAGCTCTCTCTCGTTCACTCCCTCTCTCTCCTTCTCTCCTTCTCTCTTTCTCTCCCTCTTTTGGTTGTTTGTTCGTCCGGACCGGCGGTTTAATACTCTCCAGCAGCAGCAGCAAAACAAAAAGGAGGGCGATAAAATAAAAATGAATGTGCTCGTTTCCGGTGGGTCCGGATACCTCGGACAGTTTCTCATCGAACGTCTCCTGACTTTGAACAAGGAAATCAACGCGGTACACTACACGTGTTCGTCGGAAAGCTCAAAACTCCCGGAAAGCGTTCACGAACAACACAAGCGAAGGTTAGTTTGTCACGTGTGTGACTTTGAAACTGGTGCAGGCGTGGAAGAGTGCGTCGAGAAAGCGTCCAAGGGTGAGTATCTCGAAGGCAACAAAAACCTGAAACTGGTCGTCAACTGCACCGCGCTTTCGCAACCGAAACAATGCGAAGAAAACGAAGAAAAAGCGCGTAAAATAAACGCCCCGACGCACTTATGTGAAGCTCTTATGAGCAAATACGGGAAGGGAAGCGAAGAGAGAGTTCCTTTACTCGTCCACATGAGTACGGATCAGGTGTTCTGCGGTTCGTACTCCAACACCCGAGAAGACGACGCGCGCGAAAAGGCGTTTGAGCCGATAAATGCATATGGTCGTTCGAAAAAGTACGCAGAATCGTATTTACTCGAAAACTACGATAAGAACGCGCTCGTCATATTACGTAGTTCAGTCATCACGGGACCACAGCCGCCGTATCGACGCGTCGACAGGCCGTTGTTTTTAGATTTTATCGCAAAAACGTGCCCTCCAAACACGCGCGGTCAAAGTGCAGAAGGAGAAGAGAAGGAAGAAGTTAAAGATGAAAACGCGGTGGAGTTTTGGACAGATGAATTTAGAAATCCAGTATCGCGAATTGATTTGACCGAGGCTATCGTGTACTGTTTTGAAATTTTCGTAGGTTTACGACGTAAACGCGATGTTTCCGCGTTTTTGTTCGAGGAAGGAGGTGGGTCGTCAGATAGCACTCCCATTTATCACGCGGGCGGACCGGAGCGCTTGAGCCGTTACGACATGGTCACCATATTTTGCAACACCATGAGAGCGAGCAAAAAGCGCGCGAAACCTGCAGAGAAAAGTAAAACCACGTCTTCTAGCGCTGCTGCCGTGGTTAAAACTCCTGCTGATATTAGCATGGACAGCACAAAATTTATGACAGTTTTACGCAACGGCGTTCAATTAAAATCGTTCCAAGAACAGGTTTTAGATTCGACGACGGTGTATTTGAGCGCAGTTCTTGGAAAGACTCGATAAATTAGTTCATGAGCGACCAAAGAAATTATATATGAATGTATGATTGAAAATGAGTTGTATGTATCGTGATAAATGCGCACTCACATTAAAAAAAAACGTTCTCGCTAAAAACTTAGAGCTCATCTTTCGGTGCTTCCTCTTCTTCCACTGCCGGCGCAGATTCTTCATCTTCTTTCGGCGCAGATTCTTCGGCTTCGGCGACTTCTTCCTCTTCATCGGGGAACTCCATTTCATCCAAGAGCGGTGCGTCTTTCTCAACGCCCATCTTGTCCTTGAGCAAATCAAAGACGCGCGACGCCATGGATTTAGAGTCGTCGATGACGAATCCAGATTCGATGAGCGCAGTTTCGAACATGACGACAGCCAAGTTCTTGGAAGTTTCATCTTCGCCATCAGCTTCGTACTTTTCCTTGAGAGCGGCAACCAGCGGGTGTTTGTAGTTGATTTCCAACGTCTTCTTACCCTTCATGTACTGCGCTCTCGAGTCGTCCGATAACGCTTGCGCTCTCATGATACGCTCCATGTTGGCAGACCAGCCGTATTTGCTCGTGACCACGACGCATGGCGTCGTGGATAATCTGTTCGAGATCTTCACGTTTTCGATTGAATCCGGGTACGAGGTCAAAAGAGCATCCTTCCACCATTTCGTGAACGGCTTGAAGTGTTCTTTCGTCTTTTTGAACTGCTTCTTCTCGCCTTCATCCGCGTCCCCAAATTTCATGTCTTCCTTGGAAGCGTTGGAAAATTTGAACTCATCGAATTCTGTCAAGTTTTGCATCGTGTACTCGTCAATCGGGTCGGTGAAGTAAATAACTTCAAATCCTTTCAACAAGAGTTTTTCGAGAAACGGCGATTTCTCCAAGGCTTCTTGGGATTCGCCGGCGACATAATAAATGCTCATTTGTCCTTCCTTCATTCTCTCGACGTACTGTTCCAAAGAGACCAGTTTGTCCGGAGATTGAGAGGTATAGAAGCGGAGTAACTTGGCTAATCGCGTTCTGTTCGAGGCATCTTCGATGATGCCTAATTTGATGGCTTTACCGAAAGATTTCCAGAACTTTTCGTACTTTTCGTTCGCGACAACCTTGGCCTCTTCGTCTTCGTTCTCGTTGTCGTCATCCTCGGAGTCGTTGCCTTCCTCAGCGAGTTTACGAATCATATCCAATGCTTTTCTGACGAGCTTCTTCTTGATCGTTTTCAAAGAAGTGTGTTGTTGCAACGTTTCGCGAGAAACGTTCAACGGAAGCGTATCGGAATCGACGATCCCTTTAATAAAAGAGAGATACTTCGGCAAAAGCTCGTCGAATTCATCGGAAATGAACACTCTTCTCACGTACAGTTTTAACGCGGAGGCTTTACCGTAGTAGTTATCGTACATATCCGGTGGGGCACTTTCCGGAATGAAGAGAATAGCTTTAAATTCAACATCGCCTTCGGCTTTGAAGTGGGAGTACGTCAACGGATCGCTCTTGTCTTTCGACAACGCCTTGTAAAACTTGGAGTACTCTTCCGGTTCAATTTCGGAAGACGATCTGAGCCAGATAGCTTTAGAGTCGTTGAGTAAGACCCAGTCCCAGACGGTTTTCGTAACCGTTTTCGTTTTTGGTTTGTCGTCTTTCTCATCCTCATCGTCGTCGTCGTCCTCATCGTCGTCGTCCTCATCGTCGTCCTCATCGTCGTCCTCTTCGTCCTTCTCCTCGTCTGACTTTTCTTCATCGTCGTCTTCGATCGGAACTTCTTCGGATTCTTCCTTAGATTCCCACATGTAAATCGGAAAGTTGATAAATTCAGAGTACTTTTCGACCAAGTCCTTCAATTTGCCCTCGTCCAAATACTCTTGCGCTTCCTCTTTGAGATAAATCTTGATCTCCGTGCCTCTGCCGATCGCTTCACCATCGGTATCTTCAGAAATGGCAAATTTACCGTCGGCTTTAGATTGCCAGATCCATTGCGTGTCTTCGCTGTTCGACTTGGTGCGCACTTCCACAAAGTCGGCGACTAAGTACACGGAGTAGAAACCGACGCCAAACTGACCGATGAGAGACATGTCGCCACCCTTTTGCATTTGCTCGAGGAAGGCTGACGTACCAGATTTAGCAATCGTACCCAAGTTGTCCTTGATTTCTTGCTTGGTCATCCCAACCCCTTTATCGCGGATGGAAATAAGCTTTTGGTCTTTGTCGATTTTGATGCGAATGTCGAGCTGAGCGGCATCTCCGTCGCCCAATTGCGAGGCATCGGTCAAGGACAAGAAACGAATCTTGTCCAAAGCGTCGGATCCGTTAGAGATCAATTCTCTCAGGAAGATGTCTTTGTTGGAGTACAAAGAGTTGATGATGATATCCATCAAGCGCGAAACTTCGGCTTGAAACTCGTTGACTTCAGCACCCGCCTTGAAGGTTGGAATTTGGAATTCTTCCGATGACGATGCCGCCGCATCCGCCGCCGCAGCTTCTACGAATAGAGAAGAAGAGGAAGCAGAGAGCGCGTTATCGTTCCCAAAGTCTGTTGTTGAAAGTGAAAAGAGACGACACACACGCACCGGTCAGTGATGGCTCGAGTTATCTTTAACCACCAATAGAAGAAGATACTAATCCAAAATTATATTTGATCGAAAGAAAGCGAGAGAAACAAATTTCCGAGACCAAATCACACGCGGCGCGCTCTCGAAAGATGATGATTGAATAAAAAAAAGTCCACGACATCATATCATTACGCACTCGAAGGGACAGAAATACCGGCAAACAAGCCGATGAGTAACCCCAACAGAAGGAATTTAGTAAACTTCATCATCGTTCTTACGTTCGCGAGAAAGAAAGAAACGAGAGTTGGTGTTTCTAAAAGTGATGTTAAGATGAGAAGAATTTTCCTTCTTTTCTCCTTTTCTCTTTTGGAGATGATGGGTGACAATTCGGGAGCCAATCAAAATTTCACAAATTCACGACCACAACACACGAACAAAAACAACGCGTGGATGGGGTGGTGGTGGGGTGAATAAATAAATTTTTCGTACAAACTTTAACAACTTCGACGCTTCTTTCTTTCCTCGTCCTCATCCTCCTCTAATTCTTCCGAGTTTCGCCGCCAATTTACATACACTTCGTCCGTTCTAAACCTTTGCGTGCACGTCGTCTGTTCTAAAGGAACACCCACGTTTCCGTTCGCTAAATATTCAATCAAGCCCGTGTACGCAATCATGGCGCCGTTGTCGATGCAATATCGTTCATCCGTCGCATATAACTTTCCTCCGCGCTCTTTAGCCATTATATCCATCATCTCCTGCAGACGAAGATTACACCCAACACCCCCCACGACGAGCACATCGTTCGCATCGCAATGCGCCATAGCTCTTTCCGTCACTTCGATCAACATCGCAAACACAGTTTCCTGAAACGACATCGCCAAGTCAGCCTTCGTGACTGTATTACTATAACCATTACTATTATTACTACTTTTCATCGCGGCTACTTTTTCTTCCGCGTTGGTTAGAATTCCACTAACGTTTATATCCATACCTTTACAATTATATGGAAATTCCACGAAGGTTTTACCTTCTTTCGCGAGTTGTTCGATGTTATATCCCGGCGCCGGGTCGTTCGAAAGCTCTAAACACCTCGCGAATCTATCCAACGCGTTCCCTACCGCTATATCTATAGTTTCTCCAAAAATTCTGTACCTGTTATCGTTGTACGCGATGATTTGTGTGTTCCCACCGCTCGCGTATAAAACGACTGGATTCTTAGCTTTCGTTACTAATCTTCCCATCTCGATGTGCGCTATGCAGTGGTTCACCGTTTGGATTGGTTTCTTCCAAATTTGACTGAGCGTTCGAACGACTAGCGCGACGACGATGAGGCACGCCCCCATCCCAGGTCCTTTGGTGAAACAAATCACATCAATTTCCTCGCCGAAATCTTTCAACGAAAATGAAGAGCGAGATTCATTATTATTATTATTATCATCAAACGCTTCTCGTAAAGCGTCTTCGGTTAAATCTAAAATCACTTTTTTGTGGTGGTTGGCGGTTTCTCGCGGGAGAAAACCACTACCCGTAGGCGCGCAATACGTCCGCCGTTTGTTGCTCAAAATCGTCCCATCGCTGGTTACTATGCCGACGCCTATTTTGTTCGCCGACCCTTCGAATCCAATGGCTATCGTTCTCTTCTTCTTCATCCTTTTTCACATATATTTTATTATGTGGCAGCCATGGCAATCGGTGTGAGAAAATATCGAAAGAAAGAAAGAAAAATGCAAAAAAAGAAATTCGTAAGTAACGAACACGCGCACACACGGAAAGAAAGAAAGGAAGAAAGGAGAATGCCGTCGGCGTCGTCGTCGGCGTCGTTAACTGCAGCAGCGGCAGCGTTATTAACTAGAAGGGCGTTTAAACCTACGAGCGAAGAGTGCCCTTTCTGTGTAAACGCGATAGTGAAAGAAAATGGGAGCAAGTGTATCGGAGTCTGTCGGAACCCACAGAATGTTCCAGGACCCCTATTTTTTCCTCATCAAATGCAAACGTGTCGAGACGCGGTTCAAATTCAACTAGAATCGATGAAAGATAAGAATAATCCTAGAACCGACCACGACGTACAAGTTATGTGGGATTTCAGCGTAGAATCAGGAAACATGGATCGCTCGAGATATTTCGGTTTCTCGTCGGATATGTATCACTTTGATCATTTTCTTGGGAAGTGTTTGGTAAACTTCGACGCGTTCGTATTCAATAGAAAGCACGAGATTCTTGACGAGATTTTAATGAAAGATGGGCGCACTTTAGTGAGAGTCATAGTGACTGATAAAGTTGGGAGTGATACTTTTTGGGCTTTTGTCATGGTGAAGCGCACATTCAGTAAATACGAAGGTTGCTGGCAAAGCTTGAGGATTTTGCCGTGCGATGAAAATTGGGATTCGAAATATATTAACGCGAATACAGGCGAAGCTAAGATGCCTGGAATATAAAATAGATTTATGTATATTAGTAGTACTGTACACGAAAACGACTAGTTAACGGCGGCGGTTTTGACGCCTCGGGCACCGTCTACCTTTATTTTAATATCGGCAGACGCGACGGAGGAAGCGTTGTTGTTGTTGTTGATATTTTTTACACTCTTTCCCGAAGCAGCGCCGAGGATAATTTCCTTCAGTTCATCACCAGTTAAGCTTTCGCGATCCAAAAGCGACTTTGCAATCGCGTGCAACTCTTTCTCGTGCGATCGCAATAGCGTCTTGGCGCGCACGTACGCGCTTTCGAGCATTTCTTTCACTTCTTCCTCTATTTTTTGTCTCGTTTCCGAGGATAAGCCGCTTTGATTATACTCTTGACTCGCTAAACCAATAGTTTGAGAAAACCCGTACTTTGTGATCATCTCCCTCGCCAATCGTGTCGCTTGTTGCAAGTCAGACGAGGCGCCGGTTGTAATTTCATCTTTGCCAAAGATCAACTCTTCCGCGACTCGTCCGCCCATGGTGACGTCAAGCATAGCCATCAACTGTTTGCGAGTGAGATTCAACTCGTCTTTATCTGGAAGTTGCATCACCATACCTAAAGCATGGCCTCTCGGAACAATAGTCGCTTTATGCACGGGCCTCGCACCTTGCGTTCTTAAGGCAACTAAAGCGTGACCACCTTCGTGGTAAGCGGTGAGCTTTCTGTTCTCTTCCGTAATGACTGCGGACTTGCGCTCCGCGCCCATGAGAATGCGATCCTTTGCGTGGTCGAGATGGCTATTTTTCACTTCCGTCTCGTCATCTAAAGCTGCCTTCAACGCC
>JACLAA010007825.1_pt1 | contig 11358 bp, 7 predicted proteins | sample 8027891 | NCBI WGS metagenome assembly JACLAA01 (sample SAMN15724900, study PRJNA655200) | protist metagenome | isolation source: fluorescence activated cell sorting (FACS) single amplified genomes of... | place: Spain: Blaines Bay Microbial Observatory, Mediterranean Sea | collected 2016-01-19 | reverse complement strand
ACTCCCACACCGACCGAAACTGATAAATTTAAACTCCGCACGTGTTCTTCGTCGATGGGTATTCTCCGAATCCCTCCCGTCGCTTCGCAGTGTTTGTGCGCGTTCTCTGGTAAACCGCTGACTTCGCTCCCAAAGAGCAACCAGTCTCCCGGTTTATACGCGCCTCGCGCGCAATGCGACTTCCCTCCAAACTTTGAAAACGCGACTAATCTTCCTCTTTTCGACGCTTCAATCTCTTGCCAATACGTATAAAACGCGTCGTACGAGTCGTGCACTTTCACGCAAACGCTTTGCCAATAATCCAAACCCGCGCGTTTCAACTTTGCGTCGTCGAGCTCAAAACCTAACGGTCCCACCAAATGTAAAGGCACTTGCGTCGCCGCGCACGTCCGCGCAATCGTCCCGGTATTACCCGGAATTTGTGGACACACTAAAACCACGGTCAAATCTGTTCTTTGCGATGAGGAGGCGAGTTCAATCCCTCGGACTTGTTGCGCCGATACCATTATTTGTATATCCCTTTTTCTTCCTTGTTGTTGTTGTTGTCTTTTATTGTGGTGGTTGTTCTTCAATGATGATTTGCAACAGTTTTGTCGTCGTCTGAAGTAATAAGAAGAAAGTTTTGTAAAGGCACAGCAAGATGATGATTTACACGTCGAGGTTGCAAGCATTTAATAATAAGCCTTTGTGTCTTACTCTCGATGTTGTTGCTGTTGTCGTTTTGCGGGCGGTTTATTAGTATTAGTAGTATTAGCAATTAGGGGAATAAAAATGAGGGGAAATTTTTTCTCAAATTCTCTCACAAAGACAACTTATAAGAACATTATGAGCTCCTTTTCCTCCTCCTTTTCCTCCTCCTCTTTTGAAAATGGTTTCGAGATAGATGTCCTCTTAGTATACATATTAAACGCGATAAAACTCTCGTACGCGGTCGTTTTGCTCTTAATGTCTTTGACGTTTCTAAACGTAAGAGTGCAGAGATTAGATTCGATTTCCAAAAACGTCTCCTCGACGTCGACGATGTTTCGACCGAAATCGATTGGTTTTTTCCATCCGTTCACCTCGGATGGTGGTGGAGGGGAGAGGGTTTTGTGGCAATTCGTGAAACTGATGAGAGAGAAGTATCCAACGGCGAGGGTGGTGATTTATACCGGAGATAAATGTGATGATGGGAAGAGGAAGAAAAAGCTAATATTGGAACGAGCGAAAGAGAGATTCGGTGTAGACATAGATATTGATGATGATGATGATGATAATAATAGTGACAACAATAAGAATCGACGACGAGGTACAATAGAGTTCAAAAGGGTGTACTTTCGAACGTTATCGCAAAGCAAATGGTATCCGGTGGCGACGATTCTCGGGCAAATGTTTGGTATCGTCGTCGTCGCCGTAGAAGCGATATCCGGGTTCGCGCCGGATGTGTTCGTGGATACAATTGGAGCGGCATGGGCGTACCCGTTTATTCGTTTCTTTTGCGGCGAGAGCACGAAAATTGTTTCGTACGTGCACTATCCGACAATCAGTAGCGACATGCGCGAACGCGTCCAAAAAGGAAGTTTGATGTATAACAACCGCGCGTTTTTCGCAAAAATTCCAGTTTTGAAGCAGATTAAGATTGTCTATTACACGATTCTAATGTCGTTGTACGGGTACTGCGGAGGTAACTTTGCGGACGTCATCGTTGTCAATTCAACGTGGACGAAAAATCACATCGATCGACTTTGGGGCGCGTTCGCCAAGAGGAGGGCGAGAAGGACGAAAAAGAAACTCGCGCCGAGACGAGCGAACGAAGGCGAAGCAATTGTGGTGTATCCACCGTGCGACGTATCGTCGGTAGAATTAAAAGTAAAAGAAGAGAGTATTATTACTACCACGGTGCTGGCAACGACGACGAAACTGATTCAGTTGAAAAAGAGGCCTCCGCCTTCATCGCTTCCGGATGCCACCGGCGACGGTGACGACGGCGGCGACAAAGAAGTGAAAAGGAGTCGACAAGAAAACAACACGCCGTACGTAAAGAAAGCGAAGCGTTTGATTTTGGGAGAGTATAAAGTGCCACATTTCTCGGCTATTGCGGTTGGTCAGTTTCGTCCGGAAAAGAACCACAAACTTCTCTTGGAAAGTTGGAAACTGATGAAGACAAACGTCAAGACGAATAAACATCCGGCGTGCGAAAAGGCTGTTTTGAAACTCGTCGGAGGATTGCGAGACAAGAACGATTTGCGGAGATACAACGCGTTAAAAGCGATGGTCAAAGAAATGGGCATCGACGATTCCGTGGAGTTTTATCACGATGTCGATAACGCGACGTTAAAGGAACTTTTACAACACTCCATCGTCGGTTTACACGCCATGACGGATGAACATTTTGGCATTTGCATCGTCGAATACATGGCGTTTGGAGCCATTCCAATCGCGCACAACTCAGGTGGGCCCAAAATGGACATCATTCAGCACGGCGTGGACGGATTTTTAGCCTCCGATGCGACGTCGTATGCGGCAGCGTTGGAAGGCGCCTTCGGCATGAACGACGAAAAGTTGAGAGAAATGATTGAAAACGGCAAGAGGAAAAGTTTGCAATTTAGCGAGGAAAGCTTCAACGCCGGAATGTACGACGCGCTGAAAACTATGGGAGGTTTCGCGCCGTAGTGTTAACTGCATAGTAATAAGAGGAAATAGATATATTTTGTAGTAGTAGTAGTAGTAGTAATAATAATAGTGATGTAGTTCGTGTTCTAGCGTACAAAATCTAATTATCTCTGCTATGCGTCTTCTTCTTCTTCTTCTTCTTCTTCTTCTTCTTCTTCTTCGTCTTCATCCTCTTCGTCTTCTTCCTCATCTGAAAACTCCTCGTCTTCGTCGAATTCATCATCATCATCATCATCATCATCATCATCATCATCGTCTTCGCCTTTTGCGGCTTTTATCAACTGTCTCATCTCTTCTTCGATGAACGCTTTCCGTTTCACCTTCTTCGTCTGTTGCGCGTCCAACTTCTCTTTCTCTTCCAACTGTTCAATCTGTCGCAATAATTTCGCCAAAGCTCTGTATCGAATCTCCATCGGTCCTAACTTCGCTCCTTTATTCTTCAGAACCATCCCTTCCTTACCAAACTCCGTGTTGTATTTCCCCCCTTTCTTTTTTGCATCTTCTTCTTTCTTTTGTTTTTTCTTCTGCGCGAACGTTATTCCTGGTTTCCTCTCCGCTTTGATTTTCTTTACTTTTTCCTTCAATTGCTTGCTATTTGGTTGGTTTGGCCTTTTCGTTCTTGTTTTCTTCGTTCGCGATTCTTCTCCCATTGTTGATGTGTGTTTTGTTGCTGAAGATGTGTCGGCGTGTCTTTGTTGTGTGTTGTTTTTTGGCGGCTCAAATCTCTCTCTTCTTCGTTTGTTTGTTTGTCCGAAGAAGAAAAGAGTCCATTTTTGATATTTTTGATATTTTTTGTTGTGTGTGAGTTCTCTTTCTTTTGTCCTTCATCACAACACAAACAAACGCTCTTTAAAAGATGATGATGTCTTCTTTGTCTTCTTCTCTCGCGATGGTCAAACCAACAACTGTTGCGAAGAAAACTACTGCGACTAAAACTAAAACTACGTTTGGGTTTCATCGGAGTTCTTTTCGGCGATCATCTTCGTCGTTCACGTCGTTTTTGAACAGCAACATAAACAACAAGAAGAAAAATTTTAAAGTGAAAACAACGAAATCGATTTTAACGGGACCGTCGAACTCGATATCTAATAACAGTAATAGTAACAGTAATAGTAGTAATAGTAAAAGTAGTGAACGGGTGGACGAATCGGTGAATTTACCCCCACCGAGGATTTCGGATCTAGAACGAGCGCCGAACGAACGCGTCGCCTCGGTTTTACGATCGGCTATTCCTGGAGATTTGTTGCTGATCACCACCGTCAGTGGGAGTGGGAAAACGCAACAACAACAACAACAACAAGAACAGTCTTCTTCTTCTTCTTCTGTTTCGCAAGAAAGTAGCAGCAGCACGATTAGAAATAGCGCGGTTTCCACCGCTGCACAAACGAACGAAGACGACGACGAGGAAGAAGACCAGAGCGAGCGATGGTTCGTCGTGAGAGAGTCCACGGCGGGAGCGGCGGCGGCTGAAGAGGACGAGAACACCAACGCGGTGATTACGTTGAAGGGCGAAATTGAAGGAAAAAACGTGACCATAACTTTAGACACGAGAAAACAATCGAACAACATGGAAGCAGAGTTAGACGTCCAAGAGGACTCTTGCTTTACGAACGACGCGTGGATGAAGCAACTGGGAGACAAGTTTAGACTAGAGTTAAAGTCAAGCAAGTTGAAGAGTAAAAATTTCGAAAAGATGAAAAACTTACAACGCGCCTCGAAAGTGGTCGGGTGCAGATCGGTCGTTTCATACGATCTGTTGAAAGCTGCGGTGATGAACGATGCGTCGCCGTGGAGAGACGGGAAAAGCGCGTCTACGAGACGGTGCATCGTCGAAGGGTTGGAAGCGGCGACGCAACTCGCCGGAGAGCTTCTCGCGTTTGAGGAAAAGTACAGAGACGTCGTCATGATCCAAGTGAGTCATTCCTCCGAGCTGGCACCAGCTGGGCACTTGTTTTACAACGCGAAGGAAGAGAACATGCACGATCAAAATCTTCGTGATTATTTGGAGAGGAAACGCGCGGCGGAGTTTAGCGGTGGTGGCGGCGGCAGCGATTCGAGCGGTTCCCCGGGGAGTCCATCTTCACCTTCATCATCTTCCTCTTCTTCAAGCACCGTCGGAAATGGTAATTCCTCGAACGGAGGTTGGAAACTCTTTGGAAATCTGTTTGGAAGTGATAGTAGTGGTGATAATAACGGCGCAAACGCTGGAAATAAGGTGATGAATTTGATTGCGTCGTGGGAACCTTCTCAACTCCAAACGATCGACGCGCCGTACGTCTTACAAACTTTACACAGGATAGCGCTCGAAAATCCTGACGACGTTGGATTTCTCTCGTCAAATTTAAGCGTGGATGAGAATTCGGTTAAATCTGTATCTCTCATCATGTATCGCAAATCCGGGGCTGGCGCAAAAGAACGCGCGGAAAAGTTGTCCAAATTACGAACGCAAGCCGCGTTCAACGAACAAGACTGGGCGAAACGAATTGCCGTCGGTTCTTTGTTAGGATATTCTCAAGAGAACACAATATGGCACGCTAAAGCTTTAATCGATCGACATTTAGTAACGCCGGGCGATATCATGGATGCTTTTGACAACGCGTTGGATATCGATGAAAATTGATGAGAGAGAGGATAGAGAGAGAGAATATTTTATGATTCTTTGTAACCAGTAACTTTTGATCATAACAGAACTCATCACGATTTTACCATCACCGCCGCCGCCACCGCCACTGAATACACTACGTCTACATTATGTTTCTACATCTTTTGCTAAAAACCTCTGCTTTTCTCCTCGTCGTCCTTCTCCTCTCGCTTCTCGGCGCTCTTCTTTAAACTATTCTCTCCAGTTCGCGACTGTAAAGAAGCGCGCGCGAGATCATTTCGTTCGAGGGAATGTCTTTGCTCGATGGTACCGCCTGTTCGTCCGAAAACACGAACGTTTCTTCTATGGCCCCGTCATCGAGCATCCATCCTCTCTCCATCGCGTACTTCATCGCCTCGTTCTTATCGTGGTCTAAAATGAGAAGCCTCGCTAAATTTTTCAACGTTATTTCCGAGGCGCTCTTTTCGATGCAGTTTACAATCTCATCTCTCGCCGTTTTGGACATTCTGTTTGCAAACGGTTTGAAGCTCTCGTCGGGAATTTCCCCGTTCACTGATTCCTCCACGATTTTATTGTACGCCCCGTCCATCAATCTTTGTTCTAATTCGATGGAATACTTCACGCACGCATTTGCGAGTAACTCGGAACTGGTCAATTCTAACTCCGCGTGGAAAGAACCGATTCTATTCTGCATCAACAATCTCAACAAGTTCAATCCCCAACAGATTGATTCGTTTTTCGACGGCGGAAGCTCCTCTCGGACGTCTTCGTAATACGATCTGAGTTGCGCGAAATTCCTCTCAAACGACATCTCGTCGTCTCTTCGAGCGCACAAAATAACAGACATTTCCAAAAGTTCCCGAGCTAATAACAGCTCTTCTTTCTTACTCTTCGTTTGTTCGAACAACGGAGGTAACGCGGTGAGATGCGTCAACGCCACTTTCAAGTTTTCTAACAAGTTCAACGCCCCACTCGTTTGTTGTTCTTGTTCTTGTTGCATAATAGCGTTCTCATCGCCCGTCGTCGTCGTCGCGCGTTCGAATGCTTTTTTAAACTCTTTGAAAGAGTTTTGCGCCGAAGCTAAATCTTCCGCTCGCGTCATTCTAGTAGTAGTATTAGTATTCTTTTGAGGAGGAGCGTTTTTGTTGTGCGATCGTCGTAAAACCGTAGTATTACTATTCGTGAATACTAATAGAGATTGTATTCTGTCCTTCGTGTGAAAATACCTCGATGACGACGACAGAAAGAAAGAGAGCTAAAGAAAGAATGAAAAGAATGAAGCGTGTGAAGATCTACTGACTGATGAAGAGATCTCCTCTGCGTGGGGGTCTGTTTGTTGTTTTGGTTTTGTTTTTGGACCTTCTGCATGAGGAGGTGAAGACTTTGATTTTGCGTATGTAGGAGTACTCTAATAATATATATATATTATTCAAAACGTCTAACGTTTGCCATTTCATCCAGCATTCTTTGAATCTGCTCCTCGCTCGCTCTCCCTTCCGCTTCCAAAGACGGCACGAGCGTCTTTGCCTCGTCGTAATCCACCGGGCGCAAGTTCGACACCACCGCCGCTTCGAACGTGTGCAATCCGTTCTGTTTCGTCAACATGTCTCGAATCAATTGCACGGCTTCTTGACTGACGTTCCCTCCAAATCTTTGCACGTACTTCAGAGTCTTTTCAAACACCTGCGTGTTCGTCGACGACGCGTCCTCGTTTCTGTTGTTGTAATCGTATATCATCGCTTCCATCACCAGTCTCACTTCTGAAATCGACAAGCACTGCGCGTCGCTAAAATCGGCCCCTAATTTCAACTCTTGCGCGTCTTCGTCTTCGGTTTGTGACTTTTTCAGACACGCTAATCCGGACATTATTTTAAGAGTATTCTGTGTGCTTATTATCTATTTCCTTTGTCTTTGTCTTTGTCTTTGTCTTCTTCTTTTTGTTGTTGTTAAAGTTGTTGTTTGTGTCGAAACGATCCACCAGAGAGAAATCGAATGGAGAGAAATTGCTCTTCTTTTTTCCTTCTCTCTTTTCTTCTTTTGGGGCTGTGATGAAATTTGATTCGAAAAAAAAACGAAAAAAAACGAAATGAGAGAACCGAGACGAGAGTCTTTTCCCTTTTCAGAACTACTAATCATTTCAGAACGCGCACCGAGAGGCACGTTCTTCATAATAAACAACAACACACAAGAAGAAGAAATGATCAACTTTCTGTTCACGTTAGTCTCATTCTACGCCGCGGTGGTGTACCCGATGTACGCTTCGATGAAAGCCATCGATCGTAAAAGACCGGACGACGACTGCTTGTGGTTGACCTATTGGATTGTCTACATCTCCGTCTTAATGGGAGAGTCTTTAGGCTTCGTCTTCTTGTGAGTTTTAAGTCTCTTCAAACGTCGTTCTCTCGAATCGTCGTCCGTCGCAATTTCTTTTTAATTCTCTTCATCTCTCTCTGTCTTTGATGGAAGACAGAGAAGAAGACACAGACGCATCAAAATCATCATAATCTTTTCGTTCAGAGAGCTCTTTTGTCGGCGGTTCGCGCGCATCGATCGATCGTTAGAAAGAAAGAGAAAAAGAGTTAAGGGAGAGATCCAAGTTTTAAAAATTGTGTGAAAGAAAGAGAGAGAGAGAAAGAAGGGGAACTCTCTTTCTCTACAACACACGCGCGAAGAATACGTATGGTGGTTAAAATAATACGTACTGACTAAAACGCGAATAACACTCTCTTCTTCTTATTACTATTACAATGTTAAAACAGAATCCCGAAATACAGATTTGTAAAATTGTGTTTGATTTACTACTTGATCTCCCCGCGTTTCAAAGGCGCGGTGACTTTGTACAAGAGCGGCATCGCTCCGATATTTAGAAAGTTGAGTCCGTCCATCGATAAGACGGGTGATTTGATCATGAAGGGTGATTTCCAAGCCGTGCGCAAAGAACTCGGTCCGCAATTGAAGGAATTGCAATCGTTCGTGCAAAAAGATGGTCCGGAAGCGGTGAACAGATTACTTTCAAAGGTGAAGAGTACGAAACCGTCGGCTGGAGGAGGATCGAGCGACGACGCAGCAAAAGAGAATTAGAGAGAAGAGCGAATTTACGCACACACACACAAATACACACACACACGCAATTGTAATTTTATAATACTCTTTAATACGTACATTATTATTATTACCAAGATCTGCTTTTAATATATATATTCGTTCAAAATGCCGCGCCGCTCAAGTATAATTCTTTTTGTATTAATTTTCTTCTCGTCTATCTTGATCCATTTTCAGCTTGCTCAACGCTTCGGCGATGTTCACGCCGCCGCCGAGAGCAACGCCGAGTTTCGCCGCAGCCGCAGCCATGACATCTTCACCAATACTTTTAAAGCCGCTGTTCGATGACGAGGACGCAACACTGTCTTGTTGGATTTCTCTTCTCTTTTCAGCGACGGATTCGTTTTCACCGGCAACCGTGATGGCGGTGAAAATTTCTCCTTCGCCGAGACCTAAACAATCGTACACCTCGTGCAAATCGTCAACCGTGCACGCCTCGTACATCAGAGGTAAGTCCATGATGCAATCAAGTGTTTTGTGTTCTGCCAAGTTTTCTAAAGAGGAGCATTGCATCAAATCTGCCCAGTAATGGTTCGATTTCAAATCGGTTTCGTGTCGAGCCAAGAGCGTGTTTCTCGCGCGGTCCAATTCGCGTTGCGAAACTCTTTGATGCTGAAATCCGCGCAAAACGCGAACACCCGCGGCTAATGCTTCATCAATCTTTGCTGGCGTAGATGTGACTAATAATCTATATGTAGTGGCGTCTGAATTTTGTAATCCGAACGATAACGTAAAGTTGCAGTCGTACGTCAAGCCTAAAGCGTCTCTCACCGTGGTAAAGAGCCGCCCACCGACTACTTCAGAAAGTAGCATACCCGCTATGTACGTCGCCAAAGGATTCTTTCTCCGCGCGCTTTGCAAAGCGTATGGGTTCCCATTCGCTTGAGCTAACACGTTGACCGGATCAACATCGTCGATAAAAGCAAAACCACCCTCTTCCTCTACTCGCGCGGAATCTCTCCCCGGGATGCGCATGGGCGCCCACATGGAAGGCCCGGGACCAGCCATGACTGCGCACGCTCTGTCGTCGGAATCCCGGAGCCATTGTCGTTGCTCGCGTACCGGATCGTCTTTGGGAACATTCTTCAAGCTCAATGGTATCGGATCGGTCATGACAGGTACGTTCTTGTTCTCTTTCGTTTTAGAAATCGTGCCTAATACTTGCGTAATCAACTCGTCCACCTCTTCGGGAATCAAGTCACCGACGATGTTCACTTCAATCGGACCGTTGCTAAATTGCATTTCGACTGCTTTCGCGACACCATCTAAAGTCAGCGCAGATAACTCTGCTCGCGAGGGATCCATGAATCGGCGGTCACCGTACATGGCTTTGTTGATTGCATCGTGCGTCGTTAGTTCCAAATTTTTCGTCGTGTTGAGTTCAAACATTCTGTAGATATCTTTCACTCGCTCCAACGCGGTTTCTTCCCAGTTTGGTTTTTCAATTAAAAGATGAATAATTTCCAAAATCGTCCGCAACCCGCCATCGACAGCAAACGCGCCGTCCAAATAGAGATACTCCATTTCAGGCTCGACGTCAAACACCAACAGATTTTGCATCGTTAATAGCTCGATTTGCTTTCGGTCCCAAGCGCCAACCGTACCGGCTTCTTGCAACGTTCGCAAACCAAGCGCGGCGGAACCAATACCATCGGGACCGGCATCCAACGGTTCGTGAGATCGACCTCCGGGAACGACTAATCGTAAAAATCCACTTCCCGGTTCCGCGTCGAGCTGTTTGTAATTCACGCGAACGTTGTTACTCAAGCGTCTTTGGTACACTCCGGTAACTTCGTCGAGCGTCGCAGACTCTATTACTGGTTTTCTTTCTTGAATCATAGCTTCCAACTCGTCGTCCGGAATTAAGCTGTCCGGCACGTCCACATCCTCCAATGGTTCGATTTCGCCGTAGTCCGCGGACAATACTCGCATAACGTCCTCGGGAGTGATGTCAAATCGAACTTCTTGATCCGTCTCCACGTCAGTCGTCGTAGTTGGAACGCACGCGACAATCGCAGTCGTCAAGCCCGATCGAGGATCTCGAGTTTCGCTGTCGCATCCGTACTCCGCAATAAATCCCAAAAGTTCCGTAGCTGCTTCGTTGACGCTCTCCAACGTAATGTATTCGTCCAACAAAAGTAAACTCTCGTGTCCTACGACTTGGTCCATGACGACGTGCCCGAGAGCGTCGTGTTCCATGACAAAATCGAGATTTTCCAACGACGGAACGCACCCGGCTTGTTGCGCGAGTTGCTCCGAATCTCTCATCATAGCTGCTTTAAACCTCGAAAGCTCGCCTTGAGTTAAACCGCATTTTTGCAATCGTCGCGCTTCTTCAACTGCCACTTGGAGTGCAAACTCCCATTCTCTCGGTTCGCATGTCACCGTCACTGTTGTCACCGTGCATCCTTCTCGCGCAGAGTCCGAATGATCGAGTTCAACGCGTTTATAATCAGCGTTTGTCTCGGAGTACCTGGACTGGATTCGAGATTGCAACACGAGCAAAGCAATTCTTTGCAAAACTGTTCGGTGCAAGTCGCCTAACTTCTCCATCGGAACGATTGGAAGTTTCGAGAAAATGTTAAACGACGCGTGCGTCAAGTGTTCGTGTTGAAACATCTGCGGTTCACCTTCATTCGCGATGAACGGTTGGTACGGATCTTCGATTTTCTCTTCCATCATGCGATGAAGTTGTGCCTCAATTTCTTTGCGCTCTTCGAGAGGTACGCCGTAAGCGTGCTTTACCGGTGGTCTCACTTCGTGGCGAGCTAAAGGAGATTCCGCTTGCATTGCCCACGGACTCGGCGCCGCCTCGTTGAACGCGTCTTCAATCATTTTCTCAACTTGTTCTGTAGTCGCATCAAACTCTCCCACGACGTACAAAGTAGCGTTCGAAGGAAAATACCATCGAGCGTGAAAATCGCGAATCTTTTCATCATCCCACAGAGGCACTTGATCGAGCTTACCGATTGGAAATCGAATACCCAAGGCGTTGTCCCAGT
>JACLAA010002767.1_pt1 | contig 11358 bp, 7 predicted proteins | sample 8027891 | NCBI WGS metagenome assembly JACLAA01 (sample SAMN15724900, study PRJNA655200) | protist metagenome | isolation source: fluorescence activated cell sorting (FACS) single amplified genomes of... | place: Spain: Blaines Bay Microbial Observatory, Mediterranean Sea | collected 2016-01-19 | reverse complement strand
TGTCGTCCCTTTTTTTCTCAAACGCGTGAAAGTCGGTGTCCAAGAGATGTTTGAAATCCGGCGCCGGCATGCCAAATAACTTTTCACCAACCTCGCCAAAGACACTCGCCATTACCGCCCCGGAATAATCCCCCAATTTTACGGTACACAGGTATCTCCAATCCACCGACGGTATGACGGTGTCGTAGTGTCGTTCGCATTCCCACATGCCGTTCATTTCGTTCTGGCGCATCTTCTTTTGACACTTGCGTCCGTCGTGATCCATAGGGCAGGCGGGATACATCGGCCCATTGTCGCTGTTGTGAATGTACGTGATCGAACCCCTGCAAACGACCCAGAATGCATTGCTGCACCCACCGTTCGCGGCTTCGTTTTCGATTTGTCGAATGGTGGCAAATCTGTCGCCTCTTCCGCCGACGGCGCCAGCTCCGCCCATGCCGCCGGAAAGGACTTGTACGTCCTCCGTCTTTCCGCCAGCGTCGTACCACGATCGCAATTGTCCCGCTTTCGGATGATCTGGATTCACATCCATGACAGTGTTGTTTCTGATGGATAAGTTCTTCCCGTTAAACTCGCCGACGCACGCGCGCTTGCACGCCAAGATTGGGTGCTGGTTCTCGAAGAGCATCGTCTCGAGCTTTTGACCGAGACCGTCGGCGTGTTCGCCCCACAACGTCAACTCCACTTCCGCGCTGGAATCGTCGCGAAGCTTGATCGAACGCTTCGCTTTCTCGCCACCCGTTCGAAGCATTTGCATCGAAATCGGACTTACTTCGTGAACGACACCCATGACATCGATGGAGGTATCCTTCATCAACGTCTCGATTTCTTTGATGTTGCGGAAGTTGTATTGCACCTTTGGGATTTTCATCGCACCCTGGGCGTTCTCCGGCAACGGTTGGACGACTGTGTTGTGGTCCAACTTCATCTCGTACGCACCGATCGCATATCTCGGGTTTCGAGACGCCGTTAACGTTGCCTTTGAAATCTCGTACACCCCGTATTGTTGCATCTTCTCCGCCAAGTTCAACGCGCAGTCGCCAAAGCACACGACTTTCATTTCGCTGCCTTCCGCATCGACCACGTCAAAGCCGAGAACTTTCCCTTCGCCTTTGGCGTTGTGCCACGTGCGCACTTCAATCGGCGTCGTCACGCGAACGCACACGGACCAGCCTTGTTGGTACGGGTTCAAAGCTTGTAAAGGCGTATAATTCGTCGCGCCGCCGTACTGGGTGCCTACTTTCCCGGTTGGACCACCGCCTCCGGCGCGATTACCACCGTAACTGCTCCCGTAGCCCATATCGTTTTGTTTCGCGCCCATGGAATCGTACCCGTTGCCGCCTGCGCCGTTTTGGTTTCCGCCACCATGACCACCGGCGCCTCCGCCGTAGGGATTTTGTTGTTGTTGTTGCCCGTACGCGCTGTGTCCGTACCCGCCCCCGCCGGTACTCTGATACCCGACGTTACTCTGCCCAAACGGCTGCGCCGCGAACGGCTGCGGCGGATTCCCACCACCAATCGTCTGCTTCTTCGCGTAATTCTGCGGGTTCCCCATGATCGATTGCTCTTGAACGAGAACTTCCAACTGCGTGATAATCGGCATCACCTTGTCCCCGACCATGTTGTACATGACGTCCAAGACGCGCACGACGGTGTACTTTCGCAGTTGCTCTGTTTTTCACAAACGTATTCAAAGAAAAGAGAGAAAGTGTGAGTCTCCGACAAAAGGCGCATTTGAAGTGGTCCTTGCGTAAAAGGATAAAGATAAGAGAGAGGAAGAGGAAAACCAAACGCTTCTCTATCGTCGAGACGAAAAGAGGATTTCGCTCGAGGAGGCACCCCCCCTTGTGTTGTTTGAAAAACATACCTGAAACGATCAACGGATTCAACTTTGGCGAGCACATCGCTTGAGAATACGAGGCGCCATCGCTGTAATAGTAATAGTAATAATAATAATAATAATAAGAGTCGCACAAAAAAGAAGGTCAGCGAATGATGTCGTGCGTTCTCTCGCGCGCATCTCTTTAAAGCAGAAGAAGAAGACGAAGAAGAATCGTCTCTCAAGCCGCTCGAGAAGAACGAAGCGACGGAGTGAAAGAAAAGAAATTCAAAAAGTGCCCAGATTTGAGATGCGATGATTTCCAAACAAAAAACATACCTGATCATGACCCTGTATCTCGTGTTCTCCGCCGATTCCGGTTCGCCGGTCGTGTTCTTAATCTTGCGGATGTCTGCGCGCGATAGAGAAAGAGTGATGATGTGTGAGTAAACGGAGAAGAAGAGCGGAGAAACATCAAAAATTGAATCTCGCACGATTCTTTTGTATTCAAAAATTCGATCTCTCTCGCGCAAAGAATGAATCGATTCTTTCGAAGAAGAAGAATAGAAAGCAAGAGTATCGTTTAATAATAAAAAAACGTAAACAAAACAATTACCTGCTATTTGTAGCACCGGTTGAAACGCCGAAGGATCCGGTCGCTCTTCCAGCATTCGCGCGAGAGCGTTTGTCGTTAATGAGGGTGATGCTGCCACCATGATAATTCTTCTTCGTCGTCTGTTTCTTTCAACTCTGACGTTTTTTTCGAGTGAAAATTTTTTCTTTCTTTCTCGCAAATTTTTTAAACCCTAAATATGTATTCATGGCGTTTTTGGTTCAGACGACGAACACCTCGCACACAAAAACAGCGCACGACGAAAAGATATATAATAAATGTTGAGCGGCGTTTCGGCGCGTTCTTCTTCTTCTTTAAAGTCTCTCCCTTTTAAAACGATTTCGAGAAGGAGTTCTTCGTTTTTAGCGTCGTCGTCGTCGAAGAATTCGTCGTCGTTCTCTTTGTGTTCTTCTTCTTCTTGTTGGAATAACAACTGGGACGAACAAAGAAGGACGACATTTACGTCATCGATATCTAAAGAAGTCGAGAGGATTAGGAGTCGCGCAAAAGCGAGCGACATCAGCAGCAGCTCTGGCACGACGAGTCGCACTGAAGAGAAGACACCCCCACCCGCTCAAACGAAAAAAGATTTATTCCGATTTAACTACGAACACGACATACGCGAAACGGAGACGATGTTACCTTTCAACGCGGATAAATACGGAGGCGTGGTGGTGAACAGCGACGAGTACGATTACAAAACGGACGAGGAATTCACGCTCGCGTTAGACGAGAGCTTAGAATCGTGGAAAGAATCAAACATACGCGGGTGTTGGGTGAAAGTGCCAATCGCAAACGCGAGTTACGTGCCGATTGTCGTCTCGAGAGGGTTTCATTTTCATCACGCGGAGAAGGAGTACGTGATGTTGACGAAGTGGTTGCCGGAGAACGAGGAGAACAAGTTACCGGCGGCGGCAACGCATCACGTCGGGATTGGCGCTTTTGTGACTCGAATAAATCCAACAGATGAGAATAAGCGAGACGTGTTGATGGTGCAAGAATTGAGAGGTCCGGCGGCTGGGAGAGATTTGTGGAAGTTGCCCACGGGTCTCTTGGACGTCGGCGAAGACGTTCCGGAAGCGGCGGTGAGAGAAGTGATGGAAGAAACCGGCGTGAAGGCTGAGTTTGTGAGCATATTGAGCGCGAGACACTCGCACGGCACGCACTTTGGGCGAAGCGACATGTTCTTCGTCGTCGCGTTGAGAGCGTTGAGCGACGAGTTGATTCGATGCCCGAAAGAAATCGAGAAAGTCGAGTGGAAAGATTTAGAGTTTTTCGCGAACAATCCGAAAGTCCAAGAAGGCACCGCCATGTGGGCGCTCAACAAAAAGTGCTACGAGTTCGCGCAAGGGAAAATGACCGGAATGCAGAGCGATTTTTACCCAGCCGGAATGAATCGGCCGAAACCGGTCCGAGTGTATTTCGGCGAGGAGAAGAGCGGCGGCAGTAAACTCTGATGATGATATGTCGCTTTATTTATACTTACAAGCGCGCTTTATTTTTTATATCTTTAAAACGTAGATGTCATTCGCCGTGTTGTTATTATAGTAGATACAAAGATATAGTAGCAGAGAGGTGTTCGTACGTTCGTGCGTTTCTTTTTAACCGAGCAAAACGTGTACGTTTAGTACGTTTTGTACCTCTTTTTCTTGTCGGACCAAAACCTCATTAATTTTGTTAAAGTAATGCACGCGTTTATGACAACAACAACAATAACAACAACACCTATTTTACGCCGGCGAGAACACCACGCGTGTTGCTCTTCGTCATCCTCGCGAAGAGTTCATTTCGGCGCTCTCGCGTCGTCGTCGTCGTCTTTAAGTAACAACAACAACAATTACAATTTGGTTAACGGGGAAATCAAAACACAACGAAGCGAATGTTTCTCGTGCAAAGCGCGGATATCCTCGTCCTCGAACATTACTTTGCGATTACTCCCTTCTTCGTCGCGTAGTAAAAGTGCGAGAAGAGACGTTTCAGTCGCCGCCAGATGGCGGTTTTGGCGGAAAACAACCAAAGAAGAAGAAGATTCCCCGTGGTGGCTGATGGATGAAAAAGCGATGAAACGGTTCACGGACGAAGGGAAAGAGGACGTGTTTCGCTTACGCACGACAAACTTACCCGGGATGTCGGAGGATAAGATGACGCCAGAAGGCGCGGCGGCTGGAGCGTTATTGTTAGGTTTAGCCGTGTGGGCGTTTGTGATCATATTGAAGTTGTTGGCGTTAGTTTGGGGGATCTTATACGCCGGGGTGAAGTATTCGGCGATTGCGGCGGTGCTCGTGTTGCTCGGGATCGCGGCGCTGTGATTTTTTAAGATCTGTTTTATCATGTGTAGATGTATAGTAGTGATTTGTAGTAGAGGTATGTAGAAAAAACGTGCACGTATTGTCTCTATCAACCATTACTTTGTAGAATCTTGGAAGGCGCGACGGCGTGGAATGGCGCGAAGGGGATAGGCAAGCCGATGCCGGATGGGTCGTTTTCTGGAACGTACGCGTTTATGCGTCGGTGGCCGTGTGTTTGTTGATGTTGTTGTTTTCGCGGTGTTATTGGTGTTATCGTTATCTGATCTGGGCTCTTTTTCTCTTGCTCCTTTCTTTCCTTCGTCTCTCTCAACTCTTCTCGAAGCGTTTCAACCTCGCGTTCGTTCGCCACGCGACACGCTTTGCTAAAGCCCAACTCCGCAGTCGTGGCTATTGTTTTGCGCGTCATCTCTCGTATGCCTCGGTTTGTCGCGTGCATGGCTCGAGCAACTTTCGTTCGTGCAAACAGCGTATCTGCGTCCGCTTTTTGAAAGCGATGGATCTCGGCGTCCAACGCTTGGAGGATTTCAAAGAGAAGTTTCCTTCGACGTTCGACGCGCGCCAGCCGCGTTTCCGTTTCGGCTGTTTTGGCGACCGCTTCGTTCACTTCCGCAGCAAGCGAAGGAACGAGCCGAGCGCTCGTGGTACTTTCACCTTTCTCGTCGTTGTTGTTATTGTTGTTGTTCTTCTTCTTCTTTTCGCCGTGGTCGTCATAATACAGGTCGTCCTCTCGAGTTTCGTGAAGCGACGTCAAGAAGGAAGAAAATATGTTTGGCGACAATTTCTTCACGCGTTTCTCTCTGTTTGGATCCTCTAAAAGCCTCGACACTTGACGATAGTTTCGTTTTTCGCTTCTCAAAGCTCTTCGTAACGCAACGAGAGTGTTCTTCAATCTGGGCACCCTTTCGCTCTTCGTCGCTCGAGCCGCTCGTTTCGTTCGTTTCACGTCCGCGACTTTGTTTGAAAGCCGTTGCGTCTCGATTTCACGATCACGAATGAGCGCGTCGATTTCGATGGATTTGTTTTCGGTCGCGTCGCTGAGATTCAAGGCGTTTTCGAGTTCGTCCTCGACGTCGATGAGTTCGTTCGCGGCGCTTTCTTTCAAAAGTACGATTCGGTCCTTGTCTTCGCGTTCCGATGAAGCCAATTTTTTCGAACGTTCGAGCGCGTGTAAGTGTCTTTGCATCGCAGTTTTAGCTAAATTTATTCTTCGAGTGGCGGTTTCAAGTTCGCGGATGGACGCGTTGACTTCGCGCGTTTTCTCGTCCAACGCTGGCTTTTCGCGTTGGCGTATCTTCGCTTTCGCTTCTTCGCATTTTCTTTCCACATCGTTCAATGTTTTCAAAGACTCGTTTTCGCGCGTTTCCGAATCTACAGAGAATGACTTTTCTTTAGTGGTTTCACTCTGTGCTACATGTATCTTGTGTCGGATGTTCTCTCGCGTCTCGTGTAGCGCACTCACAAATTTTTCCATGGCGCTTAAACGCACGAGTGCTTTCGATCGCGCCGCGGCGAGCTCCGAGACCGTCGTATTTTTAACTCTCACTTCACTTTCGATAAACTGCAACGAGTCTCGGACTTTTTCGACGTCTCTCCTGGCATACGAAGCGTTTTTGTTCATTTTCAATTCAATTTTTCTCAGTTGCTCGACCGTTCTCGAGCTCTCTACGATTTCCTCCTCCAACTCGCGAATCTCTTCTCGTTTGTGCGCGTCCACGGATTCGCTCTCCTCGCTTTTTGCCATCCACGTTTTGCTTTGCTCTCTCGCCTCGTCCGTCTTCGTTTTCTGCTCTTCGCGTTCTTTATTCAATCGTTTCAGTACTTCCTCTCTTTCTTTCTTTTCTTCTTCGACCGTTCGTATTTTAGCTATTAAAACGTCTCGAATCGTTTCCGCGAGCGCGTCGGTTTCTCGATAGGTTTGTTTCAGTTTTCGTAACACTTTCAATTTCGATCCATCTTCGCGTTGACACGCGCGCAAAACAGACTTCTCGATATCTTTAGCTTCCTCAAAGAGCAATTGCACGTCGCCCTCGTTCCTTTGCGTGGCCAACCGAAGATTCTTCTTCTCCTCTTCTTTTCGAGACGATTCGAAATCGAACCGGTGTTTCGCCTCGGACAGTCGCGAAGACGCGGCGTCGTACTCCGACTCGATCGCGTTTAGTTTGCGCGTTTGAGACAGCTCCACATCTTTCAAATCTTTCACAGCTGTCGTGAACTGTTTCAGTTCAGCACTATCTAACGTCTCCAATCGCGCCTTTTCTCCTCGCAAAATCTCTGTCGTCTCGTCCAATTTTTTCCTCGCGTGCGCCGGCGCCAGCATCGATTCGGCGCAAACTTTCTTACACTCGGGCAACACCACCGATTCCGTCTCGTTCGTTTCTTCTTCCCGCTGTTCCGCGTTTCCTGTTTCTCTCTTCAGCTCGCATCTTAAATCTTTAATCCGTCGCATCGCCGCCTCGGATTCATCTCGAATTTGCGAAATCTCCTCCTCCAAACTCGACTTCACGGGAATCAACGCTTCCAGTCGCTGCTTCTCCGCGTCCTCTAACGCTTTCAATTTGATTCGTTTTTCGCGCTCCAGTTCGCTCACTCTCGACTCCACTTTCTCTTTCATCGCGCGTGCTCTTCTCGCGTGCTTTTTTGCGCTCTCGATTGCCTGTTCGCAACATTTCGTTCTTCTTAGTATTCCGTCCTCGTTTTCCTCCTCCTCTTGGTCTTCTTCTTCCCCTAAAACTTTCATCGCTTCGTTCCTACTCTCCATCGCTTTCGCGCGTTTCTTCAACCGTCTCTTCGTTCTTTTTGACCGTGCGGTTGCTTTTCGCAACGCGCGTAACGCTTCGCGCAGTATCGTCGTCGTCGTGCTCGTCTTGTCCTCCTCCTCCTCGGCATTCTTCTTCTTCCTCTTCGTCTTCTCTTTGTCCTCTCCGAGAGAAAAAGCCATCGCTTCCAGGTGTTCGAAATTTTTTTCCTTTGAAGTCTCGTCGTCTTCATCGTCGCTCTCCAAATCGTCGTCGGAGGAGGAAGAGGAGGATTCGAAGGACTCGTCGTCGTCGTACTCGTCCTCGTCGTCGTAATCGTACTCGTCAAAGCGCGTCGCGAACATTTCTTTTTTTTGCAAAATGTGGTCGTATTTTTTCCCGGAACGAGTCTTTGGTGAAAAATATTATAAAAATAGAAACAAGAAGAGGGGTGGGCTGCGAGGAAATTTATTTAAGAGCAAACGAAGGGTACATCTCTCTTTCTTTCTTTCTTTCTCTCTCTCTCTCTCTGTGTGTGTGTGTGTGTGTGTTTATCTCTTATCAATCTAGTACATCTCTCTTTCTCTCTCTCTCTCTCTGTGTCTGTGTCTGTGTGTGTGTGTGTGTTTATCTCTTATCAATCTATTTACCTTCTCAGTCGCTTTTGTGCTACTGGATTTTATACACCCTCGTAGACTTGGAAGCTCTCCTCGTCATAGATGCACATGCTCGACAAACCAAGCGTATTGTTCATCCGTTGGTTCTGGGCACCCTTTTTCTTGCAAGTAGTTTACGCACTCGGTATGCTCGTCGTAACGAGCCGAAGCGATATAGCACCACTGGTCGAGAGGCGCTTTCGCCTCTTCGCTTAAGTATTTGAGGCAATCGAGTTGGCCAAACTTTGCAGCGGCTGTCACACAGGATTCCTTCACCTCCTCAGACATCTTTCGTTCTTCAACGCAATATTTCACGATGTTTATGCGACCATATGCTGCTGCCAGTTGTGCCGCATATCTTTCCATATCTCGTGAAATTTTCACTTTGTCGAAAAGAAACCGAAGACAGTCGAGTTGTCCTTCAATAGCAGCATGTTTACACGCCTCTTTTTCATCATACGGGCAATCGTTAGAGAAGCAGTATTTCAACATCTCGAGATTACCTTTACGTGCTGCCTCAATAATCGTCCATTCATTCCACTCGCAATGTTTCACTTCTCTCGCCCACTTGAGAAACTCGAGTTTGTTCGTTCCAGCAACTTCCGCGCAAAACCAGGCTTGATCCATCACGTTTCCACCGTTATCTATGTTTCCCCAGGGCATGTGATTCCACGCGAATTCCAGCGTCGAAATGGATGTAAATTCGTAAAGAACCCAACGTAATTCCGATAGGTTTACCCCGGCATACTTAAGCACATCCTGACTCTCACCATTCACCTTTGCAAAGAAATACCGATCCGTCGTATTCAATTTCGAAAGCACATGCGAGACGAACACATCCTTATGATGCAACACCAATCCCGTCCACAACTTGGTCGGTCCAAGCTTTATCCTCTCCATTTCTGCAACAGCCTCCTTCACGGCCTCCATCACGGCCGCTTCTTTCTCCTTTTTCTTCTTCCTCTTCTGCGCGCCGGAGAGTTGTTTCTTCTTCTTCTTCTTACCGTCGTCCATATTTCTTTTTTTTCTCGCGCGAAAAAAAATGTGCGGTCGCGAGAAAAAAGAAGAAAAGAAGAAAAGAAAGAATTTAATTTTCGACAAAAAACAACTTCTCCTCCGACTCTCCCCTTTGGGTCGTCTCGCTTCTCGACGTTCCTCCAAACGCACACCGCGCAATACTCGAGGGGTCCGCTTGCTTCAAATCAGGTCACTCGTTTAGTAGAGGTCTCTCTTCCTCCTCTCAAAGTACGCATAATAAAATTGGAGAAAGAATGCCAAAGGCAAAACCCAACAACAACAACAAAAAAAAGTCATCACAACAACCTGACCCCATTGGGGATGATCTCGGTGCGTTGGAAGACATCTCCCCGCAAATTGCTTTACAAAAATGGTCCTCCGACGTCGTGAATCGTCTCGGGGTGTCGTCCACCTCGCTATTTCACCCAGACGCGAGCGGCGATTTTGATGTGCAGTTGGAGAAATTAATTACCAAGAACCGAGAGAACAACAACAACAACAACAACAACAACGATGCTTTGAAAAGGAGCAAGTCGAACACGTCGAGCAGTCAATCGAAATCGCCGGGGTTATCCTCCGGAGATCCGATTAAATCGGGAGATTTAGCGCACCTTGGGTTTCCTTTTGACGGCCAAATTGGGAAGGATGAGCTGAAGGAGAGTTTGCGAGAGGCGTTTCGGGAGATGTCGGACGTGAAGGTGAAACCGATGAACGATGATAACGCGAAGAAGAAGAAGACGAAAACTAAGATGACATCAACAGCGACGACGGCGAGGAAAAGTGGGGGCGACGTGGCGAGCCTCGACGACGCGTGGGCGAAGATTAACAGAGGGAAGAAGAGAGGGAACGACAACGACGCCAACGGTAGAGGGAAGGATGAAACGACGTTGGAAGACGTGATGATGGACGTGGTGATGGCAAATAACGCGAAGAAGATCGGTAATGGTAATGTAAAAAGAACGGCTACGGCGTCTTTGATTATGGCGCAAAAATCTTTGTTCTCGGCTGGCGCGCAGGACCTCGCGAATACGTTAGGGGTGGCGCACACGCAGAACGCGTCGTCCATGGAGCAAATGGTCAACGAGGCAAACTTGACTTCGTACGATACGGAAATGGCGAAGATGTTGAGTACGTTTGGAAGTGGCAGTGGTAGTGGTGGCAACGCTTTCGATCAGCACGCGAAGAGGACGAGTTATAATCAAGCGCTCGAGAAGGAGATGGACAAGAAAAAAGAGAATAAGAAACCGCTTCCTACTCCATCGAAGAGAAAGCAAAAGGACGACGGAGACGATGATGCCGCCAAAAAACAGAAACGCAACAAAGATTCAGAAGAAGCGAATATGAAGAAACGTAAAGTGTCGAAAACCAACGTTCCGCGCGTGGAAATCGACAACACCCAAATCGTCGAGTTGACCAAAGAGAACAAAAATTTAATCGTCACGCCGGGCGGCATCAAAGACGCTCTTCCCCCGCGGAAAAAAGGCCGTCGTCCGAATAACCCAACCGTTGTGGAAACCGAAGAAGAGACGAAACTACGAGCGGAGGAGCGCGTGTATAAAAACAGACAATCTGCGGCTCGGTCAAGAGCGAGAAAATTAAAAACCATAGGCGAGTTGCAAGAGGAAATTAGTCGATTGACGTGCGAAAACGACGCGATGCGAGACTTGTGTAAAGACAGTGGCGTCACCGAGGCAACGATAACAACAAAACTGAAAGAATCGGAAGCAACGAGACAAAAAGAGAAGAAAGAGCAAGAGGAGCTCGGCGCAAACGTCAAAAAGTAACGAGTAGTTGGTTCGTCTCCTAATAATAATAAATAGAAGAACTTGAATAAATATTGTAGTAAAAAGCATTGCACGTTAATAATATTAATAAAAGAACAGGGACTTAACTGAACACCTTCCCGTTCAAGAAGTCTTTCAAATCGTCCAACTCCTCCGCGCACGCCGAATGCGCCATGCCTCCGTAACTCTTAAACTGAACATCCATCCCTAAAGATTTCAACTTCTCGCTCGAGCTCGTTCCGTAATCAAACCGTAAAACTGCATCCGCCGTGCCGTGCGCCTGAAATACTTTCACCCCCTTCTTCTCTTTCGAGTACGAATCCGCCATCGGTAGATACGTGCTCAAACCGATGTACCCGCCGATATCGTGAGCGCTCGTCATCGCGTGCGTCAACGCTATCGCTCCGCCTTGCGAGAACCCGCCG
>JACLAA010004604.1_pt1 | contig 11362 bp, 11 predicted proteins | sample 8027891 | NCBI WGS metagenome assembly JACLAA01 (sample SAMN15724900, study PRJNA655200) | protist metagenome | isolation source: fluorescence activated cell sorting (FACS) single amplified genomes of... | place: Spain: Blaines Bay Microbial Observatory, Mediterranean Sea | collected 2016-01-19 | reverse complement strand
GGTGCTGCAGGTGCAGCAGTGCAAGCGAAGCGATAAACGTCGAATAAACGCCCGCCGACGCGGGCCGACGCCATGCGCATCATCATGCTCGCGCTCTTCGCACGCGGCGCCCGCGCGCTGTCGGCGGTGCCCGCGGCCGCGCGGCGGCTCCAGCAAATCAAAGAGCTCGAGAGCAAGCACGCATCATTAGTGGCGAGCGGCGCGAAGCCGGCTGTTATAAGGAACGCGCGCAAGGAGCTCGGGCGCCTGAAGCGGACGCCGCCGCCCGTCGACGGCGTCGAGTCGGCCGTGGCTACTTTTTATGGATTCTTCTCAGTCGAGGAGCCGTCGGCAGTCGTCGAGAGGCTGCGTCAAGCGCTCGAAGCGGACGGTCTCGTGCTTGGATCGGTGTCTGTCGCATCAGAAGGCTACAACGGCGCCCTCGCGGTACCGGTCGAACGACGAACACGGCTCGCGCAGACTCTATCCCAAGCCGCGCCGGAATTGTGGCCGACAGAGCAGGACGCGTCCAAAGCGTTGAACTGGGACGCCCAGCCGACGCGGAGCAGCCCCTTCCACCGGCTACTCGTGAAGGAGAAAAAGCGAGCGCTGGTGGACGGCTTCGAGGAACCCCTGGACTGGGACGACTGCGGCGCCGAAGTGCCGCCGGAGGCCTGGCACGACGAGATCGCGCAACCGGGCGCCACCGTTTTAGATGTGAGAAATACGTACGAGAGCGACGCCGGCACCTTTGCGGGCGCGACGGCCCTCAACACGTCGACCTTTGTGGAATCGTGGCCGAAGCTCGACGAAGCGCTCGCCGACGTGTCGAGAGACGAACCGGTGCACATGTTTTGTACGGGCGGGGTCCGGTGCGTGAAAGCGGGCGCGTACGTGAAACAAAAACTCGGCTTTACGGATGTGCGACGACTGGAACACGGTGTGGTCGCCTACGAGCGGTGGGCGGAGGAAAGTGGCGAGAGCCGCTTCGAGGGGGAGAATTTTGTGTTCGACAAGCGCGTCGACGCCGTCGAGGCAGTGATGTCGGACGAGGACCTGGAGGCGCGGCCGCCATAATACTAGCTACTACTTTAGAAACCCCTTCCGGAACCCCTTCTTCGCAGGCGAAGGCGAAGGCGCAGGAGCCGGCGCCGGCGCTTCGGACGCCTCGGCGCGCGCCTGAGCCTCCAGCTCCTTGATCCGCTCGTTCAGCTTGTGCTTCCTAAAAAACCGCTTCGGGTCGAAGAAGCGCGGGTCCGCGGGCGGCTCATCCTCCTCATAACCGTCATCCTCGAGGTCATGTTCCGACAACAACGGAAAGCGGGGGCACGGCGGCGCCGTCGCGAGCAGGTCCGCGGGCCGGTCCAGAAAGTCGTCGGGCGGCGCGTCCTCCGCATGCGTCCAGTCCGGCGCCGAAGGATCTATTGCCGTGTCAATTTCGTCGTCGTGGCCCGAGAGCACGTCGAAGAATAACCGCGACCGCTCGTAGAAGCGCACGGCGTCGTGCTTGACAAAAGGCATATATAATTCTAAATCCACCGCATCTATGAGTGAGATAACCCGGTCGAAGATGGCGGTCCCGGCGTCCAGGACGAGACGCATCACATTTTCTGAATCGATTGCGTCGCGCTCGTCGCCGTCTTCCCGAGCCTTCGCCGCGTCGGCCTTGAACGACGACGCGCAGCGCGTCGCGAGCATGTACCTTAATAAATAAGCATCTACCAAAACGGACAACGCTCCTAGCTCAGAGACTTCGTTCAGAGCGTTTTCGTACGCGTCCTGGAGCCGCGGGGCCGCGAGGCGCCACAGTTCTCGTCTAGCGCGTTTGTAGTGCGGCGGCGCGTGCCTTCTAGTGGCACACGCGTCGGACGCACATACGGTCACCGCAAGTTGCATGTACAACTGGAACAGCATCTGACCGAGCACCAAAGACGGCTCGCAGGGCAACTGCGTCGTCTCCTCCATGTCGTTGCCTTCCCCATCATCGACGGCGAGCACGCGATCGCGCCACCGCGCGCCCTCCTTCATGCGTTCCAAACAGGCGTCCTTTTGGTCCCGCAGAGCTTTCGCCGGTAGCGGCGGGTCCAGCGGGTCCTGGAGCACGTATTCTCCTCGGAGGACATCTTGCCAGCCGTGCGTGAAGCCTCCCAGGTCATCGGCGAAGGCTTCCAAAATTGGCGGGACGATGCCCGAGGCCCACGCTGCCAGACAAGACGTGCAGGCGTCTCTTAATGAAGATTCCAACCGTTTCTTGACGTCGGAACAGTCGTCTAGAGCAGCACAGCAAAATAAGTAGAACTCGTCCCGCGAGACGTCCTCTTCGGTCAGAGAGCAAGCTCCGACGTCCTCAGACGCCCCTAGAATCGCAATAGCGGCCTCGCGCGCCGCGTCGCCCGACGCGACGTCGTTGACCGTCGCGTCGGCCACATCAAAAGCCGCGTCGACCTGATCCGCGGTGGCGCGGCCCGTCGATGCACATAATTGCGCGGCGGCCACCGGGCTTACGACGGTGTAGCGCAGAGACCAGGCTATTCTAGCGGCGATAACTGCAGCCGTGCAGTCCTCCCTGGCCTTTCGGGTGGTCTCGTGGGCGACAAGTGGTGGATCGACCGTGCGCCGCATGTTCGCCCTCCTCCGAAACGTGCGGCCCGGCGCCGTCGGCTCGCCGGGCTCCTCCATTTGTCTAACGCGGTCGCGGACGGCGCGTTGCTCGGCCTCCGCATGTGATTTCAAGTACGTCCCCGCGTCGCGGCCTCGCCTCCGCAACAGGCCAGCGACGGCGGCGACACATTCCACAAAACGCGGCGCTACTGCTGTTAAAACAGCTTCGCACGCCTCTCTAGACGTCTCCGAACTTCCTAAACTGACCGTGGCGTCGGCGCAGGCCCTTAGCCTTTCGTCGAGCCACGACGCGACTCGCGCCGCGGCCCAGTTGCACTCCGACGCGCTACAGTCGACCTGGGCGCCGCCCCCCGAATACTGCCAGTAGTCCAGCGACGCCTTCGTCTTCTCGAGGGCTTCCCCGGCTTGCGTCCTCTCGAGGTCGCGAATGGAAGCCTCCAAGTGGGTCGGCGCGTGGTGCAAGGCGTCATTCGTAGCCTTGAGGAGCCGTTCCGTGTCCCTGCGGCAGGCCTTGAGGCCCCTCCTCAGTCTGAGATCGACGAGTCTCGCAAAGGCCGGCGCAAACGCGGCCCGCCACGGCGAACACAACCGTCTCACGTCCCGATCGATCAGCGACGACGCGTCGGCGTCCTGATCATCTTCGTCCTCACCAACTAACACTTCCCTTAATTTATTGTGCTCTCCATCATAAAAGACGTCCGCGCGCACGCGCGCGGCTCGCGATCGCGCTAACCGCCAGTCCGACGCCGCTTGCTCATCAGTAGAACCTTCCACGACGAACAACGACGCGCAGGCCGAGCGCCACTCGTTGCCTAAATCTTCGTCGCAGGCCTTCTTCAGAGCGTTGCGCAGATGCACGAGTTGTTGCGTGTCGGACACGCGTTCCGGTCTCAAAACCTCGGACGCGCGCTCCCTTGCTTGCCGCACGGCGTCGCGCGTCCAGTCGCAGGCCTCCGACCGGACCTCGTCCGTGGCAACGGAGCAGTCGAGCTCGACGGCGTCAGAGCCGGTATGTGACGAGGCGCTTCGGAGGATCTCTGTGACACTCGCGGCGAAGGCACCTTGCAAAAAAAGATCGTTCAGGTCCGTCACGGTCCGCGCCACGGCCGTCGCCGCGGTCCTCAACGCGTTTTCTGGATCGGCCTCACTTACTTGCAACCACGCCCGCCGCGACTCGAGGAAAAGTTGTAAAGCTCGACTCCCGGGCCGCTCCTCGCAGGCGTCGCACAATACACGCGCCGCCACGGCGGCCGCATAAACTGATGAAGGTGACTCCGCGTCCGTGGTTCTCAAAAACGCATCGGTCGCTTCGAGTAGACGCGTCCGCAACATGCGCGCCACGGGCCCGAGCGCTCCTTGCGCCTGCGTCGTCAGCGCGGCGACGGCCAAATAGCAGGACGCGGCGTCTCCATGATTGTTGGCGTCGAGGGCGCGCCACAACTCGGGCGCCAGCGCGGCGGCCTTGGCCGCGGCGGCGTCGGGGGACGTGATTCTTGCTGGAGGCGGCGGGAGGGCTGGCGTCGCTTGCGAGGCCGCGGTCGCGTCCCGGGCCTTCGCCTCGACGGCCGTCGCGAAGGCGGTCGCGTCGCGCGCGGCGACGCCCAAATCTCCAATCGCGTCGGCCGACTCGAGCAGGCGGCGGTAGCGCTCGCCGAGCCAGCGGTGGGCCGCCTGGCCCTTTTCCGCCGCGCCGGTGCGTGCGCGCTCGCGGGCTTCGCGCGCCTCGGCCACTGAGAGGAGCATTGGAGGGGGAGCGCCATTTTGGGCTGGGGCCTGCGCCATAGCTTACAGCTGTTCTCGGCTGGGTCAGCGCTTTTTTGCACAGTCCTTTCAGCTTCCTGACCAGCTCAGCAGTGCCAGGTACGCCTATCGCGCGCCCAGCCCAAAAATAATTGCTAGTGTCTTACATGCCGCTAGCTCGCCTCCACTTGAGCCAAGTGAAAACTGAGCGCATACGCACCCCTGGCATCTCGCCGCTGTGATTTCGACAGCTTTTGGTCGCGCGGTGTCGTGGCGTGCCGCATGCGAGCATCTTGGTGCCTCTGCGTGTTGTTGTTTGGTGGCCTCGAGGCCGCACCCTTACGCCTGCGACTCATCCGTCGCCGCGAGAACTTAAGGTCATCTCTGCGCAGCGCGCTGTCGTCGCGGATAAGCATGCGCCCTCAGGACCAAAAGCTCGTTACCGATGCCGTGGCTGCAAGCGTCGCAGCCGTGGCCGTAGCGGCCGCCTTAGGTCCTAAGGCGTGCAGCAGAAAGGGCGGTGCCTTCTCGTCGGCGCTCGTCGAGCAATGCCGCGGCTTGCGTTACGACGTCCCGTATGAAGTGCAGGGTCTCGTCGACCCGGTGTGCGACACGCTCGCGGACGGCCACTGGGCATTGACTGGTATCGTGGCCGCGAACGTGGCGTGCTTTTTGCCCGCGCTCGCCAACTACAAGCAATGGTGCGTATCGAAGCACGAGCTGAGCCACGAGCGGTTGCTACGCTACCAGCTGGCGCACGCTAACTTGCCGCACATAATGGGCAACATGCTCACATTGTTGGCGGTGGGGTCGGAGGTCTCCGAAGCATTGGGCTGCAATCAGTTGGTGCTGTTGGCGTTGTATCTCGCCTGCGGCTGGGCGGGCGGCTTATGCGCCGCGTTGCTCTCGAACGGCTCGACGGTAGGAGCGAGTGGGTCGGTGTCCGGAGTTATCCTTGCCCTATCAGTCCTGAAGCCCAATGCTGCCGTTCAGATCCTCGGCAACGTCGAGGCGTCGAATCCATTGATGCTCCTCGGAGGCACTCTCGCCGCGGACTTATCGCGGCGCGGCATTTCGTGGCAGGCCCACTTCGGAGGGGGCCTCGCGGGCTGCGTGATCGCTTGGGTGCTGAAGCTTGTTTCGTCCTTGTGAAACAGTAGCCTTGTGTAAGTAAGAGTCTGTAAAAAGAGCTAGCGGCATGTAAGGCACTAGCATTGTGTGTGCCCAGGGCAAGGCCACCGGGGCATAGCGTGTGGCGCGCACTTCCGCTGCGTATACACGCATCCTTCGACCCGTTCTCATACACGCCATGAATTGCCAAGCATCTCTGGGAGCGCTACGTGCGCGCTGTCCCCACAATTAGGCACAGCCTCGACGTGCGGACACAGCGTCGCGCGGTGAACGTAGGGGATCCCGGCAATGCCGCCGCGCAAGAAAAAAAGCGAGCCGAACCTGCTGAAGAAGAGGAGAGCCAAGTTTGACAAGATGATCGTCCGGGTGCATAACGCTGGCGTCGAGCTTGATGAGTTGTGGAACGCAGCTATGGAATCGCAATTATGTGAAGTTAAAATAACCAGCGACGGGAAAATATCTGGAAAACGCTGGGACGCTGTAGCGACCAAGATCTTCGATATCACTGGTCAGATGCGAGAGCTCAGAGGCCCAGGCATAGGCCCAGATTCGAAGCGCGTCCGCGAACATCTCGAAAAAGTTTACCAAGGAAAGTTGCTGGGCCATAGGGTCACCTTAGTTACCGGAGTTGACGAGCGCATTAGGCATTACATGGATCAGTTCCAGCGCAAAGAATTTATTGAGTGCGTATACTTGTCTTGCTACTCTGTGTGGCGACAGAGTTGTGAGCCCAAGGCGGTGCTCGTCCAGAAGCGCTGGCGCCGCCTGCTGGTCCTCCCCTGGCGCCGACGGCGCGACATTGTGCAGTGCCTCGGCGACGAATCTTCGGACGTCGTCGACGCGCTGATCTCAGACTCGTGGTTGACCGACCACGTCGATACCGACGGTGAGCTCGACGAGCGCCGGCTCGTGGACCTGGCCGGTATTGTCAGCGAGAGAGGTGCGGCTACAGCTCGCGCCAAAGTGATGCGGCGAATCTGCGCGTCGTGTGGGCGGCGCCACGCGGTTGTGCGTGAGAAAGCGTTCCCTGTCTGTTCGTGTGGCGGGCCTCATTACTGCTCCGTGGCTTGCCAGACGGCTCACTGGGAGGCACATCACGCGAGGCAATGCGGGAAAAACAAGAAGTCTCGTGAAGGGGATCATGTTGTCACGCCTCGCTTCTGTTTTACCCTGCCCGACGGCCACATCGTAGACCTATATGAGATTGGCAAGCGGAACCAGCAGCGCGACGCTGACGCGGCCGACGCGGCGGTCGCGGCAGCGGTCGCGGCGGCGGCGATGCGGGCGCTATCGCCTGGTGTTGTTAGTGACTAATAATTTTATACTTCACATTCACAAAGGGCTACGCCTCCGCCGCGATCGCCGACACAATATGCGACGCCCAGAGCTCGTAGCCTCGCTCGTTCGGGTGGACGCGATCCGACGCCGTGTAGCCCGCGTCGTCGTCCGTTTGGAAGACGTCGACGTACGTCGCCGCGCCCTTCTCCGCAATGGATCGTTTCTGCGCGTCCCAGGCGGACGCCACGACGCCCACGTACGACTTCAGCGGCTCGGCAATCCCAGCAACGGCCACGGGATACGCCGGCAGCACGACCCGCGCGTTGTTCGTCTTCGCCTTCACTTCATCGACCAACGCCTCCAGATCCCTTCCAAACGCCCAGGGCGTCCGCCAGAACTCGCCCCTCGCGAGTTGTTTGAAATCATTCAGCCCGACCATAATAACAACAACATCATAATCTTGATCGATCCGGGGCAGGAGGTTGCGTCGTATCACCGACACGTCGGAGCCCGTCTCTCCGAGCGATCGCCACTCGACCTCGACGCCGTACGCGTCCGCCAGTAGTCTACTGACGCGCCTTGCTAAAGGCGGGCCCCTTATGGCTTCTGTTGAGGAGCCGCCCACACCGGACACCAGGGAATCACCAACAAACAGCACGCGCTTCGGCCTCGGCTTGAGGTTGTCCAACAGCTCCGTGGCGGTCCTCCTAAATCTCTCGGCGTGGGCCCGTAGAGCTGCTGAGGCTTTTTCGCGTCTCTCTCTAAGCTTCTGGGGCAGCACGCGCCCGGCATCCGTGGCGTGGAGCTCCGGCAGCGGCACGTAGGTATTTGCGTGGTGCGCCGCTTGGCCGAACGCTACTGCGGTAACTCCCACGAAGGCTTTGGTCGTGCGGTCGGCGGTCCAGAGGAGGGAACGGTACATTTTGCTTGCTGCTGCGCACGCGTCGTCCGCGTTTGCGCTGCGCCGCGTCGAGGGGGTGGTGATGTGCAGGCTGACTGATGGCTGGTGCACTCCCCAAATATGTGCGAATCGATCGCGGCGTCGTCACAGAACTCAATCACTGGTGCAACGGAGTATTTTGCGTGGCCTCTGGCGTTGCGTCGCTGCGCAAGCCTGGGCGCGCGGCGTCCTCAAAAATGACGACAATTCCCCTGGGCACTTGGCGCCGAAGCCCCGCACTCGATCTCTGCTGGGGAGATACTACTCGCAAGACAATTATTTATTAGTACCCTTCATTTGAAGTGGTCACTGTGAAGTCCGGGTACGCCTCCTGGCACACCATCGCGGACAAGTCGTGACGATACTCGCCCTGCCACGGGAAGCCCATAGAGTGCCCATATATGTGGATGGTTTTTGCGTCGGGCTCGAACTGGATGCGGCCGCCGCCTAGTACTTCGTGCGCCACCTCCATCGCGCGGAGCTCCTCGACGAGCGGTCGCGCGGCGTCCATGTGGTACGACGCTCGCGGATCTCCGCGCACGAAGTAGCGCGCACCCGCCTGGACCAACACGTATTTCTGGCGGCCAGGACCGGCGAAGACGCAGCCGGCTACGGTCGGCGCGACCTCTGCGGCGGCGCCATCCGTCGTTCGCAGCGTCGCCGCCTCGGCGCGCTCCTCGGCGGTCGTCGTGGGCTCATCGCCGCCGCCGACCAGCTCGCTCATTGCGCGAGCGACGACGACGCTGAAGCGGGCAGTGGGTGCGAGGCTGAGGCGCGACGTCGTCGCCGTGGCTCGTAGAAATGCGAGCGCGGCGAGGCGCATATATGTAAATGACGACAATTTATGTCGAAAATAGCTGAAACTAACAACTTGGTGCAGCGCTTTGGCAGGATCCTTGACGACGAAAACCCGCACCACATCAACTTGAACCCCGCACGCAAGGAATATAATCATTACCAGCCAGGCCTCCTGGGCCAAGCACTCTCATCACAAGCGTCGCCCGTCGCGTTCGGCCAGCGCGCCCACGCGTCCGGTAAAGGCCGCCCCAGAAAAGACGCGAGGCCCGCGTTGTAGGGCCGGAAGAGCACGGCTAGCCGTCGCTGCGCGAACGACGAAAAAGCGTGGCGCGGGAAGTAGTCGAAGTCCGAGCCCTTCGTGTTGTACTTCCGCTTGCTCGTAGCATGCGCGTCTTGTTTCGTCGGGTCGAGGCCGATGTATCGGAGGACGTCCCGCAGGTGGTCCGCCTGGCGTTCGTCGGAGAAGAACTCCTCGAAAAACAGCGTGTGCACGCTGAACCCCGCGTGCCGCCACCGCTTCAAGTGCGCAACATACACACCTTCGTACACACCGTTTCGAGCCGGCTCGAAGAGACCCGTGGGCTTCGGGTGAAGATACCACGTCGCGTGGTTCTTCGTTACACCGCAAAACGCGTGGACGTCCCTCCTCATATCGGCATCGGCCGCGGACTTGCTTGTGTAGCCCCGCGTCTTGAGCCTGACACGCATCTGGAACTGACTTTCGTAGCGCGCGATCGGCTCGCGGAGCAGAGCGATGATTTTCGGTATCTTCGTCGAACAATACTCCATCATGCGCTTCGGCGCCTCGGCATGTACTAAATACGCGACGGACGCCTCGCCCGCTTTTTTATTACCAGAAACGCAGGGGAACTGGCGCCCATACCACTGGTGCGGCGGCTGGCAGACGTTGTTCACGCAAGCTCTGCCCTGTTGACAGGTGTTCCCGAAGCAGGCCACGGGCTTGGCGGGGAACAGCTTGTCGGACGAGAAGTACATTATCTCGCCCGCTCTAGGCCCCCGGTTCAAGCCATACCCAACAGCGTCGGGGTGGGCGCTTATCCAGCGATACAGCGACGTGGTCCCCGCCTTGCGCGCTCCAATAATAGCGTAGGACAGGATGCACGCGTTGCATTCGTTGCGGCAGCGCTGGGTGCATTGTTGTGCTGCCCACGCGGCTCCTAGGAGTAGGACTAGCCTTCTCATTGGTGGTGGGCTGGCTACGCCATCGACGCGTCGCCTCGATGGCGTCGAGGGTGATCTATATCTTCGGCATAGCGTACTTTTCCGGGGGCAGCCCCAAACTCTGGGATTCCTAGTGTGTTACAGTCACGCTAGCTCCTTGTCGCTCCAGCTTTGCTTGCTACGGCGGGTTACGGGCATAGTGCTGCCGTCGTGGATCTTGGGCAACGCTGCTACGCTGTGCGAAGCGCTGCCGCGACACGTGCGACTTCTCGCGGCGTAATACCAACAAAAGACAGCCTGCCAGCCTTGCACAGTGCACAGCACGCAACAATGAACGACGCAGAGATGCACGACGCGCCGGCGCGGCCCCGTCTGAAGCGCCCGCTCAGCAGCGACGGCGTCGGGAGCTTGCCGTCGAAGCTCTTTGCCGCGACGCTCGCCGGGAGTCCTTCACCGTCGCCGCGGCACCGCGTCGTCAGCCTCGCCGGCATTAAAAGGTCTCGCAGCGGTGACGATGACTTGCCCTCGAAGCGCCAGCTGAAGGAAGAGGCACAGGAACGGCGGCGACAGCTGCTCGCGGCACCGCTGCCCGCGCCTGACGTTTACGCTCCAGAGCCGCCCACGCGAGCGCCGACGCCGGCGCCGGAACCGACCGTTCCTGCCACTTGGCTCGACCTGATGCGCTCGCTCCAGACGGACGGCGCTTCGCCTTATCCGCTGCCGCCGCGGGCGCGGAGGCCGCCGAGGTGACTCTCTTTTGTCGTGATAAGTGTGTGAGCTGTTTTCAATACAGTCTGCTCGAAGAAAAAGGAGGCACTCTTTCCTGTGATGCAAAACCCGAATTTTGATCTGGATGCCAAACTGAAAGGCAAGGGTAAATCAAGCCGCCACACGCCCGGCTGGCATGGCTCGCGGCTGCTATGGGCTCTTATTGATCGCAGCGATGGGCTTACCGATTATGGCAATCGCTAAAGCCCCGCAACCAGCCCTGCAACTACTGGTGGCTGGCACTGCATTTTTACAAGTCGCGCACGCCGTGAGGGCAAAGCAAGCGATTGGAGTCTCTCGCCGCGGCGGCAGCACGCAGACGAGTCCGCCGGAAAAAGCCCTAGGCATCCTCCGCCGCTGCGGCGCGAGCCGCTACGGCCGACCGAGCCCGCGCGAGGCGACGGAAGCGCTGGTCCGCGTCCTCGACGCCTTCGAGGCGGCGCCGCGCGTGTTGGATGTGGGAAATTCTGTGATCGTGCCATCCACCGACGACATCGCCCTCAAGATGGAGGAGCGCCAGGATATCGATCTGTGCCGCTCGAATGACTGGTCGCAGTTTTTGAGAGGGGCGGCCTGGCGGCCCGTGTTCCACGCATCCGTGGAGGCCTTGGACGCGGCGCGGCGCTACCTGAGCTGCCCGACGCCGTCGCCGCCGCCGGGCTCTGCCGGCTCGTTTCTGGGCCACAACGTGAAGCGGACGTTCGGCGGCGACGGGACCTACCTCCAGAAGAGACCGTTCCTGCTCGGTTTGTTAAGGGTGCGGACCTGGGGCCGCTACCGGTACATGGCCGCGGGCGGCGGCGCGCCGGCCTGTACGATGGTCGCGCCCGAGCGCGTGGGCCTCCGGCTCCTCGGCGTCCCGCTGCCTTCCTGGGACGTCCGGCCCAGGAGCGCGACGTCCCGTCCTCCCGTCCTCGAGGCGCA
>JACLAA010004171.1_pt1 | contig 11366 bp, 8 predicted proteins | sample 8027891 | NCBI WGS metagenome assembly JACLAA01 (sample SAMN15724900, study PRJNA655200) | protist metagenome | isolation source: fluorescence activated cell sorting (FACS) single amplified genomes of... | place: Spain: Blaines Bay Microbial Observatory, Mediterranean Sea | collected 2016-01-19 | reverse complement strand
GGCCGGCGCAAACATTTTAGGCGACGTCCAGTTGGAAAAATCGATGGAAACGCGAGTGAAACAGTTGGCGACGGCGACGGCGAATACCAGAGCGAGGAAGGCACCGTTCAGAAACATCTTGCTGTATGGACCACCGGGGACCGGGAAAACGATGGCAGCGAAACGATTAGCGAGACACTCTGGTTTGGATTACGCTTTAATGACTGGCGGGGACGTGGCGCCGTTAGGGGCGTCCGCCGTGACGAAAATTCACGAGATGTTCGATTGGGCCGGCACTTCGCGCAAAGGTTTGTTGTTATTCATCGACGAAGCGGATGCGTTTTTAGCGAAAAGAGGTGGGAACGTCGCTTCGCAAGAGACCAGATCGGCGTTAAACGCGTTGTTGTATAGAACTGGGGAAATGAGCAGAGACGTGACTTTAGTAATGGCGACGAACCGACCGGAGGACTTAGATTCGGCGGTTTTAGATCGCGTGGACGAGACCATGGAATTCGCGTTGCCTGACGAAGAAACTCGCTTTCGTTTGGTGAAGCAATACTTCGATAAACTCATCGTTCGTGGAGCAGATCCAGGGGACGAGCAACCGTCGAGGACGTTTCTAGGCGGCATTATGAAAACGCTCGGGTTTGGTAAAATTCCGGATCGTCCGGTTCCGGTCAACGGCGTCACGGAGGAACATTTAAGAGACGTGGCGAAGAAAACGGTTGGCTTTAGCGGTCGTGAAATTTCAAAGTTGATGGCCTCGGTCCAATCCTCCGCGCACGGAAGCGACGACGGGGCTGCCACGCCTGAAATGTTAAATACGATGACTCAGTTTAAGATTCAAGAGCACGCGAATAAAACGAAAGCTTTCGCCGCCGAGGGGGCGAACAAAAAGTAAGAAGTATTAAATAAAAACCATCATCAAAAATTGTTAGTCGAGTTGTGAATTTGTTCAATGAACTATTTATTTAGAGCATTCAAAAGAACATATCTTACTGTACACATTAGGTTTCTAAACACTATCTCTAATAATTCGAACTAATACGGCACAAATGTAGGCGCTTGTTTTTTCGCGGCTGATTCGTATAAGACTCTCGGCGCGACGTCTTTGAACGGGTCGCTCTCGCGTCGTTCTTTGAGATACTCGATGCCCTCTTCTACGCTCATCTTTGTCTCGGCGTAAATCCTTTTCACCGCTTCCTCGTCGTTTCGGTCCATCCCATTTGTATCGATCGGTTTCATGAAACGAAAGTAAAACCTTTGCGGTGTAGTCGGTACGAGCACTGGTTGCACGAACGATTCTGGTTTCATGTTATCTTCGGTTTCGCGAGAATCAAACTGCCTCGCTTTCGGCACTTTTTCCATTTGCGCTTTCACGCGGTCCCCGAGAATTGGGTTAGACAACATATCTTCAGCGTCCATGACGATATCGAACGAGTCCTCCGCACCAACTGCCGCAAACGGAACAATAATAGCGTTGAATCGAATCGCCATTTTCACAAACTCCGGTTTCGACGGCCAAAATAACTGGTACTTTTCATTTTTACGTTTGAACGCTTCTCGAACGCCGCCAGGGAAGAGTAAAACGGTTTCGTTCGCCTTCAAAAGCTTGTAAAAGTTCTTCCCGGAAACGGGCACGGCACCGAAATCAGAAAAGTTACCGCCACCAAACGGACCTCCGTTCGGGACACCGGCTCGACGTTGACGTCGCTTTTCTTCTTTCGATTCGGGCATGAATTGCGCAAACGGCGTATTTTTCGTCGCCTCTCGGAGTTGCTTCTCCAACGGGTTTTCCTCTTCGTCGTCATCTTCGGTTTGCATGCCACCCGTGCCGTTCCCATTATCTCTCGAGACGACCGGATGAGCAAGTCCTCGGACGCACACGTTCTTTTGTTTCAAAAACTCATCCACGAGAAAACCTAAATCAGGCGCGAACGTTTGGTGGTTACCGACCAATAAAACGGGGCGGTTCCCGGTGCCTCTCCACGTCGGCACGGCGTCCAAGCCGTTGATGACTTGTCCGTCGCGTTCTCTGGTCGAAAAGAACACCGGCGAGTGCACTGATCGCAAAAACTGTAACCCGTCTCGCGCCTTTTCAATTTGCGACTCGCTCGGAGGCGTGAACGTGGGGTCTCTGGATAATCGATTCTCGTCCTCCACCGGCCTCGAGATCCAATCGTGGCGTTTCATCAAATGAACGATATCCATGCCTTTCTCTTGCAACGCCGCGTGCGACGCGCCTTCTAAGATTTCTATCTTGCATTTTTTTGTGCCCATGAGTTTTTGCAATCGAGGCGCTTCTTCGTTCGAAGGAATGAGCAAATCGTTCGTACTTGCCACGACTAATACTGGCACTCGCGCGTTCTTCAACTTCTCGCCGTCATTTTCGTTGATGTACGCGCACGCGTCCGCTAATATTTGCAAACGGTGTTTCAACGTATCTCTGGGAATAATGGTCGCCAACGATCCCAACGCCGGTAACATCGCCGTCATCTTTTCTAAAGTTTCGCTCAAATTTCCAAGTTCCACGGCTTCCGTCGCTAATCGAATGGGATCTATGAGTACCGGCGAAAGCGCAAACGGCAACCCGGCGTACAAATTTTCCGGAATCTGAGGCAACAAAGGCCCGACGGACGGCCACACGCTCCTATCAAACGACGACGCCGGATTCACCACCGTCGCTCTCGTCACCAACTCTGGGTGTTTCAAGCACACGAACAAAGACATCGCACCTCCCATGCTCTCCCCGATCAACTGCACCTCCCTTTCCGGATGTTCTTCCTTCGCTCGTTCGATAAACGCTCGCACGATGTCCACGATTTCAAACACGTCCGAACGATCGTTCGACGGGATGTTCAGGCACACCAAATCAAACTCTTTCGATAACGTGGCGAATTGCGAAGATGCGCTGAATCCCGTGCCGTCTAATCCGGGTAAGTAAATCATCAACGGTTTCTTCTCTCTTTTTTCTCGTTTCTTTTCCACGACGACGTCTTCCTCCTCCTCTTCCACGAGTGGACTGAAAAACCGCGGAGGTCCACCACTGGAGATACCTAAAATCTCTTCCAAAGTGACTTTTTTCTCATCTTCTTCGCTTCTTCCTCGCCCCGAGCGAACGGCGGCATCGACGAAGACGTTAATCGTGCTTTGTTCTTGTTGTTGTTGTTGTTTTCTTTCGGGAGACGATGATGATGATGACGTTTCGATTTTGTCATCATTTTCCATCGTCGTCGTCGTCGTCCCGGCGGCCATGGCTTCGGTAGTAACCCCTCGTCGTCTAAATGAGGATTTTCCGTACTTATCAGTACTGCGCGTCGTTGATGATGTCGATTGGAGGAGGAGAAAAGGTGTATTTCTCATCATCATCGTCATCGTTTTAAGTCTCTCTCTTTCTCTTTCTTCTTGGGCTTCTTTTTTGTGAGAAATGGTGTAATGAGGAGGAGGTGCTCAGTTTTTCTTTTTTGTGGCCGAAAACTCTCCCTTGCAAAAAATCTAAACTCGCTCTCTCCTCATTTTATTTTTGCACATCAAACAACGCTCTCCTTTCCCTCCTTTTCTTCTCTGTCACAACTTTGTCGTCTGTCTCACGATGATGATTGCGTCTACTGCGAGTTCTTCTGCGAGTTCTTCTTTTTGTGCTACCGCGCGGGTGGGTCGTTTTGATGACGGTGTTTTTGTTGGTCGAAAAAAGATGTCGTCGTCGTCACCATCATCATCTTCTAAAACTCGGAGGAGGAGAGGTGCGAACGCTGTCTTAGCAAAAGGAGGCGAAGGCCAAATTGTGGTGATTGGAGCGAACGGGAAAACGGGGAAACGGTGCGTGAAATACGCGGCTGAGAACGGGTGGGACGTCGTCGCGGCAACTCGGAACGGGAGTTTTCCATCTCTGACTTCGGATATTAAAGAAGAGGCGAGAGGGAGAGTGACGACGAAGCAGTGTTCGGTGACTTCGTCCATGGCGGAGATTACGAACGCCATCGACGGCGCGGAATCGGTGATTTTCGCGGCGAGTTCGAGTAAAGACGGGGGATCGCCTCAAGAAATCGACAGAGATGGGTGCATAAAAGTGGCCAGAGCGTGTTTGAGTTCGAAATCTGTGAAGAGATACGTCGTCGTGACGTCGGGCGCGGTGAGTAAACCGTACTCTCCGGTGTACATATTCTTGAACTTGTTCGGAGGTATCATGCGTGCAAAAATCGAAGGCGAAGACGCGGTGCGCGCCTTGTATTACGAACGAGAGGACGACTTTTATACGATTGTCAGACCGGGTGGATTGACTGAAGATCCGCCGAGAGGAGTGTCGGCGTGCGAATTGAACCAAGGCGATGATGTAAGCGGGCGCGTTTCGAGAGAAGACGTCGCGGCGGTGTGTGTCGAGTGTTTAAAAAGAGACGACGCGAAAAACGCGACGTTTGAACTCTATTACCGAGATACGGGAAAACCGATGGCGGAAGTATTCGCGTCGAACGCGAATAAAGAAACGGACGGCGAGCGGCAAATGGGGCCGAGAGGAAGAAGAGGCGAGACTTGGGACGAGTTATTCGCCGGTCTGGAAGCGGACGCGCCAGGCATTCCGCAAAAAGGCGAAGGTTTTTCTCTCTAAAATATTATTTCATAACCATAATTTATACGTTATTGCACGCCGTTCATCATTCATTCGCCTGGACTCAAGTAGATTCTGTGATTATACATATCCAGAACGAGTCTCTTTCTTCCAATCACGTCCATACCTATCGTCGCGAAAGGTTCGTTCTTCGCGCCCAGCATTTCGAATGCAGGTAAGTCTCCAACGCACGCGGCGCCTTTGTACGTCGATTCTAAATCGTGAGAAAGATCAGAATTACCTCCTTCGCCGAGTACTCTCAAATTAAACTTACCAATCGCCAGACCCATCTGCGCTCCCGTCACGTCATTCGAGATTATCCCGCTATTGTCCAAATCCGGCGAATCTTTCGTCACACCAGCTCTTTCCGACGCTTTCCAATTAATTACGGAAAACAACGAGCCCATATCAATAATCGCGTCAAATGGCGCGCAGTTATTTAAAGAAATAGGCGCCAATTGCAAACCGGTGTTGTGCGTTTTCAATTTAATTTTAATTAAATTGGACACATCGCACACGCCCGTAATCGCGCTCCCTTTTGGATGAAACGCGATAATCTCCTTATCGAAATCAAACTCAACTTCGAAGCGCTTGAGAAAATCCAAACCTAAAAGTCCACCGACGATGGGTGGTAGTCCAGAAGCTCGTAAATCCGTTACCACCGCGTCCAACTCTGGTATTTCAACCGCCCCTAACGAAGGATTCTTAATGACTACTTTTTGCCGGATCGTTTCCCCCATCGCCCCTAACCCTTTCAACGCGGCGCCGTCCTCGGCAAACTTCCCCATCATCTTCCTCAACTCCGGCGACACCAACGCGACGGTCGCGCCGCTGTCGATTAGAAAGTCGCAAAACCGTTCACCGTCCTCGTCCTCGGTTTTTACGTTGAGCGTGACCAAACAATAGCCGGCTCTCGGATTTCCGGGTGCCCCGGCGACTCTTCGCAAAGGCACGCGCACAGAGTTTTGACTCTTTGCCATCCACGCTCGCGTCAACCGTTCGACTAAGTCTTCCTTATCGAAGCAATCGTTCGTTTTTTCACCCATCGCGCCGAGATATTGTTTGATAACTTTAGCTCTGAGTTTGTTCGCTCTCGATTTGGTTTCCGTTTTATATCGCTCTTCCTCCTCGTTGACTATTCTATCGTCGTCCTCGCCGTTATTGCTGCTATTGTTATTGCTGCTGTTACTGCTCGAAAAGGCGTTCTTTCCGTTTCTTTTCCTCCGATGAGAACTAATAGAACGTCTGTTATTACTCCGCGTCGTCCAATGTTCATCATCCCCTAACAACACCAACGAAGATACAAAGCTCGTCCTCCTCGCGGGGTGTACTCCTTGGCAAAATGCGCGTGGTGTCATCATCGCGTGCATGTTATATATATATATATATATCGTGGAATCTAATAATAAACTCTGTATTCTTTCCGTCTCTCTTTCTTTCTTTCTTTCTTTCGTGTGTGTTGTGTTTGCGCGCTAAATGTGTGTTGGTGAGGTAGGTAAATGTATTCTCCTTTTTGTCTCGTTTTCCAAGCGAAAAACACAAGAATTTTCAGAATTTTTCCTCACAAACCAATTGACCAACTTCTTCAAAAATGGCGCAAAATATCATCGCTAGACGCGTCTCGAGCGGATTCGCTTGCACGTCTTATTCGTCGCGTGGATATAATAATAATAATAATAAATGTGTATTATTGGCGAGATTCACGACCACCTTTTTTCCATCTAATTCTTCTTCTTCTTCTTTTGAAAGAAGAAAACTTGGGCGGCAACAACAGAACCAATTCGTGGTGGCGGCGAGGAGGGGATTCTTTGACGATGGTGAAAAGACTTCTTCTTCTTCTTCGTCGTCGTCGGTGGATGAGGAGGAAAGAGAAGCTCGGAAGGGTGAAAACTTCAAAAGCGTTCATTTCTTCGAGAACGGTGACGGCGCGGAGAGGAGTGCTGGTGAAAGTGGAAGCGGTGGCGAAGAAGGAGAAAAAGAAGGAGAAGGTGAAGGGGATGAGTATTCCGGAGTTCCGTTGCGAAGCACGATATCGCAAATAGACTTACAAAAAATGGAGCGATTAATCGATGAAATCGTGGATAATAAAGACAATCGGATGAGCAACAGAGGGAAATTTAGAGCGTTACCGGTGACGAATAAACATCGGAAACAGATCGAAGAGTTGGAGGCGTGCGTGTCGTTATCGGAGGCGGGGAAGAGGGCGAGAATATTGAGGAATCGGGCGAGTAAAGCGGCTTCGGAAGGTGGCCAGGCAGAAGCGGCCGCAGAATTGAACGTGAACCCGACGTTAAGGAAATACGTGTTGTATGGCGTCGTCCCAGAGGCACATAAAGATTTACTCGGGAGGACGAAGAAGAGGAATACGAAATTCATCGCCGCCGCTTCGAAGAGGATCGAGGAAATGCCGAGCACGGAAGTGAAAAGAAAAGACGAAAACGGGATGGACGTGACCGTGGAAGTACCCGAAGTAGCTTTTTGTGGGCGCTCAAATGTCGGTAAATCGAGTTTGATTAACGCTATTACTTTATCGGCGGCGGCGAGGTCGAGCGATACGCCGGGGAAGACGAAAAGTTTAAACTTTTACGACATCGATTCGCGTTTACGGGTGGTCGATTTACCTGGATACGGCTTTGCTTTTGCCGATGAAAGCATGGTAGAAACCTGGAATCGCTTAATGGACGAGTACTTAACCACGAGACCGAATCTGAAATGCATATTCGTCGTCATCGATTCTCGACACGGACCGAAAAAATCCGATCGCGAGATGCTCTCCTACCTCTCCAAATACGGTAAAGTTCCAGTTCACGTCGTTTTAAACAAAACCGATATGGTTCGAACCGAAGAACTTTGCAAAAGAATGTTCCTGCTCGAACGAGAGTTGAAATCCATCAAACGCTCGAGTAACGTTTTGAAGTTGGCCAGCGCGAGCACAGGGGCTGGGTGCACCGCGCTCTTCTCCGAAGCTTTCCAATACGCGTTGCCCGACGCCGACATCTCTCGACGAAATAAAAGAGAAAAAGCGAGAGAACTTTTAGAAACGGAAGAAGGATCTGAAGAAGATGAAGGAAATACTATGACGAATAATAAAAGCGGCGGTGGTGGTGGTGGTAAAAAGTTTATGAAACAAGAACGAAGGGAATTCGTTATGGGCGGCGAATGGATTCCCGGAGAAGGTCCCGCGGCGGTCCCAACTTTTACCAAAGACAAGAAGAAGAAAGGAGGCGGTAAAAAAGGAAGTGGAGGTCCAAAAGGTCCTAAAATTCGCTTATAATAGTACGTACACCTGAGAGCAGACTTAGTAGTAAACGTTGTTGTGTGTGAAAATTATTTATATTGCGCGTTGTGATTACAATCAAGTATTTTTAGGTGATTTTGTTTTTCTCTCTTCTGTGTTGTCGCGTCATAAAAATTCTGACCATTTTACCGAAGAAGAAGAAACATCTTCTCTCTCTCTCTCTTTAGTTTCATCTCTCCATCGGAAGAGACGCGAAACGCGAGATAGAGAGAGAGAGAGAGAAGAGAGGTTTGTTTCAATCTCTCAATATCGCAAAAGAGGACTTAAGAAAAAGAAAAGAGGAAAGAATATGCGGTGTTGCGTTTGCTATTCCGACGAGACCGAGTTGGGGGATTGCGAGGTGATTGAATGCGCGAGTGGACACGTGACGTGCGCGGAATGCTTCAACGAGCACGTGAAAGTGGAAACCGCGAAAGGCGCCGGGTACGTTCGTTTCGTTTTTTTATGATTCATTATGTGTGGAAAACGTTTAGAAGAGAGAGAGAGAGAGAGAACGAAAGCTCGTTGTTCTCATCCATCATCAACGGGTGTCTCCTCTTCTCCTTTTTTTGTTCGTTCGACTGTCGTTTAAAAAAAAGATCTTTTTCGCGTGCTCACATTTGCAGCCTTCTTCTTCTTCTTCTTCTTCGCTCTTTGCGCGAAGTTTTGTATCGTCGCGCATAAACTGACGAGCCTAAAACTCTGCTTTTCCTTCACCCGCTCTCTTCCTCTCGGAAACGACAAATCAGGGAGCGAGAAAAACGAAACGGGAACATCATGTGTCCGATGTTCTCCGAGGCGGTGCCGAAGGAGCAACGGTGCCCGGCGAAAGCGTTTGACGATCGCGACGTTGCTCGGTTCTGCCAGGCGGAAACATTTAACGAATACAATAGGCAAAAATTAGCGCTGAAAGAGAAACAGATCGTAGAGCAAGTGGAGAAAGACTTCGAGGAGCGGTTGGCGAGGGAGAAAAAAAGGGCGATGGAGACGAGTTCGGCGGAGGAGAAGTTACGGTTGGCGAAGGAACACGTGATTGAGAAAGTTTTGACGTTGAGTTGTCCGAGGTGCGAACAAGCGTTCGTAGATTTTGACGGATGTTTTGCCTTAAGATGTGCGAGATGTCAGGCTGGGTTTTGCGCGTATTGTTTGGCGGATTGTGGTAGGGACGCGCACGCGCACATCGGCGGGTGCGAGTTAGGTAAGGAAGTCACAAAGTGGGCGCAGAAGAACAAGTCGACGGTAAACAACAGAGGTCATCCTCCAGGAACGTATGGAAGTCCCGCAGCGTTTGACGAGTCGCAACGACTGAGAAGATTGAGGGATTTGACGTCTTATTTCGAGCTCAAGGAGGAAAAGTTCGTGACGGAAGTGTTGGACGCGTTGGAGAAGGAGTTGAAAGATTTGAACCTTACTAAGAAGGATGTTCAAAAGTCGCTCGTTGCATTAAAGAAAAGCAGAAATAAGCCGCAGAAGAAAAAAGGTGGCAGAGCACGCGGTATGGAGGACGACATCCCTGCGGAACATGGCCATAATCCTTTAGATATTCTAGGTATGATGTTTGGTATCATGGACCACGCACCTGGGCGTCAACGTCAGCGAGAGCAGCAACGGATAGAAGAAGCACGCAGACGGCAAGCACTAGAAGAAGAACGAATGAAACAAAGGGAAGATAAGCAGAAAAGGCTAGGCAGAATTAACGACGCGTTTGGAGCGATGAAGAAAATTCGCGATTTGGAAGCAAAGTACCAGCGAGATAAAGACGCGGCGATAAAAGCATCCTTGGAAGATTTTCGCGAGAAAGGGCGACATGAACAACCGCAAATGAGGAATAACGACAATAACAAGAACAACGAAAAACCTGGCGAAGCAGTCGTGATTGATTTAGCATCGTCAGGGGAGAAACCGAATCCGAACGCCGGTAAGCTTAGAGCAGAAAGGCGAGCAAAGAGAGAACGCGAAGCGGCGGAAGCGAAGAGAAGGATAGAAGCCGCGACGAAAGACAACGTGATTGATTTGGATCTAATAGAATCGCAACAATCACCATCGCCACCGTCTTTATTCCGAGCGAAACCATCATCCGCAAATAGAAAGCGCGCCGCGTCGCCTGTGAATAACAGAAACAGCGCGAAAAAGAAACGCGTCGCGCAACAAAGTAACGACAGCCAGGAAGCAATCGTATTAGATTGAGGAGGTTGAGGAGGAACAACGACGACAGCGATACCCACCAGAAATCGTGGTATCACACTCGTCGTCATTTTGTAACAACAGCTGCAATTCACATCACATACACACGTATTATTTAAATCGTAGAGCGCTTGCTTTAGTAAAGGTAAAGAATAAATATAAACTTTTTGGCATAACTGCACGAGAGCAAAAGCGTATCAAACATTTTCAGTCTTGAACTCCCAGGCGTGGTTTAATAGAAACTCTGGGTTCTGCACGCCATCTCTCGTCGCTACACTCTTAGCGATAACCTCCCAACCCGCTAATTCGTCGATAAACTGATACCCAATCGTCGCGTCTACTTCTTGAGCCATGGCTTTTCCTCCCACCGAAGCGTGGATTTTCTTCGAAAAGTGCTTCTTCACTCTCGCTTCAACTTCCCCACCATCCTTTGTCGTCGCGTCTCCGGTCAACGTGATTCCATGTTTCCCCATCATCTTCCATTTCAACTGCCAATACCCGTCCGCGTCCACATCTTTCGTCTCTTCCATCATCGTGTGGTGCGATACTTTCTTCAACCGAAACTGTCCGTAGTCTTTATGCGTCGTCGTCGCCTCAAAGTCCACGTGATCTAACGACACCGAATCGTTCACAATAGTATATTTCCCAACAACGTGCACGTTGTCTATTTCCATCTCTTTTTCTAACGTCGGATTCCATTTTGTTTCTCGATTCAATTTAAACGCCGACGGCGTCGGTTGCACGACCAGCGTCGGACCGTTGTTCAAATTGAACAGTCGTTCCAAATCAAATTTCGCCTTTACCGATAAAATTTCCCTTCTGAACGGTTGCGAATTCAACTCTACTCTCACAGGTAACGCCGAGGACGTTTCCACCGTTATCTTCGCGTTCTGTAATTCCGGAAACGTCGCGGAAACCGTCGCTGGTTGTTTAATCAGGTTAAATTTCGCGTCCGTTTTTGAACGATACGTGTTCACCGTGATTTCCTCGTCGATTTTTGTCAATTTGAACCACTCGGTGTCTCTCCCGAGTTGCTTCACGTTGTCTTTAAATTTCTCCATCAGAGGCCTCTTATCCATGTCCGATAATTTCGCGTTTTCTCTTCTCAGTTCGACTAAACCTCTCTGCAGGGATGCTATTTCTCTCGCCTGCGCGCGAATTTGCGTTCGGAGTAAATCCTCCGACGAAGACGTCGATTGTTGGCCTCCTCGCTTCGAAAACATTTTTGATGATGTGATGATTTTCAAGTTTTGTTGTTGTTAATTTGTTGTCGTTGGGTAGTCAGCGCTTGTCTTCTCTGGTGGTTGTTGGTGGTGTGCG
>JACLAA010007043.1_pt1 | contig 11382 bp, 10 predicted proteins | sample 8027891 | NCBI WGS metagenome assembly JACLAA01 (sample SAMN15724900, study PRJNA655200) | protist metagenome | isolation source: fluorescence activated cell sorting (FACS) single amplified genomes of... | place: Spain: Blaines Bay Microbial Observatory, Mediterranean Sea | collected 2016-01-19 | reverse complement strand
ATCATCATCATAATTTCCTCGTCGTTTACGTCTTGATTTCACAGCACACAGCGTCTCTCTTTCCCTCTCTCTTTAATAGTATATGTAACGACGAGAGACGCACGCACACGCGCGCTTACGGGTGTAAATATATGTGTATGTGTGTGTATATATGTGTATCGTAAACCGTCCTTTTTGTATCGAAATTGATTCAATTTTGAGTCAAGAATTAAGAGACCAACTGTTTAGTGTCTTAAACCCTAAGCTGCTTAAGCTCTTCAACACCCTCCTTCCCTTCTTCTCAAACTTCAAATCATCTTCAAAGAGACCTTTCGGTGTGCTGCTGCGGTCTGCCGCAAAAAGCGGCAAAAAGAGAGAAAAAGAGAGAAACGGACTAGAACGCTTCTCTTTTGGCTAATTCCTCCCTACTCCTTCTTTTCTCCTTGTTTTATTATAAGGCGTATTGTTGAATTGTGATTTGATTTTGGGGGGACCTTGTGGACTTCAAAACCACCTTAATTGCTTGTTCTCATATATATTGAGTAACATTATGTTCGTGGAAGCATCGATCGTGGTCGGAGCAATCCTGTGCGCCAAAGCTGGGGCGATGACGTACGCGTACGTGTACCATCGGGAGAGCTTCGACCGGCAATGCGCGAACTGCGAAAGGGCCACGAGTGGGTTTGATTTTAGTGGTGATGGTGGTGATAAAAAGGGTGAGACTGGAAAGGAAACCGGCGACGACGAAAGAGGGACGAGCGAGGAACCGTCGGCGCCGAAGCGGATGAAAGACGTAAAGAAAGGACGGAGTTTTAAGAAAATGTTTAGCAGCAAAAAGAAGAAGACGAGTGGTTTTAGAGGTCTCGATGATGACGACGACGCGAAGAAGTCGTAGTTTTATGAGTTTGAATTTTTGCGTTGCTTTTGTTTTGTTTTGAAAATTGCATTTATTATGTATTGCTGCTTATAATGTGCGCGTGTGATTGACGACGACAGAATGTTCGCGATGTTCGCGTCTTCTTCGTTCTGCGTTTTTGTCGTCGCGTGCTTCTTCTTCTTCTTCTTCTTTGCCTTTTCTACTACTTAATCGTCCGCGGGCATTTCCAGACCAATCTTTAAGATTTCCAAAACAAGTCGTCGTCTGAGATTGACCATGTCTCTTTGGTGGAACGTAAACGCGTTGTTCTTCAAATCTTCGTCCGTGAAACTGGCAATGTTACGAGCGTAATTGAGCATGAACATGCCACAGTCGCTCCCGTTCATTTGCCGGGGGATTTCGGACGGGTACTCTTCTCTCCATTCGCCGATATCCCAATTTTCATTCAACTTGTTCTTCGCTTCGTCGACGACCCATTTGATGAGGTTTCGAACAACCTCTCGGTCCTTCCCCAGTAATGAATCGTAATAGGAAACAACTTTGCGCTTCAAATCAACCACGGCTAAGACCCAGTGAACACCTTGGTGCACCGGTACGATAACTTTTTCGCATTTGATTGGCAAATAGCCCAACTTTTTTTCCGTCGACCATCGACGAACTTTGTTGTAATCGTACTCGCCGTCGTCTTGGAACAGTTTGTTCAAGAAAAACGTGTTAAAGAAATGGCATCGAGGATGACCTTTTGGTCCACACCGTTCTCGTTCGCGACGACCGAGGATACCGAGCGTAAAATTAACGCACTCGTCGTTCAACCATGTGACAGGCGCCAAGGTGTGAATATCTTTACCTTTTAACGGCATGACGCCTTGCCCGGGTAAGCGCGCGCAAGCGTGGTTGACCAGTTCCCCAGAGTCGTACGCGTTGTCGATTCTTTCATCCTCTTCCGGCGTAGGAAGTTGGTCGAAAACGTCCACCTCTTTCGCTTTCTTTTTCTCCACGATCGCTTCTTTTGCCGCCTCTTCTTCCGCTTTTACCCGATCCTCGGTCGCTTTCACGCGTAACTCTTCTTTCTTCTTCTGTTCCAAGCGAAGCGCTTCTAACTGCGCGCGCAGAGGATCTTTTTCCTCTTCTGCCGCCGCCGCCGCGAAAGTCGTCGTCGCGCGTTTCGCCGCTCGCGCGGAAGCTTCTAATTTTAACTCCGTCGGTGATAACGGCGAGATGTTAAACTTGGTGTGCGTGCCGCCCATTTTCGTTACGGTCGTAGTTGTTTTCGGCGTCGTTACCATCGTCTCACCGGTATCATCCTTTTCATCTAATTCCTCTACTAAGTTTCGTTGCGTTTCGTTCTCGTTCTTTTCGTTCTTTTCGTCGTCGTCGTCGTTTTCGTACGCCTCCGAGGCAAATTTTGCGACTTGCGCTTTGTATTGACTCAACTGTTCGCCTTCTGGAGCGCTCTCGACGAGCTCTCGCGCCGTGCGTCCGATGAGATCTATGTGTTTTTTTCGTCTGCTGAACCTTTTCAAGCCTACGTCGGCGCTGTGCGCTTTGTTGATTTCATCCTTGATACCACCGCTACTGCGACCAGAGCTCGCCCCGACACCCATTTTCGGCGTCGCACTTTTTGTTCTTCGTAAATCTCCAAAGTCTGGAGCCGCTGGAGTAAAATGAGTCGCCGCGATGTTCTCGTTCCGATGAGAAGACGAAGGAGGATTGTCGCTCGTCAGATCAATCACCTCCGCAGGTACTTCTTCTTCTTCTTCTTCTTCTTCTTCGGCGTCTCCCGCCTCTCCGGTCAAATCGATCACGCCGCCACGATTTCCTTCCTCCTTCTCTACTCGTCTTCTTCGTTCAATCTCCCTCAACTCTTCTCTCGTCGCCGACGCTTGCTTCACTAAATTCAACGGCGTGTGCCTCGAAGAGATCGATCGTTGCTTTTCAAACAACCTCTCCTCTCGATCAAACGTCAACGCCGGCTTCCCAAACCCGGGACTACTCGACGTCGCGTACGCCGCTCGACTCGCTTTCGCCGCTATCGCAAACGTATCGAACGAATTCTCCTCGTTGCTACGAAATCTGAACTCTTCTTCTCCTCCTCTCGAAGAGTAAGAAGAATACTTCCCGGATGAACCGTAATACCGCGAAGCCTTACTCTTATCGCTCAGCGCTCGTCTCCGCTTCTTCTCCTCTTCCGCCACGAACACTTTCCTCCCTACGATCGGTGTCGTCAAGATATCGTTCAACGCGTCCTCCTCCTTTAAATGTCCTTTAAAATAAGAACCGTCGTTTGTGTTCTCGTTCGACGAATATATGTTCCGGAGTTGCGAGTCGCTCAGGACTGGTTTTTGAACGTATTCGTTCTTCTCCTCTTCCTCTTCTTCTTTGTCTTCTTCTTCTTTAAACGACGACGACTTCAAACGCGGGAACACGCTTGGCTGAAGCGTTTTCGGCGACACGTACTGGACGAAGTGACTCGGTTGTTGTTGTTTTTCTTGTTCTTGTTCTCGTCGTACTCGTAATACTCGTCGTCGTTCTTCTTCTTCTTCTCCTTTTGCTTCGCGTTTTAACGGCGACGGCTTCGACGGCAAATCTGATTCTTTCTTTCGTTTCTTCTTCTCTTTCTTCGTGGTGCGCAAGACGGACAGAATGCGCTTGCGGAAATCCACGCCGCCCATGTGACACTACCAGAGAGAGAGAGAGAGATGGTACGCGGAAAAGATGGGCCGCGATGCTCGAAAAAGAAAAGCAAGCGCGAAAATTATGAGGAACGTTTGGAATTGAGAGAAGGGAACCAAACAAGACAAGGAGCGAAGCAGGCGAGGAGCGCGAATAGAGTCGAACAAAGGAGAGAAGATGTACGGACAACGCGTAATAAATAAGCGCAGTAGTAGTGCATAATAAATACATTTCGAATCAAAACGCGAAAATCATAACAACAGCCGACTCTCTAAAATCTTCGCGAACGCCTGCGCGCCTTCGATGTCGCCGCCTTCGTTTTTGCGTATGATTTGAACGATGTCTTTGACGTACGCGTTCATCTTCTCGTCACCCTTTCTTTTACCTCCTCGAAAGGTTTCCAAGGTTTGCACGGCGGTGGACGGCGGGGATATTTTGGCCAAGAGTTTCGCGATCCAGATAATTTTGGATGGTGGTTTAGACTCCGGGTTTTTGGATTCCGTGCCTGGACGGGAGCCTTGCTGCAAGACGGCTCTTTTGACGATGGAGGCGCGCGGAATGCGAGAGATGTTGCTGTAGATTTCCACCGCGCGAGATTCGTTCACGGAAGAGGCGACTTCGAGGATTTCGACGCCGGCGTACATAGCTTTTCGCGAAGAGTACGCGAGGAAGAACTGTTTCCTCGGTTCTGAAGAAGGCTCAGAAGTGGACGGCTCGCTCAATTCGACCGTTTGTCGTCCCGGCTCGCAATTTTCGAGAAGTTTGCACGCGACGGCGTTGTCTTGGATGTTGACTAGAGCGGCGCCGGATATGGATTTAGGCAAAGTCATGAAGATCTCTTCCGCGAGGTCCGGACCGCGGCGACCACCGTTGGTGTATAAAGTGGAAACCGCGTTGGCGACTGTTTTTGCGTCGTATTTGCTGTCGACGAGATGTTGTGCGATTGCAACCGCATCTCGAGAATCGAGGATGGATTGCGGTACCTCTTTCGCGGCGGCGGCGGCGGCCACGACCGGTTTCTTTTCTGCTGCTACTTTTTCTTCGTTCTTCTTCGGTCGTTCGACTTCTTCTTCTTCTTGTTTCGGTATAGTCATCGTCGATGATGATGATGATGATGATGATGACGATTGATCGACAAACTTGAGAAACTTTTTATAATTTTCGTTCCAAAGAGCATCCGTTTTCATCTTGGCGATGGATCCAGAGGTGCGAATAGGAGCCGAGGGATTCGCCGCGACGAAACCACTCGTAGATTTATTCACCGCCGTTTCCTCTTTCTTCGAAGTAACGGCCGCGGAAGCAGTCGTCGTCGCGATTGGTTTGGGAGCGGTAGCAGCAGCAGCGGCAGCGGCAGTGGCAGCGGCGGCGGCTTCTTTCTTGCCGTTCACCGCCTCTCGTTCTTCTTGCATTCTCTTCTCCATTCGCACGCGTTCGTCCTCCAATTCTTTCAAACGTTTTTCCTCGGCTTCTGCTCGTCGTTTTTCTCTCAACTCGGACAAGACGCGCATTTTCTCTTTCTGCTCCTCCGCTCTCTTTTTGCTCATCTCGAGAAATTGTGCTCTCTGCGCTTTCGCCGCCGCGATGCGTTCCTCGCGAAGTTTCTCACGTTCCTTCGCTTTTTCTCTCGCCTCCACCGCCTTGACCTCCTGTGCTTTCTTCACTCTCTCCAACTCCGCAAAATATTCGCTCTTTTCTACCGCTTTGCGCGTTTCAAAGTCTCTCTTGTACTCTTCGCTCTCGCGTCGCTTGCGAAGGTTTTCCGCCGCGACGTACAACGCCCCGTCCGCTTCCATCACGTCCGCCATATCCTCCTCTCTGCTCAAATCGCTCTTCTCTAAGGACTCTAAATATAACGCGAGAAATATAGCCGCCGCATTTGCATCTTTCTGCGCGAACGATGTCGCAAACGCTGATCTTCGAGTATTTTCACTTCGTCTCGTGCTCGCTTCGTTCGATTTCATCTCTTCCAACTTTTGCACGTCCGCGAAATGGTCTCGGTCCCACTTCACTCTTCGTTCCTCCTCGTTCTTCCGTTGGCTTCTCAGCGACTTCGTGAATTCTACGCGCCTCGCTTCTTCCTCTGTGCGCATTTGCACTTCCTCTTTCTTCGCGATAATCGACACCGCTTCGCACTCGCTCGATAACGTGGCGTCAAAGTTCTCTCGTCTCGATTGCACCTCGTAATCTTTAATCGCAAACTCATCCAAAAAGACCGATAATTCTTTCTGAACAAAGTCTCTTCTTTCGCCTTCCTCGTCTTTGACTTTCTCCACCGCGACTAACGCTTCGTTTAGAGTAACCTCGACGCGTTTAATGTCCGCGTCTTCGATCAACTGCAATCGCGCCTCGTCCATCAACATCTTTTCGTGCTGCTCCGTATCCATTCTCAACTTGTACTCGAACCGTTTCTTCTCCAACTCCTGGTTATCCTCGTCGTTACCACCTTTTCCTCCTTTCAACGCTTTATTGACGCGATTCTCTTCCGCCTCGCGATTTCGTTGCATCTCTTTCACGCGTTTCCTCGCCTCCTTGGCGCATTGCTTCCTCCTCTTCAGTACTGCCGATTTCTGCGTCTCCAACTCGCTCTCCAAATCCTTCACCGCTTGCCTCGCCACCACCAACGCATCCTTCGCGTACGCCGCGATATCCTCGTCGTTCTTCTCCAACCGTTCGATCCTCTCTCTCAAAAAGCCCAACATCTCCTCCTCCTCCTCGCGCTGCTCGCGCTCGATTTTTTCCAAGCGTTTCCTCTCCTTTTCAAACACACCCGCCAACGCTCGATCCGCGGCTTCGCGTCTCGCGTCTTCCTCCTTACGTTTTTTCGTCTCTTCCTCTTGCATGTCGAGTTCGATCGCGTCTTCTTTCCTCCTGCGTTCCGTTTCCGTTTTGTTCGCTTTTTTCAACCGCTCTCGGAACGTTTTGATCTCTTTTTTCATCTTCATCCTCCTCGCGTCCTCGGCGGTTCGCGTTCGTCGCTCGGTGATTGCGGCGTTGTTTAATTCCTCGTTCGAGGAGACGTTGTTTTCGTTCCAGGATAAGAGCAGATCGGTGTTGGTTTCCGACGACGCGAGCGCGACGACACTCCTTCTGATTCTCATCAGAGACGATGATGATGATGATGAATTCAAATTCGTCCGTGGAATGTTCGCGCGCTTCTTTGCGGCAACGACAACGGGGCGCGAGCAATAAAAGCGCGGGGTGTTGTTGATCATCGATTTTGGCGACGAGGAGGAGACAGAGGAGGAGGAGATCATGTTGTTGTTGATGATGATGATGCCGTGTGCGCTCTATAGATATAAAACAGAGAGAGAGAGAGAAAGAGTGCAAAGCTTTTCTTTCCTCTCGAGTGTTCCAAAAGTCGTTCTCGTGCTCTGAGTAATGGCGAGAGGTTTCACTCTTTCCTTCTTCTGTCTGTCTGTCTGAGCCAAAAGTCAAAACGTGTCTGTCGTTTTCGTGCTCTCTCGTTCGTTCGTTTTCTCAGAGAGGTTGGTGTTTTGGACAACACAGGAAGCAAAAAAAGCTTCAGAGAGAGAGAAAGAGAGCGAAGGAGAGAGCGCACCCCAAGACAGACATAAAGACATAAAGACAGACAGAAAGACGGACAGAAAGACACGGAATAGAATTTTAGGAAGAGAAGATGGCATCGTTCGCGACGACGACGATTCAGACGACGAGAAGATTTCATCATCAACCCCCGGGAAAATCAGCTGAGAAGAAGAGATGGAGCGCAAGGAACGTGCGAATGATGGCGGCGCCGGGCACGGACGGGAAAACCCCGTACGTGGCGAAAAACACGTTCACCATCCCGCAAGACGAAAGCGGTGTGAAACTGGAGGAAATTAAGCGACGTTTTTTGGACGAGATGCGTTTTCGCGAGGAGAAGATGAAAACGATGCCCGATTACGTCTCGTCGCAGTTGACGGAAATTGGGGCGAACGCGTACGAGTTTTCGCAAGAGTGGAAAACGAAAGAAGGGTTCGAGAGGTGGATGAACACTCCGGAGAGAAGACGATCGCACTTTCCAGTCGGGGTGTATCAGTATTTGCCGAAGGATAAGTGGTCGGTGCCGGAGAATTTTGCGCCGGTGATTAAGGTGAAGGACCCGCCGAAACCGCCGAAGTAGTCATCCGTCGACTTTGTTTGGCGCGGAGTAAAACGACGCGGATGTGAGAGATTGAAAGCGAAAGTACTTTGTTGTAATCGAGAGAAAGTTATCATTATTATTATTATTATCGATAGTATTACAGCTGCTACTTTCGTTTTACGCTCCAACGCGTCCTCGGATGATATCGAGCCATACTTGCGTTCCCCACGCCGGGATATCATCATCGGTCGTCGCGCGTTGTTCTCGTTGTTGTTGTTGTTGTTGTTCTCGTTGTATTTGCGGAGGTGGTGCGGCGAGAGAAGGTGAAGCAGACTGTGCCGCCGCGGATTCGCCCGCGACCGCACCCGCTTGCACTTTCTTTTGTTGGTTCAATTCCTTCTCTCTCATCGAGAGATACTCCGCTCGATCGTACGGGTCCATCTGGTCCAAAGCCGCTTGCGATAAGCCTCCGTCTTCTCCCATCATCCCGCCGCCGGTGAATATCTGCCACGTGGCATAGCAAATCAACAACGTCGGCACGAAGAAACCAAACGTGGCTACCGCTAAAACGTATTTAACGAATTCGTCTTTCGATAACATCCCCGTGCTTTCGTCGCCCATAGCTTTGGTGAACGATTGGTACTCCAACTCAACAACCGTGTCTAAAAACCACGACCATTCGCCAACATCTGGAGGCGATAACGCGTTATAAAACATTGTCGCCGCGATATCTTCCGCCATTCTTTTCGCCTCCAAATCGTCGTAAAAATCCGCCTCTTCATCGCCAGCCCACGAGTTGTTATTATTGTTGTTGTTGTTGTCGTTGTCGTTGCCACTCGCGCCGTCTTCCGTTTTCGAGGAGGACGAAGACGACACCGCGTTGTACCCTAACTTTTGCAAAGACTCCGCGCGTTCCGGTGACATTTTGCTACTGCTGCTACTACTACTACTCTTCTGATTTCTATTGCTCCACCTATTATTTCTACTTTTCTTCGGCTTAAACTCCTCCGTTCCGTTATCGGCGAACCTCCAATCGACTTTGTCCTCCCTCCTCACAATCTCGCCTTTCCCGTTCACTTTATACGTCGTCACTCCGTAAATATACACCGACCCGAACGGATCGTCCTCTTTCTCCTTCTCCAATTCCTCTTCCGTCGCTAAGAAAACTGCCCTATCCATCTTCTTCTTCAAACTCACGATGCTATCCGACGGTTTCGCTTTTTCCAGAAGCGTGTTCGTAAACTTTCTCTTCTTCGCGCTTTCCGGTTTCCACGTCGCTTTCCACTGAAGCAGTAAACTCCCGGGTTCGACCGACGCGCTTCTCAACGTTTCGAACTGAAACTCAAATTTAGATTTCTTCTTCTTCTCGTCGTCGCTCGCGGACCAGTGTTTCATTAAACTCGCCACTTCCTTCTTCCCTCGCACCGCGTACACGTCGTTTTCGTACTCGCACTCTTTCGCCAAAGGAACACCAACTGAAACTCCTTCTTCCGACGAACAGTCCACGAATGGTAATCCCGATCGAAACCTTCTGTCGAGCTCGTTCGTCGCTTTTATCATTCTCTGTACCGAATCGTCCACGCCAACCGTGGTCCCTCCAGTCAGTTCGTCGATTGAATTCGCGCGGATGATTCTTTTTCTCGTCGCCGTTTTCCTCCTTCGTCTTCCATGAGTAGTTTTAGTCGTACTCATAGGTTTCGAGAAAGATAAAAACGAAGACGAAGACAAAGATTTCATCATCTTTCGTATTATTCTCTCTTTATTATTCTCCTTCTTCTTCTTCTTCTTCGATCCCTCTCTCTCTACACTCTCTCTCTTTGAGTCGTTTTTCTGTTGTTTGCGTTCTCGTTTGGATCTCTCAAAGTTTGAACAAAACGAAAAACCCTAAATACACACAAAGCCCTTTCTCTCTGAGGAGGAAAGCCCTTCTTCATCATCATCATCATCATCATCCCTTCGCCATAAACACAGGCACACGTAAAGAAAGAATCATGGTGCAAATGTCACAAAAAGAACAAGACATCCAGATGATGTTGTCGGCTGGATGCCACTTGGGGACCAAGAACGTCAACTTTCAAATGGAAAGATACGGTAAGATTTATTATTGATGCATTTCATCATATACTCAAAGAGAGATTTGTTTTTTTTCCTCTCTTGGGCTTCTTTCGCGCGATTTTGAGGAAAAAAATGATGATGATGATAACAGTATGACGCGAAGGTGGAAAGCGAGTTTGAACGGTCTCAATGCGACCTGTTCGTATTCCTGCGCGCGGATAACGTTGCGATGATGACAGTTTTGTGTTGGTATCATCTCTCTTTTATCGTCATCATAATCATCATCGGTCTTTCTAGGCTTACGAGTGGTTTATTAACATCTCTCTCTCGTCTCTTTCTCTCTTCATTTTACAGTGTACAAGCGCAGAAACGACGGCATTCACGTGATCAACCTCGGGAAAACGTGGGACAAGCTCATGATGGCTGCACGCATCATCGTCGCCACGGAAAACCCAGCGGATGTCATCTGTCAATCTGCCAGACCGTACGGTCAAAGAGCGGTTTTGAAGTTTGCGCAATACACGGGCGCGAAAGCCATCGCGGGGAGACACATGCCGGGGACGTATACGAACCAGATTGACTCTGAGTTTAGAGAGCCGAGAGTGGTCATCATGACGGATCCGAGAACGGATTCGCAGCCGATTTCTGAGACCGCGTACGTGAACTTGCCGGTCATTGCGTTTTGCGACACGGACTCTCCGTTGCAATACGTGGACGTCGCGATTCCGGCGAACAACAAGGCGAAGCATTCCATCGGTTGCTTGTATTACTTGTTGGCGAGAATGGTTTTGCAAATGCGCGGTTCCGTGAGCTTACAGAACCCGTGGGACGTCATGGTGGATTTGTTCTTCTACAGAGACCCGGAGGAGTTGGAAGCGAAGGAAGAGGAGCAAGAAGCGGCGAAAGCGGCAGCGGCGGCGACTGGTACGGAAGGGGCTGGGTACGACGCCAGCGCCGGTTACGCGCAAGACTCGTGGGACGAGCAACAAGGCGGCCAAGGCGGGCAATACGCGCCGGTGAGTGGCAACTGGGACCAAGCGCCGGCCCCGACTGGATGGGATCAGCAACAAGGCGGCGACTTTGGCGCTGGGTATGCCCCGAGTGGCTATTAATAAATTCTTCTTCTTTTCTTGAGGAGGATATTCTACCGACTTTTAAGATGGGTCGATTACGCTGGAGACGTCTGTCTAATGGGAATAGATCACTTAGAATATAGAGACAGGGCACCATCTTTAATCATCAATATATAACTACTTTACACGTTGTATTGAATCTCTTTCATGAGTAAATATAAAATTACACGCGCTCTTTGTTCTAGTATTATCTATTTTAGCTACTGTATGCGTATCTATTTCTATTCTAATACAACGACGACGCGTATCCGCCACCACCGCCGCCGCCGCTATAATGACCATTGTTCGCATTCCTACAACTCTTCACCGCAATCATCACCCTCTCCTCGAATAGCTCCGCCTGTATTGGTTGTTCTAACTCGTAAAACGGATTCTTCATCGCGAAATCCGCGTACACGTCGTACACTCGTCTCAGCAGTCGATCCACCCCAATCGCTTTCTTCATGCTGCAGACCATAAATTTAATCCCTGTTTTCGTTTCAAAGCAGTGCAAATCAAACGTGCTCGTTTCCAACAACTCGATTCCTGAACTTTTTTTCACCGGAGAGACGGAATTCGTTCGCGATATCGCGTGTAACGAG